>Ga0102814_10002436_pt1 | contig 12563 bp, 12 predicted proteins | sample ColrivemetaGS741_FD_79112 | JGI IMG/M metagenome (GOLD analysis project Ga0102814, IMG submission 79112) | Estuarine microbial communities from the Columbia River estuary - Flood tide ETM metaG S.741 | ecosystem: Environmental > Aquatic > Marine > Intertidal zone > Estuary | place: USA... | reverse complement strand
CGACAGAGCCGTTCTATGATCTATATCCCAGCGATACGCGCAAACCCAGAGCAGGAGACCTGATTTATGCCTATTTCCGTCGGTGACAAACTCCCCGAAGCGACATTCACCCGTATGGGCGCCGAAGGTCCCGAGCAAGTCACGCTGAGTTCCTTGACCAAAGGCCGCAAAGTGGTGATTTTCGCGGTGCCCGGCGCATTTACGCCCACCTGCCATTCGGCGCATGTGCCCGGCTTCATCGCGGCAAAAGACGCGCTGGCCGCGAAAGGTGTCGATGAAATCATCTGTGTTTCGGTGAACGACGCGCATGTGATGCGGATGTGGGGCGAGGCGACCGGAGCGACCGAGGCGGGCATCACGATGTTGGCCGATGGCGCGGGAGACTTCGCCAAATCCATCGACATGGTTTTTGACGCAGGCGTGGTTGGCATGTTCAACCGCTCGAAGCGCTATGCAATGGCCGCCGAGGACGGGGTTGTCACCGTATGGCACCCGGAAACCACGCGCGGATGCGAGATTTCAGGCGACGGCGCGATGTTGGCCGCACTCTGACCGGATTGGGGGCCTGCGGGCCCCCTTTTCACTGCGGCTTATGAGGTCGCGAAACGGTCCATCGCCTCGGCGAGGTCCACATCGAGAACCGTCAACCCTTTGACATCATGCGTGGTCAAAACAACCTCAACCCGGTTGTAGACATTGCGCCACTCCGGGTGATGATCGAGCTTTTCGGATTCCAAGGCGACCCGTGCCATCCACCCAAACGCCGCACTGAAATCCTTGAAACGATAGGATTTTGACAGCGCATCGCGGGTGGTGTCATGCACCCATCCAGCGGTTTCCAGTTGCGAGACAGCGGCCTGATGCGCGGCTCCAGTCAGTTTTTCAGGTCGCATTGCTTTAGGCCTCGTTTTCCATTGCGGCGTCTAATTCGGCGGCGCGCTTGCGGGCCGGGCGGTCTTTGACCCGGTCCCAATAGGCGGTGAAGGTTGGGCGCGCGGGGATTGTGCCGAACATCAGCCCCCAGCCGATTTGACTGCCCGTGTAGACATCGGCGGCGGTGAAGGTATCACCCGCGAAATAGGTGTGATCTGTCAAATGCTTATCCAGCGTGGCAAGAACATCGAACAGGCAGCCGTAGCCAATCATGCCGCGCCTTTGATCGGGGATCACAAACCCCATCGCCGTATTGCTGACCGCCGCCTCGACGGGGCCCGCGCCAAAGAACAGCCAGCGATAATAGGCAGCCCGGTCGTTCACCGCCGGGGCCAAGCCGGCTTGTGGAAACGCGTCGGCCAGATAGGCACAAATCGCCGCCGCCTCGGTCACGACCTTGCCGTCATGGACAATCGCCGGGACTTTGCCCATCGGATTGATCGCCAAATACTCGGCACCCTTGATCGACGCGCCGAAGTCCATGGCATGGGTGGTATAGGGCGCGCCAATTTCTTCGAGCATCCAGCGCGCAATTGCCCCGCGCGACTTGGGGTTTGTGTAGAACTCGATCATTGGCCCTCCTTCGGGCTGTCCCCACGTTTGAACGGCGCAAACCGCCCCAAAAACTGCATTTCGTCATCAACCGCTTGCGATTCACGCTGCAAATAATCCTCGACAGCTTCGGTGAAACGCGGATTTGAGAACCAGTAAAGCGCATGCACGGGCGTTGGCATATAGCCGCGCGCCAATTTGTGCTCGCCCTGCGCGCCCGCCTCAACGCGGGTGAGGCCATGCGCCAGCGCCCAGTCGATCGCCTGATAATAGCACAGTTCAAAATGCAAACAGGGGTGGTCTTCGACGCAGCCCCAATAGCGCCCGAACAGGGTGTCGCGGCCAATGAAATTCAGCGCCCCGGCGATGGGCTGGCCGTCGCGCTCGGCGAAGATCAGCAATGTGTCGTCGCGCATGGTCTCTTGCACCCGGTCAAAGAATGCGCGGGTCAAATAGGGCGTGCCCCATTTGCGATTGCCGGTGTCTTGATAAAAGGACCAGAACGCATCCCAATGCGCGGGCTGGATGGCATCACCGGTCAGAAATGTGATCGTGCCGCCAAACTCTTGAGCTTGGCGGCGTTCGCGTTTGATGGTTTTGCGTTTGCGCGATGAGAGAGCGGCGAGAAACCCGTCGAAGTCTGCGTAGCCGTTATCCTCCCAATGGAATTGCTGAGTGACACGGTGCAAGAACCCCTCGGCCTTGCCAATCTCGGCCTCGGCTTCGGTGCAAAATGTAATATGCGCCGAGGAGAGGCCGTTGCTTTGGGTGATTTCGCGCAGGGCACGCAGCAATAAAGGACGCAGCTCGGGCGGGCCTAGCAAGCGTGGCCCGGTCGCGGGGGTGAACGGCACGGCGGCTTGCAGTTTGGGGTAATAATTGCCGCCCGCGCGCTGCCACGCATCGGCAAAGGCGTGGTCGAAAATGTATTCGCCTTGCGAGTGGCTTTTCGCATAGAGCGGCATCGCGGCCAGCAGCGCACCGTCTTGGCGGATCACCAGATGCTTGGCTTCCCACCCGGTGCCCGGCCCGACCGAGCCAGAATCCTCGAGCGCGTGCAAAAACCGATGCGTCGTGAAGGGGTCGAGCGGGCGATCGCCTTTGTCGCCCGCCAACGCATCCCACGCGGCGGGGTCGAGTTCGGAGATGGCGTCTACAACCTCGATCTGCACGCTAGGACCTTTCTTGATGCCGTTTACCTGTCCGTCTGCGAACCGGGATCAAGGGCGGTCGGGCAAATATTGCTCGAATGTGATGTTTTGCGCGACCTGTCGGGCGGTTGCCTCTTCTTCCGGGGATCGAATCGTCCAGCACAGAATTGCCGCGCCCTGTGCCTTGAGTTCGGTCACGCGCGGCGCGTTCAAATCGCGCCAGTGATGCGAGAGGAACACGGCACCAACCGTGTCATATTCGGAAATCGCCGCCAGATTTTCGCGATGCGCCTGCAGTTCCGGCCCCGCATCCGCCGGGAAATCGCTTGCGGGAAAGGCATAGGTCGTCAAGCCGCGCGGCACCTGAGGGGCAAGCTGGGCCATCCATGCAATAGAGGCAGGGTTGAAAGACATCACGGCAACCGGGCCGTTATATCCGTCAAGCGCCGACGCGGTCGCCTGCTCTAGGACGCCATCGGTTGGCCCCATCATGGCCGATTGATCCTTGATCTCGATCAGCAAGGGCACCTGAGCGTCGATTTCCGCCAGAACCTGACGCAGAGTCGGGATCGGCTCGCGGCTGTCGCGCACGCGAATGCGCTGCAACTCGGCGGCGGAGCGGGCCTTGACCGGGCCGGTTTCAAAGGTCAGCCGATCCAGATCATCATCGTGAAACACCATGGCGACACCGTCGGCGCTGACTTGTAGGTCAATCTCGATACCGAACCCTTGCTCGATTGCGGCGCGAATCGCGGGCAAAGAATTCTCTGGCCGATGCGCACCCGCGTCATGCAGGGCACGATGCGCCAGTGGTGTGGTCAAAAATGCGGGATCGAGTGCAGGTCGCATCAAGAAATCTCGAATATAGCCTCGATTTCGACGGCCACGCCAAGCGGAAGCGACGGCGCACCGACGGCGGACCGCGCGTGTCGCCCGGCATCGCCAAGCAGCTCAACCAACAGATCGGACGCGCCGTTGATAACCTTTGGCTGGTCGGTGAAATCTGGTGTGCAATTCACAAACCCGACAAGTTTGACAACCCGTTTCAACCGCGAAAGGTCGCCATCAACCGCCGCGCGCAATTGCGAGAGCAGCGACAGCGCACATGTGCGGGCCGCCTCTGCGCCTTGCTCGGTGCTGATATCCGCACCCAATTTGCCACGGATCAACCCGCTTTTGCTTTGGCTAATTTGCCCTGAGACAAAAACCTGATTGCCACTGATCACCCAAGGCACGTAATTCGCTGCAGGCGCGGGCGCGTCAGGCAAGGTGAGGCCCAATTCGGCAAGGCGGGTTTCGAGTGCATGCGGCATGGGTAACCTCCTGTTCAAGCAGGCCAAGCAAAGCACGTTCGCGGCCGCAACAAAAGCCCCGGAATCACCCAATGTGTTTGGATGTTACGCTTACGGGTCTCGCATGGCGCGGCGAAACTGGTCGGCGACGGGCGCCGTGAGGTACGCCAAGGGTGTGCGTTGCCCCGTCGCCAAGAACGCCTGCACTGCCATGCCGGGTCGCAGGTTCGTGCTGCCAACGCTGAGAATGGCGTCCGGTGTCAGCCCAGCCTCAACGCGGTAATACCGCTCACCTGAACGTTCATCGACAAAAGGCGCGGCCGAGATCGCCGTGACTTCGGCCGCGAGATCGGGCAGGTCACGCACCAAGGCCGGAAACTGGATCGTGGCGGTCTGCCCGATGTAAACGTGGTCAATATCCGCAGGTCGCACACGCAACGCCAAAACCGGCGTAATGACGGCAACCAAAACCTGCATCGCGGTCTCTGCCGGGCGTAAGACCGCACCGCGATCCAGCGCCGCGAGGTCATGAACGGTTCCCGCAGTCGGCGCGCGAATCTCCAATCGGTCCCGACGTTCCGCGAGTGCCGCGCGGCGCGACGAGAGTTCGACCAATTGCGCACCGGCATCAAGCATCTGCGATTCGGCCTCTTCAAGGCGGGCCGCGCGGAGGGATTCGATCTGCAAGTCAACTTCGGCGGTCTGACCATGAAGCTCTGCGATACGGGCCACCAACCCTGCGCGGTTCCCAACGATGCGCGCCGCGTCACGGGCCAAAATCGCAACGCGTGAGCCCTGCGTTAGGCCCCGGTCATGCAATTCTTGCTGGATCGCAAGATCGTCGGCGATCAGCTGCGCTTCAATCTCGAAGGCCTGATCCTGCGCTGCCAGCCCGTCGAGCTGCGCCTCGATCTGCACTTTGCGCTGACCTAACTGCGAAATCTGTCGACGCAACGTGTCACGCCGCGCGAGGAACAGCCGGTATTGCGCCTGGACCGCGATTTGCCAATTAAGATTAGATTGCGGCGCCGATGAAGGCGGCTCGAAGAAGCCACCATCGCGCTCAGAAATGAGGCGCAGATTGCGCGCGCGAATATCCGTCAATTGCGCGTTAATCAGTTCCCATTCTTGGTCCAAGACGCCGCTACGCAAACTGAGCAGCAAATCACCGGCATTCACCGCTTGCCCCTCGCGCACGGCGACCTGAGCCACGATCCCCCCCTCAGGGTGCTGCACGAGGTGGCGTTGCGGCACGCTGTCCACCTCGCCAGCCGCCATGACGGCGCCGTCAATCGGCACCGTCGCCGACCAGACCCCAAACCCCAAGACCAAAACAATCGCGGTTATGGTGCCCAGCAGCATGGGCCCATGCGGGCTAAGCCCCTCGACTTTGGTCATTTTTTTGCCCCCACATAAGGCTGCACCAACTTGGTGTGATTGCGGACCATATCGCGCAAAACCTTGTCTCGCGGGCCAAAGGCGACCTGCGCACCGCCATCAAGAACCAGCAATAGTTCGCATTCATTGATCGCCGCCGGACGGTGGGCCATAATGAGGATCACGGCGTTACGCTCCTTGAGGGTTTGGACCGCGGCATTCAACGCGGCCTGCCCCAAGGAATCTTGGTGCGCGTTCGGTTCATCGAGAATCACCAAGGACGGCGAGCCGTAAAGCGCCCGCGCAAGGCCAACGCGTTGCACCTGCCCGCCAGACAATTTCGCGCCCGGGCCGCTCGCGGGGTCGTCATACCCTTTTGGCAGCGCCGTGATGAATTCATGTAACCCCGCATCACGCGCCGCTTTTTCAATTTTGGCATGCGTGGCTTCGGGGTCAAATCGAGAAATGTTTTCGCCAATCGACCCTTCGAGCAGCGCCACCCCCTGCGGCACATAGCCCAATGCCGAGCCCCAAGCCTGTGGCAAGGGCAGCGAGGTGTCCCCCAATCGCATCGATCCGGTCGCCAAGGGTACCGAGCCGATCAGCGCCCGCGCCAAAGTGCTTTTCCCGGATCCGCTGGGGCCGATGACCCCCATCGCCGTCCCGGCTTGAACCTCAAACCCTTTGATACGCAGGATCGGCGCGCCACCACCCCGCGGTGTCACGATCATCCCCTGGGCCAACAAGCGTCCTTGAGGCTTCCCGATGTATTTGGTGTCGCCAGTTCGCCGGGCCCCGGTGGAAATCAGAAACTGAATGCGCCGCCAAGCCACCCATGACGCCCGCAAATCCGTCCATTGCACCGCCAACAGTTCAACCGGCGCAAGGGCACGGCCCATCAAGATCGAGGCTGCAACGATAAGGCCGGGCGATAGCTGCCCCTGCAAAACAAGCCATGCTCCAATCGCCAGAATGGCGGATTGCATCATCATACGGAACGCGCGCGCGATCGACGCGTCCAATCCGCTGCGGTCTTGCGCCTGCAATGTCGCCGATAGCGCGAGGTTTCGTTCATTTTCCCAGCGATCCGCGACCGCAGCACCCATCCCCATCGCCGTGACGGCTTCAGCATCTTTATTCAACGTTTGCACGTGACGTTCCGCGACCAGCATCGAGTCATTGGCTGTAAGAAGCGGTTGCCGGGTGCGCCACTGCCCCCAAATCGCAAGCCCTATCAGGGCCAGCCCACCCAGCAATGCAACAATCCCCAATGCAGGGTGAAAGAGAAACAGCACGCCGAAAAAGACAAACGCCCACACCGTATCAAAGACCGTCAGCGGCGCCGAAGACGCAAGAGTGCGATGCACCGCGTCGAGGTCACGCAACGCACCAATTGTTGCAGCGTTGGTGGGATCGCGCACAAGCGCATGCAAACGCGCCTCAAAGACGGGGCGATCAAGGGCGGCGCGGACGCGCGCCGCAATGCGCACCATGATCCGCACGCGTGCGGAATCCAGCAGCGCCATCATCGTGTACATAAACGCGGCCAGCACAAACAGCACGGCCAGTGTCGAGCTAGATTGCGATGGAATAACCCGGTCATAGACCTGCAGCATGAACAGCGGCCCCGTCAGCATGAGCGGATTCATCAGCGCGCCAAATACCAGCACTGCAATCCACAAACCGCCTGAATGGGCCAGCTTTCGCGTGCCGATCAGTTTCATCCTGATGTCTTCCCTATTCCACATTTCTGCCGGGGACAGACAGTTGCTAACAGTCAGCAGACCCCTATATACCCAAGCTTACGCAGCAACCTGCTAGTATTCGGTAAACAACCAAGGAGTGTCGTCGGTGTCACTAACTCGTCGCGCAAGTTTCACCCTTTTGATCGCGGCGACTGCCGTGGTGGGGGCCTGTGCTCAGGCGCCGTTGCCATCGGGGACCAACGACCCCTACGAATCGGTTAACCGGGCATGGTTTGACACCAACCTCGCCTTGGATCGCGCGGTATCAGGCACGCCAGAGGTCGACCCTGTGGCCGTCTCTGTGGTCGTCTCTGATCCCGCAGACACCGTCGATACAGCAACCGCTGAGGCCGCCTCGGCGCCCGAACTGCGGGTCGTAGCGCGCCCACCGTCGCGGTTTCGTCGAATTGTCAGTAACTTTGGCTCGAACCTCGGCATTCCCTCGACAATCGTGAACGATTTACTGCAAATTCGCCCGGATCGTGCGGCTGAAAACACCGTCCGATTGGTGGTTAACTCGACCATCGGATTGGGCGGGCTTTTTGACCCGGCTGGCTATATGGGAATCCACGGGCGCACGTCAGATTTCGGGGAAACCTTGCACCGTTGGGGCGTTGGCGAGGGTGCCTATATGGTCCTGCCGGTGCTTGGCCCCTCGACCGAACGAGACACGACTGGGATGATCGTCGATGCCGCGCTGAACCCGTTGCGATTCGTTTTGCCGCAAACCGAATATAATTGGAGCAGCGCCGCGCGCGTTGCCGGCCGGTTCGCGGATCGGGCCGAATATGCCGACCTACTCGACGCGAATGTGATCAACACCACCGACCCTTATGCGCAGGCAAGGCTGTTGTATTTGCAGACGCGGCGCTATCATCTCGGCGTTGAAAATGAACAAGAGGTCATCGACCCTTATGCAGATTTCTAAACGCAACCGTCGCCAAGTTTTGGCTGGATTTGCCGCTGCTGGCTGTGCAGCACTGCTGCCGTTGCGGTCTGAGGCCATGACGCAAGCGCAAGCCCGGTCGCTGATCGACCGAGTGATGACCGATGTGCATTCGATCATCAATTCCGGCGGCTCTGAATCGAGCCTTTTCAGCCGGTTCGAGACGCTGTTCGACAATTACGCGGACGTGCCGATTATCGCGCGTTCCGCGCTTGGCCCCCCTGCGCGCGCGGCCAGCGCCAGCCAAATGAACGCCTTCACGCAAGCCTTTCGCAGCTATATGGCGCGGAAATATGGCCGCCAGTTCCGCCGTTTCATCGGGGCTGAGGCTCAGGTGAACGAGGCACGCACGCTGCAAAACTTCTGGGAAGTGGACACCACCATGACCCTGCGCGGGCAGGCCCCGTTCGAGGTGCGCTGGCATGTCTCTGACCGCAGCGGCAGCAACCGGTTCTTCAACATTATCATCGAAGGTGTGAATGTTCTGGCGGCTGAACGGCAGGAAATCGGCTCGATGTTGGAACGTCGCGGCGGCAATCTGGACCGTATGATCCAAGACCTGCAAAGCGCGGGCTAAGGCGGGCGCAGGCCATCGGTTGCATGACGCAAGACGGGCGCGCTGATTTTTAAGTCTGGCGCGCAGCCCGTCAGTTGCCGCCAAGAATGCCGTTCAACACGCCCATAATGGAATCCTGCAACGAGCGGCCATTGGTTTGACCTCCGGTTCCGCGCGTCGTCGGGGGCTCTAGGTTTGGCCGATTTGGCACGGTCATGGGCAGCGGATGCAGCGGGATCCCGTCATTGATCCGCACCATCGTTTCGCGCCAAATCTCGGCAGGCAGGCCACCGCCGGTCACGCCGGTCAGCGGTGTGTTGTCGTCGTTGCCCATCCAGACCCCGACCACATAATCCGCCGTGAAACCAATGAACCAAGCGTCGCGCGCAGCCTGTGTTGTGCCCGATTTCCCAGCAGCCTCGCGGCCATCGGGAAGCCTTGCGCGCCGCCCCGTGCCGTGCGGTGCTTCGATCACTTGCGTCATCATCCAAATCAGCCGATGTGCGGCATCCTCGGAGATCACGCGCTCACCGATCCCGCTGCCGATCCGCATTAACGGGGTCTGCTCACCCGCCAAAGTCAGCGACGTAAACCCATAGGGCGACACCGAACTGCCGCCGTTCAAGATGCCCGCATAGGCCGAGGTCATATCCAGCAGCGTCGCCTCAGAAGCGCCCAGCGCCAGCGCCGGACCCTCAGCGAGTTCCGAATGCAGGCCAAACCCGTTCGCCGCCTGACGCACACGCTCGCGGCCCATGGCCTCGGAGATGCGCACGGCGGGGATGTTTTGCGACCGTGACAAGGCTTCGGTCAGGGTCATGAAACCCAGAAATTCATTGGTATAGTTGCGCGGCGACCACGGGCCAGAGCCGGGAACGTCCAATGTCAGCGGGGCGTCTTCGACCAAATCGAACGGCTCATAGCCCATGTCCATCGCCAAAGCGTAGACGAAGGGTTTGAACGCAGAGCCCGTTTGCCGTCGCGCTTGCGAGGCGCGGTTGAACCCGCCCGGCACATAGGACCGACCGCCGACCATGCCGCGCACCGCGCCATCGGCGGACATGACCAAGATCCCCGCCTCAGCCTCGGAGCCATCGCGCACACGCTCTTGGAACACGACCGCCAAGGCATCTTCGGCGGCACGTTGAATGCGCGGGTCCATGGTGGTTTGGATAAACACGTCTTCGGTGGTGTCACGCGTCAGCCATGCGGGGCCGGTTTGCATGACCCAATCGGCAAAAAAGCCGCCCGTTGGCGTTTCAGCGGCCTCGTGCAAGGTTGCCGGGTTGGCGCGGGCTTGGGCCAGTTCGGCGTCGGTCAAATAGTCTTCTTCGGCCATCAACCCCAAGACCACATTCGCCCGCTCCTGCGCGCGCTCCAGATTGCGGGTCGGCGCGTAATAGGACGGCGCGACGAGCAACCCGGCCAAGAGGGCGGCCTCTTGCGGATTAACCTCGGACGCGGAATGGCCGAAATAGCGTTGCGATGCGGCCTCGAACCCGCGAGAGCCAGCCCCCAGAAACGCCCGGTTGATATAGATCGTTAAGATCTCGGCTTTGGTGAACCGCAATTCCAGCGCGAAAGCATAGGGCAATTCCTGAATCTTGCGCCAAATCGTGCCTTGCCGACAGTCGGATTCGTAATCGGCCTCGGAATCCCAGACCTCGGGGTCAAAGGCCGTGCCCAGACACAAGAGCTTTGAGACCTGCTGCGTGATCGTCGAACCACCCGCCCCGCTGAACGGCCCACGCCCGGCGGCCATGTTCGAGCGGATCGCACCGGCGACGCCACGCGGGCTTACACCGAAGTGCCAATAAAAGCGCCGGTCCTCGGTGGCGACAATCGCGTTCCGCAGGTTCGGCGACACCGATTCAGAGGTTGTGTAGCCGCCAAAGGACTCGCCGCGCCACGCGAAGACCTCGCCATCGGCGTCTAGCATGGTCACCGAACCACGCGCGCGCCCGTCGAGCATATCGTTCAGGTCGTTCGGCATCGTGGTGTAAAAATAGAAGGTCGCCGCCGCCATCACCAAGCTTACAGCCGCCGTCACGCGCCACATCACGCCCCAGACAATACGCCAGATCCAGCGCAACAATCCGCCCAAAAACCGGGTCAGGAAATTGCCCTTTTTCTTGGGTTTCTTGCGCCAAGTCTGCGTGCGCCGCCCACCGCCGCCGCCGCCGCCCTTACCACCGCCACCCGTGCTGCGGGTCCGCGAAGACGCTGCGGTCGGGCGACGATCCGCCACCAAACGAGTGCGCCGATTTGGGGGGGTTGCCATAGGGTTTACTGCCTTGCCTGCCGCGTACTGCACATTGTTTTTTGCATCATACATCCCCCCCTTAACTTTGTGGAGAGGTCAGGACACCCCGATTCGCCTTCGTGAAGTGCCTAATATTTGAGCATGGCTGCCTATTTGTGCAATTTTTGGGCAAACATTCCGTAGTCGGCCCCCTTTTGCACCGCTCAAAACATTGCACTTTGCACCTGCAGCACGCGCTATGACCTCAGGACGCGCCCAACCGGGCGCCCCTTGAACCGCTATAGGGGGCACACGTGAAGTACATTATCGCAGCAATCAAACCTTTCAAACTCGAGGAGGTGCGTGAGGCGCTCACCACCATCGGCGTGCGTGGTTTGATGGTTACTGAAATCAAAGGCTTTGGAACGCAATCGGGTCACACCGAAATCTATCGCGGCGCAGAATACGCCGTGAATTTCGTACCCAAAGTGAAACTGGAAATCGCCGTTCCAGACGCGCTGGTTGATCAAGTTGTCGAAACACTGGGTGCCACCGCGCGTACCGGGAAAATCGGCGACGGCAAAATCTTTGTTCTGGATCTGGAACAAGCAACCCGTGTTCGGACCGGCGAAGCCGGCGACGACGCTCTGTAAGCGGCTGGACGCAAAGGAAAAGACCACCATGCAACTGAAAAAACTCCTTCCTCTGGCAACCATTGCAGCACTCGTACCGCTGGCAGTGTTCGCGCAAGAGGCCGCCGAGGTCGTCGCAGACTCGACCCCGACGAATGAAGACATCGGCTATATCTTCAACACGTTCATGTTCCTTGTGACGGGTTTCCTCGTCTTCTGGATGGCTGCGGGCTTCTCGATGCTCGAAGCTGGCCTTGTGCGCTCGAAGAACGTGACGATGCAGCTAACCAAGAACGTCGCGCTCTTCTCGCTGGCGGCGATCATGTATTACCTCGTCGGCTACAACCTGATGTATCCGGGCGACGCTTGGACGATCACCAACATTCTGGGCGCCTTTACCCCCGCCGTGCTAGAGCCGGTTGGACTGGCTGACACCGCCACGGACTTGACCTACGCCTCGGTTGGCTCGGACTTCTTCTTCCAGTTGATGTTCTGCGCAACCACCGCGTCGATCGTTTCGGGCACCTTGGCCGAGCGTATCAAACTGTGGCCCTTCCTGATCTTTACCGTCGTCCTGACCGGCCTGATCTATCCGATCCAAGCCTCGTGGAAATGGGGCGGTGGCTTCTTGGACGCCGACTTTGGTTTCCTTGATTTCGCAGGCTCAACGGTCGTGCACTCGGTCGGTGGCTGGGCGGCTTTGGCTGGCGCGCTGATCCTTGGCCCACGCCTTGGCAAATACGGCAAAGATGGCCGTGTGAACCCGTTCCCCGGTTCGAACTTGACTCTGGCAACGCTGGGTATGTTCATCTTGTGGCTGGGTTGGTTCGGCTTTAACGGCGGCTCGCAACTGTATATGGACACGGCTGGCAACATCGCGGACATCTCGCGCATCTTCGCCAATACCAACGCGGGCGCTGCCGGTGGTGCGATCATCGCGCTGATCCTGACGCAACTGCTGTACAAAAAGCCTGACCTGACGATGGTGCTGAACGGCGCTTTGGCCGGCCTCGTGTCGATCACCGCTGAACCGCTGACCCCGTCGCTGGGCTCGGCAACGCTGATCGGTATGGTTGGCGGCGTGATCGTGGTCTTCGCGGTTCCGTTCCTCGACAAACTGAAAATCGACGACGTGGT
>Ga0102814_10002434_pt1 | contig 12566 bp, 10 predicted proteins | sample ColrivemetaGS741_FD_79112 | JGI IMG/M metagenome (GOLD analysis project Ga0102814, IMG submission 79112) | Estuarine microbial communities from the Columbia River estuary - Flood tide ETM metaG S.741 | ecosystem: Environmental > Aquatic > Marine > Intertidal zone > Estuary | place: USA... | reverse complement strand
CAAACACAAATTCCGTTTTGTTCTATTGGTTTTTGAAATGCAATCGGTCGTTCAAAATCCCATACTTTTGCCCCGTGAAACATTGGTTAGCCGCTATCCGCTTAAAAACATTGCCATTAGCACTTGGGGCAATAATATTGGGCAGCACCTTGCATCAATTTGCGTTCGATTTTAATATCTTTTTGTTTGCTTGCCTAACAGCAATTTTCCTGCAAATACTATCTAACCTAGCCAATGATTATGGCGATTTTGTAAAAGGTACAGATGCTCATCGCACAGACAGACAATTGGCCGGTGGGCATATTTCTGCTGGTGCAATGAAGATTGCCATCGGCTTTTTGGTGGCTTTATCGCTGGCAAGTGGCATATATTTGCTGTTTTTAGCCTTCGGCGATAATTGGACCTATTGGTGGCAGTTTTTTGGTTTAGGTATACTTTCTATTATTGCTGCTATAAGCTATACGGTAGGCAAAAAAGCGTACGGATACTATGGTTTAGGAGATATTTTCGTTTTTATTTTCTTTGGTATGGTAGGCGTAATGGGTACAGCATTTTTGTATAAACAAGAACCCCATTCGTATCAATGGTTTCCTGCTATAGCTTATGGACTATTGTGTGTAGGAGTGCTCAATGTAAACAACATCAGAGATTTAGATAAAGATGTTTTAGCCAATAAAATTACGTTGGCATCAAAGCTAGGTAAAGATGGAGCAATTATTTATCAGGGAATGTTGTTGGTTACCGCATTATTGTGCTTGCTTATTCACCATTTTCTTCGCAATTATTTAAGTTTAGCACCAGTTGCTTTAGGTATAATTAGTTACCTCCATCTCAAAAAAGTGCAAAACGCAGAAACGTCAGATGAGTACAATGCACAATTAAAATTCCTGTCGTTAGGAAGCCTTTTGGTGGTTATGTTGTTTTTATTACGTTTTTACTACTAAATGTATTCTTACCGCATACAAAAGCACGACCTCGTTTTTAAAAAACCAGCGAAAACATCTCGCAATATTTTTAAAAAAAGAACCATTTACCTTATACATCTTACCGATTTAAAAACAGGCAAAACCGGCATTGGAGAAGCAGCACCCTTGCATTTGTTAAGCATTGATGATGTCCCAAATTATGAGCAGATTCTTATTGAAAAACTGGATGAGTTTTGTCAGATTGAAAATGTAGACGAATTAGAACTGTTTCACTATCCAAGTATAAAGTTTGGGATTGAAACGGCAGTTTTAGGAACCAAAGCGGGTGACAAAGGGGAGTTGTACTACACACCATTTACACGCGGCGAGGCGAGTATACCTGTAAACGGTTTGGTTTGGATGAACGATGTAGATGCGATGTTAAACGAGGCATTAACAAAAATTGAAGCAGGCTTTGATGTTATAAAATTTAAAGTGGGAGCTTTAGATTTTGATGAAGAATGTAGGATGATTGAGAAGATAAGATTGAAATACTCGACCTTTAAACTTACCATTCGGCTAGATGCGAACGGAGCGTTTTTAGCAGACGAAGCAGCCTTGCAGCTAAAAGAGCTATGCCGCTTCGAAATACATAGCATTGAGCAGCCCATAAAAGCAAATAATTGGGATGCAATGCAGCGGTTATGTAGCGAAAGCAAAATAGACATTGCGTTAGATGAAGAACTTATTGGAGTAAAAATAGGACAAGATGGCGAAAAAATGCTCCGGTATATTAAGCCGCAGTACATAATACTAAAGCCTAATTTAATAGGCGGCTTAAAAAATGCGGATCACTGGATTTCGTTAGCAAATAAGAATAACATAGCGTGGTGGGCTACTTCTGCTTTAGAAAGTAATATTGGTTTAAACGCCATTGCACAATGGGTAAGTCAATACCCTACAACGCTGCACCAGGGCTTAGGTACGGGAGGTTTATTTGAGAATAATTTCACCACCAAGCTTAGGCTATTTAAAGGCAAAATGACCTTTGATTTATAGGTAATCGAACGACCACGAAAAACGCGTTGTTTTATTGCCTTTGGATAAAAAATATAAGAAAAAATTACTTTGGCATAGTATTTACATTATTTTTGTCGTAAATAAGGATGCGTAAACTGCTTCAAATATCGTTCGTAATGCTTTTTGTTTCAATTGTGGCTTTTGCTGCAAACGATCCAAAACTTGGCCAGAATTATCCAAATCCGGCTAAGGAAAGAACGAACATTGAAGTTCAATTTAATTCTCCTCAGGCTACGCTAACTATTTCAAATGTACTTGGTAAAAGTATTGAAGTAAAGCAACTTAACTCACCAGGAACGTTAAGTTTAGATGTAACCGAATATCCAGAAGGAGTTTATTTTTACACGTTGGAAGCTGATGGTGGTAAAATCACCAAGAAGATGACGGTGAAAAAGTAATTAGCTTTTCCTATTATTTTATCCTTCTCAAATCTTATTTCTAAGTTGCCTAAGCAATTAATGCTATGGTTCAATTTCGTATCGCTCTGAAAATGCTAAGTCGTTTGGTAAATTGGATTCACTAAATTCTAAATGGACTACTCTACGCCTTTTTTGCGATGCATTTTTGCCACTTTTATGAAGTAATAGCGGTTTCATTAGCATTATACCTCCAGCGGCAACATCCACAACAGTTGCATTTGTATTTTCCGTAATCAATTGTTTTTCGGTATCTGTATGTACTTTTTTGTGAGAGCCAGGAATTACGAGTAATGCTCCGTTTTTACCTGTTGTTTCATCTAAATGTATACGTATTGTAAATAGCGAGTGAGATAATTCTGGTGGCGGACACACAGAAATAACGTCTTCCTTTTTAGTCCAACCGAAGAAACCCTCAGTTTCTATCTTTTTGCTAACGTTAATGGTTAAATCTTGATGCCACGTAACAAACCAATTGCCTTGTTCTGATTTATCGAAATAGATGGCTTTACAAACAAAGGCTTTAGGAGAAATGGCTGCTAATATTTGTTTAATGTTGGTGTTAAATAGCAGTTTAGGCAAGTCGGTATTGGTATTAAATAGGTCTCTTACAGAAAATTCACCAGCTTCTAGACGTAGAGAAGTATCATGCATTCGCTTAATTTTTCTAATTTCTCTAGAGGTATAAATATTATTCAGCACACTGAAACCTTTATGATTTAGTTTATTAACAGCGTTTTGCAGTCCTTTTTTGCTTAGTTCGGTAAGGTAGTTTTCTAAATTATTTTCCAATCGCTCAGCAATGCGTTTACGCAGCATTGGTGGTTCTAAGACTTTTATACTTTCTCCAAAGGATAAGATCTCTTTTTCCAATTCGAAATTGTGTTGTAGTGTTAAACCAATAATTACACCTTGGCCATTTTTACCCAAAACTTTTTGCGATGGGTGAATAGGCTTTGTAAGCACATAAGGAGCGTGTTGATGGTTTACGAGTAGTTCTATGTCAAGTAGTTTAGATTCTGGACTTACAGACACACCTATTGCATTTTTGAAGTGCGATGAAGCGTCAAACATTTCATCTTCTTTAAAAGGGATTGTGCCTTTATCAATAGCCAATATTCTATCGAGGGCCAAATTCATAATAACAGGGCTTTTTGCTTTTTTACCGAGTAAAAACCAGCGGTTTCTAAATTCTTTAAGTAAGTACGGATAGAAATTAAAAGAGGCCGAAGACCGAGCTTTAAAAGATCGGTAGGTTAAGTTTATCGTCTGTTTTTTTATAATGGCGTTGTACAACTCGTCCAAATACGCCAACCCTTTTAAACTATCATTTTTCTCAAAGTCTATTACAGGTTTTGTCGCGGTTTTGTGTGAATAAATATGGTCTTCCAGTTTTTGTACCATACCGTCCAGTTCCTTAAAGTGGCTAAATCCCTGAAATTGTTTCATAAATTCCACAGCCTCGCTAAGTTTATTTAGGTCTTGTTCTGTTAGGGGAATGTTGGTAATGGTGTAATCCGCATCTTCATACGTGTAGTACTTCTTATCTACCACCATAATGGGTGCGAAATAGCCTAGTTTGTCACTCCGCATTATTTGTATATCGGCCTGAACCGTCCGTTTGCTTACCGAAGTGTCTTTACCTTCGTATTCATATAAAACCTCAGAACACGCATTTATCAAATCGTCAAGCGTCCATTTTCTGTGCCTGTTTTGAAGGCATTTGTCAATGGTTTTGTATCTAATTAAAGCATTTTTATTTACAGACATATAAGCTAGTGGAGTTTACCTACTTAAAAAATTATGTCAAAGATAAATTATCTACGCAGAAGGATTGCGTGGACAAAGTTTTTAGCGGAAATAAGTCTTTGGTAATAATTATTTAGTTTTACCGAATGATGTTATGTGTTTTAGCGTCTAAGTAAATTACAGCCTTAAAGGTTTAAGATTAAAATATGGAAGATATACAAGGAATACCAATATTCGACGACGATTTTTATAAGATGATTTTTCGTTTTGTTATAAATATCAGCTTTTTGAGCTTGATTATTCGGTGGCTGTATTACTCTGCAACTAAACGAAAAGACTTTCTTTTTACTTATTTTATGATAGGAATAATCGTTTTCTTTTTGTGTTTTACGCTGAAGAAATTTGAACTTGACCTGGGAATGGCTCTAGGTTTGTTCGCCATCTTTGGTATTATTAGATACAGAACAGATGTAATTCCAATTAAAGAGATGACTTACCTATTTGTGGTTATTGGGGTTTCGGTAATTAATTCGCTTGCAAACCAAAAAATGAGTTATGCGGAATTAATTGCAGCCAACGTAATTGTTGTGGCATCCCTTTATATTATAGAGAAAATGTGGTTTAATGAAAATATTTCTTCTAAAACGATTAGCTGCGAAATAAGTGAAAACATAAAACCTGAGAACCTACATCTTTTAAAAGCTGATTTAGAAGATAAGCTAGGATTAGAGATAGAAAGTGTAAAAGTGGGATCGGTAAGTTTCGCCAAAAATGCAGTTTCAGTTAAAATAACGTATTACAATTAAACATGAAAAACGATTTAAAAAGAAGCATTTTATTTACTGTAGTGCTAGCATTTCTGGTTACTCCTATTGTAGCTCAAACGGGTACATCTTATACCGTAAGAGATTTTGAATCGTGGAATTCGGCTACTTTAGAATTCAAACCCAATAAAAAATGGGAATTGAGTTTTGAGGAACAACTTCGCTTAAAAGACAATGCAGGGGCGGTAGATCAATTTTTCTCTGAATTTAATGTAACGCGAAAATTGCCAAAGGATTTTTCAATAGGTTACGGGTTACGCTATATAAGAGAGAACGACGATAAAGGAAAAGTACAAGGGTATGAAAATCATTTGAGATGGAATGCAGATTTGGCCTACAAGCATAAAATAGATCGATTTACGATGAAGTATCGTTTAAGCTATCAATCTAAAAATGAACTTGGAATTTCTGAAGCAGAAGGAGATATTCTTGCAAAAACGATAAGACTAAAAATAGGTGCAGATTATAATATTAGAAAATGGAAATTGGATCCTGAGTTTTCGTCTGAAATATTTAGAGATTTAGGGAGTTTTGGAGATTTTAGCAAGTTTCGTTTAACGCTAGGTACAAACTACGAATTTAAAAATGCTGGCGAATTAGGTGTTTTTTACAGAATGGAAAAACACCTGAATGTTGTTTATCCTAAGACCACTAATATTTTAGGGTTTCAATACAAATTCACCATAAAAAAGAAAAAGAATGAAAAATAGAATAGTTAGAATATCGGTTTATGTATTAGTACTAGTGGCTATGTTTTCTTGCAAAAAAGTAATTTTTGTAGAAGATGAATTAACAGGAGATAATATAGGTTCGGCTACACATAGCAATGGGTTACCCGCAAACTATGATGTGGTTTTCAATAATGAGACAGTTAATAGAATAGAGATTGTGTTTACAGCACAAGAGTGGGCAGATATGCAAACTAACCTTACTGAGGTAACTAGAAATAGTGGTCCAGGGAGTTTTTCTGATGTCAACCCAACCTACTTTGCTGCGGATATATACTATAATGATTTGGTATGGAAAGATGTAGGAGTGCGGTACAAAGGCAATTCTTCGCTTACAGCCAGAAGCGGCAAGCTGCCATTAAGATTAGATTTTGATAAGTTTGAAGAAGAAAATCCGGGGATTGCAGATCAACGTTTTTATGGGTTTAAAGAGCTTTCTTTAAGCAGTAATTACAACGATGCGGCAGTAATGCGTGAAAAGTCGGCCTCTGATCTTTTTAGAGATTTTGGGGTGCCTGCAGTGCATACCGCCTTTTACGAAGTGTATATAAACAAAGGAAATGGCCCAGAGTATTATGGCGTTTATACAATGACCGAGGTTGTTTTTGATACTTTTTTGAAGGATTATTTTGGAAGTAAAAGTGGCAATTGCTACAAGCCAGAAGAAGATGGGGCAAACTTTGCCCAAACAGGTTTTACCTTAGATGGGTTTGAGCTAAAAACTAACGAAGAGGTAAACGATAAAAGCGATATACAAGCAATGTACAATGCTTTACACTCTGCAAACAGAACGAGCAATCCTGTACAATGGAAGACCGATTTAGAGGCAGTGTTTGACGTAGATGGCTTCTTAAAGTATCTAGCAGTAAACAATACAATACAAAATTGGGATACCTATGGTAAAATGCCACACAATTACTATTTGTACCACGATCCGGCAGATGATATATTGAAATGGATAGTTTGGGACAACAACGAGGCGTTTAGCGATGGAAAACAAGGTGGAGCAGTTTCTTTTGGAATGAGCGAGGTGGGAACTTCGTGGCCTTTGATAAACTACCTAATCGCAGATGAAGATTACTTGGCGACGTACAAATCATACGTCAAATCATTTGTGGAAACCTCATTCGCCGAAACTAGAATGAGTGGCATCTACAGCAGTCAGCAAACACTTTTAAATACTTCTGTTTCAAACGAACGGACGGGATATTCTTATGTAAATGGCCAGTTTAATTCGGCAGTTAGCACACTAAAAACGCATAATAAAACTCGTATAGCAGCAGCGAATGCATATGTGCAATAATTAGATTGATTTTTGTAACTCAAATTTCGGAAATGCCGAATTACGGGTAAATATTATTTGAAACGAAAAGAGTCTCCGAAAGAGGCTCTTTTTTTTGTCCTGAAAATCAAGGATTTACGAATTATTTTTAGGATTAATTTATCTACGCAAAAACACTGCGTAGTGCTGTTTGAATCTTTGTACATCAAAAGGAAAAAGGAAAACCCAATTTTGATATTACGTTCATTAAATAAGCAATAAGAAGCCCCCGAGTAATAGGGCTCGGGGGATTAGTAAAATACCCTTATGGCGAAATGGTAGACGCAGCAGTTTTAGAAACTGTGGCCGAATGGCGTGTAGGTTCAACTCCTACTAGGGGTACTTTGGGATGGTCTAACGGCAGGACAAATTTCGCCGCGGCGAATGAGCCATTTAGTGGAGGTTCGATCCCTTCTCCCAAAACAAAGATTAGTATATCTAGATGTAGAGGAGTCAGGTTTTTCTCGCCCACCTTGGAAGTGGGAGCACGTTGGTTCGAATCCAGCCATCTAGACTGTGACTGTAGTATAACGGTAAATGCACTAGGTTGTGACCTTGGTTATAGGAGTTCAATTCTCCTCAGTCACCAAAATGCTCCTATAGCATAGTGGTTAGTGCAGTAGGTTTTCAACCTAAAGATTAGGGTTCAATTCCCTGTAGGAGTACAAAATACAGATGTGGCCGAATGGATAGGCATTTCACTTCTAACGAAAAATATAAGGGTTCGAATCCTTTCGTCTGTACAAAGTTTAGTTATTAGTCCTTAGTTAAAAGTAAACGATCTGGCCTAGCCCAATCGCCCTATTAACCAATAACTGTTGACTTAAAACTAAATTATGGGCAAGCAAGCTGGATAGAATGAGTCTTCGAAACTCTAGTCGGTAGGTTCGATTCCTACCTTGCTCACTAAACTTGGGGCAGATAAGCAAGCAAGTAGCTTGCACCTAGCATTTGCCCTTGGAGGGCTGTCGGTTCAATGCCGAACAACTCCACAATATTGAGTTGTAGCTCAGAGGAAGAGCAGTCGGCTGTTAACCGACAGGACGAGATTTCGAAATTCTCCATCTCAGCAAAACGGTCCATTGGTGTCAATGGTAACATAAGGGATTGTCTATCCTTTGCTCTCGGTTCGAATCCGTGATGGACCGCATATGTATCCATAGCTTAGAAGGCAAAAGCATCGGATTTTTAATCCGGGGATCCAAGGTTCGAGTCCTTGTGGGCCCACACTTAAATACATTAAACCGCTATTAATCAGTCGATTATAGCGGTTTTTTTATGACGGGGAAAACAATAGGGAAAACAATTTGATTATAGTTAATATATCAATTCGAAGTATGTATTATTTCATTTAAAATAGCTCTTGCTGACATAACTAAACCTTACAATGCACTAGCTCTCAATTACAACATCTACTCATTGAGATTCTTAACCAAATTTAGTGGTCTTATAGGAAACTCAGGTATAGATTTAGCTATCCTTAGCAAACTGCTTTAATTAGCGGGGCGGTCTACTCGATTGGGCATCCGTATTTTACTTTTTTATAATTTTCAAGAAAAATTCAGCCTTTAGTTTAATTTCTTTTATCACTTCAGGGCTTTTATCACTTTCCCTTAATGTCCAGTATTTATTTATATTCCATTTCATTTCTCGGTTTTCTCCAGTTCCTAGTTGAGTAATAAATCCCCAAAACCATAAATCATCCCAAACTTCAATGTCTTTCCCTTTATAGTGTTTTTTAATCTCACTATTCACTTTACTGAAAGTCCATTTAGTGTTGTCCAGTTGTTTGAAAATAGCAATAATTACAGCATCTACAGGTAAATAAAAAGAGTCTTCATTTTTTAATTCTGTTGGTGCATCAGGCCATATTTTTAAATCTTTTGGGTATTCCTTGTTGTGCAGATGATAAATTGTTTTTGTAAAAAGAGCGGATGTCTTTTCTCCCCAACCATTTTGACTTTTCATTCCATGGTAAAGTCCAAAGTAATTATCTTGATAGTTTTTGTTTGAATTTATTACAGTTAAAAACCCTTTGAAGGAGCATATTGATTCTTCATTTTCATAGATTTTCCTATAAAATTCAGCAAGCTTATCAATTTTCGGTTGGCTTTGTGTATTTGCAATGTGATAGAGTAACGAAATTATTTTTTCAAACCGTTTTTCTTGAGATGAAAGTACAGAAGTATAAAATCTAGTTTGTAATTCCTTATTGTAGCTTCTGTTACTTTTTAAAAATTCAAATATTTCTTTTAGTTTTTTGTCCATTCAATATTCCTTATTCCATTTTGGTAAATTGCCATTAATATCAAAAAATGTCTGAATTAAATTTCCCTCGACAGAAACAGGAATATCACGATGATTCCTATCAAATGTTTCGAACCAATAAATATCTAAAGCATCAATTTTTTCAGATATTACTTTTTGCTTCCAGCTTTTTCTACTTGGTTCATCAAATTGTTTACCATTCACTAATCGGTCAAATATTCCTCCTTTTCTAATTTTGGCAGTTCCATCTTGTTTTATTTTCCCAGAAGAACCAATGTAAATAAGTTCAATTTTTCCATTTTTCAGAGCATAAACGATATAAATTCCAATTCCATTTTTCGGAGCATTACATACATCGTTTATTTCATCTTTTTCTTCAAAAAAGAAATGTCCATGGGATTTATATTTTTCTAATTGGTCAAACATTTCGGCTCATTATAATTATGATTTACAACGGTTTGTAGCTAAAAGAAGTTGGCGATTTCGAAGCACTAAACTGTCTGCCACCACTGAACTTGATACCAAGCACAAAGCTTTATTTAACCACCGAGCCGCCAATTTCTTGTAGCTGCTGTTATAGCTGGTTTTATTCACTCTTTATTAATTTAAATGATTGTAGCTTTAATCTATCACTAACTGTGATAATGTACAATCCTATTGGCAAATTTTGTGTTCTAATAGTGTTTATTCCTTCAATTAATTTTTGAGAAAAGCACAACTTGCCTGTAATATCAAATAAGTCAAGTTGAGTATTTGGAATGTAGTTTTTGGAGATATCAATGATTAAATCTTCACTTCTAATTGGATTAGGAAATATCGAAATACTTGAAAGCTCTGACGACAATATACTTGAAGTTTGGCTTTTCCATTCAAAAGCTCCTATGTCATAAGCATTTTCTTTTTTAATTGTATTACCCCAATAATCTCTGTTGCCCATATTAAAACCAAAAAGGGTTTGCAAATCTAAGCCTGCATTTCTGCATGGAGACATTTGCGAAAAATGAAATGCATTCAAGGAATCTGTTGGTTTTGGAAAAACGGTCAATGGACTTGCATTGATATTGATTAATTGAGGGTCTAAATTTAAACCAGTATTGTTATTGCCATTTTTTTCACAGTAGGTTCCTGCATTTCTGAAGTCGGCAAGTGAAGTATATTTGTTGCCATAAGTTATTGAAAAAGGTTCACTATTTGTATAATACAAATTTCCAATAAACTTAGGTGTTTGAGTTACAAAAGTGTTTGGAACAGATACCAAAGGCAATCCGCCAATAGTGTAAAAAATATTGTTATTGCACGCTACACCAGACATATTTGTTCCATAATCTGTCATTTGAAAAGCACCAAATGTTGTATATTTATTTTTGGAAGAAGGACTTACATAAATGGTATTATTGTATAGTTTTAATCCATTCCAAGTTGTGTTGGGTGCTGTAAATAAGGTTAAAGCTGAATTGTTGGTTCTCGCATCATTTACACTGATGCAATACCGCACTGTATTATTTCCCCATGGGCGAGCACCATCAAAGTTACCTAGTAAATACCCTGCACCATCATTGTCATGCGCATAGCAATATTGAATAATGGAATTGGTAACACCACCATCTAAATCAAAACCCAAACCATCGCAACCAGTGGACGTGCCAGATGAATTATGATGCGACTCACAATATTGTATAGTAATGGCATTGGCTGCCCAAACCCATATTCCACCAGGTCCGCCACAAGCTGTATTGGCTGTTCCGGTATTGTATGCCACACAGCGTTCAATAATACTTGAATCTATTTGTGACAATACGATACCACTGCCTTTATGAGTTGAAGCTGCATAACCAGTGATGTTATACACTTCTGTATTTCTTATAATAAATTTTTTATGATGATAAAAATTAGTGTTTTGATTGTCGAATGCAAAAGTTACTATTCCATTTTCTCTGCAATCATGCACTTTACAACCGTCAATAACAACATCTTTATATCCTGCTTTCACATTCACATCCCAATTGGAATAAAATCGAATTCCACAATACCCAAAGCCACTTACTTCACAATTTTTAATAGAAATGTTGCTCAAATATCCAGAGGTGTTCGTGGTAAAAAACAACATGCCATCAATGTCCTTTTGTGTGCCATTTCCGAGACCTGTAAATTTGAAGTTACTTATATGAAAGCCTTGGGTATTGGTAGCTTTGAAACCGCATTTGTTAGTAACAGTTGTGTTGATTGTAGCTTGTCCAGTTCCATAAGTAGTTAGAATTATTGGTTTTGAGGCAGAATTTCCATCGCTGTTGTCAAATTCGATATTGCCAGTAAAAGTTTTGCCTCCTTCAAAGACGATGGTATCTCCCGCATTAAAGTTTTTGGTATTGATTTTATCCAAACTGGTCCAAGCGGTTGAAATAGTCAATCCATCGGTGTTGTTTCCAGTTGTATTGACATAATATTTTTTAGCCGTTTTGTTTAAGGTGCTGCCATCATTAAAGAGTTCTGCTAATCCTTGCGCATACCACCTTGCTAAATAATCATTGGGATGAAGAGAATTGGAATGACAATGGGTAGCTCCTTTTCTTGCGTAAATAGAATCACTTAAGGTGGTCATGTCAAAAACTGCCACACCGGAAGCTTCTAGACTTTTCAGTTGCGTTAAAAAACCATACATTAAAACATCGCCATTCGATGGAGCTCCTTGTGAATTTACATCGGGCAGCATATTGCCAATCAGAACAAATTCAGTATTGGGATTTGCAGTTTTTATTTTATTGATGCAAGATTCCATACTCGCTTTAAATTGAGCTTTGCTCGTTGTTCCCCAAATATCATTCATCCCCATGTCTAAAACCACCAAATCCGGTACATTTGGCACCACCATGCTTTCGCAATATTGATCAATCCATGCCACCATTTTACCACCACATGAGCCGTTAATCATGGTTATATCGGAACCAAACCTTGCTTCCAATGCATTCTCTAATAAATCCACATAACTGTGCATATATGGTTTGGTGGGTGTAAAGTTTTTATCATCACCAGCAAAACCACTTACATTAAGACCAGCAGTTATGCTCATGCCATAAGCTTGAATGGTTAAAGGTTGACTGGCTTTCAGTTTTGCCATGGTTTTGGGAAGTTTGTCGCCTTTGTATCCAAGCATGGATGAGCCATTCCAGTTGTTTCTGTTTGGGATATAGGTAACGCAAGTCCAAGATGTAGCTTTTGTATTCATTAAACCATTGGGTTGTCCGTTTCCTTTTTTTCCTGCAACGATTGAAACGCTT
>Ga0102814_10002428_pt1 | contig 12591 bp, 10 predicted proteins | sample ColrivemetaGS741_FD_79112 | JGI IMG/M metagenome (GOLD analysis project Ga0102814, IMG submission 79112) | Estuarine microbial communities from the Columbia River estuary - Flood tide ETM metaG S.741 | ecosystem: Environmental > Aquatic > Marine > Intertidal zone > Estuary | place: USA... | reverse complement strand
GCGGACTGGGCGTTGCGCGGGCTCACCACCAGGTGGCGGCTGTCGCTGTACAGGGGAATGGTTGTGAACGCCGACATCAGCTTCTGGAATGGACCAAGGCCCAGCTCGACGCTGCCAGAGAGAACTTCGGAAATGATTATCCTGCCGGGTAGCTCCGCAACTTTCATTCTCGTATCTGGGTTTTCTCGATAGTAAGCGCTTATTAACTCCGCCCCATAGAAGCGGTTAATGGAAGCACTGAGCGCCAGGTTCAAGGTCTCTGCGTTGCCCTGTTTGAGCTGGGCGATGTCTTCCAGGGTCTGCTGCTCGTCGCGCAATACCTCCACCGCGTGCTCGAACAGGCGCTTGCCCACGTCAGTCAGGCGCAGCTCCTTGCCCCGTTGCACCAGGGGTAAATCCAGCTTGGCTTCGAGCCCGGCCACCGCCTGGCTCACCGCCGACTGGCTGATATGCAGGGCATTGGCGGCGCGCTTGAAGCCGCCCTCCTCAATTACCGCACGGAAGGCTCGTAACTCACTGTTTTCAAAACGCATATTAGCTCAACTAATACATTGATAAGTAAAATTAACTCTACTAATGATTTTTGCCTTCGTATACTGTGAAAAATTACCAAAACTCGGACCGCCAACATGAGCTCAGACACTGTTTTTACCTCCAATGATCTTGCCGGCGTGGTTGTCGGTGACACTGCTATCTCGGATGTGCAGGGCGACATCGGCCTGCTCAGTTACCGGGGCATCGATATCAATGACCTGGTCGGCGTGCCCTTCCTGCACGTGGTGTGGATGGTGTTGTTCGGCGACTGGCCGGACGAACAGGAAAAGAGCCACCTGAAAACCTTCATGTGCCGTCACTCGCGCCTGACCCACAGCGAAATCCAGTTGCTTGAACAGGTGCCTCGTGAATTGCACCCGATGTTGATGATCCAGGGCCTGGTGCCGCTGTTGACTCTCCCCGAGCAGGAAACCCAGGGCTTTGGCCTGGTCGCCGAGCAGGGCCTGTTCCTGGCCGCCAAGATCACCGGTCTTATTGCCGCCCACTACCGCCTCTCCCAGAACAAGGTGGTGCTGGCACCCACCCCCGGGCGCCTGTTCCACGACAATTTCCTCACCATGTTCCACGGCACATCACCCACCCCGGAGCAGGTGAAAATGCTTAACTCCGCCCAGATCCTGCAGATGGAGCACAGCTTTAACTGTGGCACCTTCGCCGGGCGGGTCTGCGCCAGCACCCTCGCGCCCATCCAGTCGTCTATTTCCGCGTCTATTGGCACGCTGTTTGGCAAGCTCCACGGCGGCGCCGACCAGGCGGCACTGGAAATGGCCATGGCCATTGGCAGTCCAGACAAGGCTGAAGCCTATGTAAAGGACTGCCTGGCCAACAAAGAGAAGATTATGGGTATGGGCCACCGGGAATACCGCACGGTTGACCCCAGGGCCAAAATCCTCAAACCGATGGCCCTGGAATTGTGTCAGGACGAACAGAGCAAAAACCTGCTGGCCACCCTGATCGCCGTCGAAGAGGCCTGCCAGCGCGAGTTCGCGGCACAGGGCAAGGAAATATGGGCGAACGTGGAGTTTTACAAAGGCGCAGTGTTTCACAGCCTGGGCATACCCACCCACTATTTCACGGCGATGTTCGCCATGTCCCGGGTATACGGTTACGTTGCCCACTTCCTGGAGTTCAGCAAGAACAGTCGCCTGATCCGCCCACGGGCGAATTACATTGGCCCTCGTGTCGGCGAACGGGATAAATCCGCTGCCTGATCCGCGCTGCAGCCGTCACTGGATCCACCGCTGAACCCGGCTCACAGTCCCGGGTTCAGTCGCCCTTCGCGTGAACCCGGCCCGCCTGACAGCGGCCCCGGGTACCGTCCCGCTAACTTCTGACAAAGCCCCCGCATTGCTTTACCATTGCTCCATAAAAAATATTCGGTGAAACCCTTATCCATGCAATTTAGAGCCCTGTACCTGTTCTGCCTGGTAACCGCTGTTACGACCCTGGTCGCCTGCGGTGGAGGCGAATCCAATGTCGCGCAGGGTAACCGCGAGGGTATCTTCCACTACGGCAATGGCTCCGAGCCCCAGGGGCTGGACCCGCACGTGGTCACCGGCGTTCCGGAGAATCACATTATTCGCGCCCTGTTCGAGGGACTGGCAGTCAAGAACCCCTACACCCTGGAACCCGAACCCGGCGTAGCCAAAAGCTGGGATATCAGTGAAGACGGCCGCATCGTCACCTTCCATATCAATCCGGACGCGAAATGGTCAAACGGCGAGCCGATGACCGCACACGATTACGTCTGGTCATGGCAAAGGCTGCTCAGCCCGGCGCTGGGTGGCGAATACTCCTATATGTTGTACCCGGTGCAGAATGCCCAGGCGTTCAATAAAGGTGAAATCACTGACTTTTCCGAGGTGGGGGCGAAAGCCCTGGATGACCTGACCCTGCAAGTCACCCTGGACGAGCGCACCCCCTACTTTATCCAGCTGATGGACCACTACAGTACCTTTGCGGTACACCGCCCGACCCTCGAGAAATTCGGCAAGGCGACCGACCGCTATACTCCCTGGACCCGGGTAGAAAATATGGTGAGCAACGGCGCCTTCAACCTGAAGTCCTGGCAGCTCAACCGTCGCATCGAGTTGGAAAAAAGCGACACCTACTGGGATCGGGACAAAGTGCGCCTCAATGGCATCGTCTACTACCCCACCGAGAACGTGGTAAGCGAAGAGCGCATGTTCAGGGTGGGCCAGTTGCACTACACCGCATCCGTACCGTTGGGCAAAATACCGGTGTACCAGGAGATGGAGGATAGCCCCTACGTACAGGCCCCCTATCTCGGCACCTACTACTATCTGCTCAATACCGAAGTACCGCCCACCGATAACCTGAAAGTGCGACAGGCACTATCTTTGGCGGTAGACCGCGATTCCCTTAGCAAAAACGTACTCAAGGGCACTGTTATAGGTGCCTACAGCATCACTCCACCGGACACCCTGGGCTACTTCCCGCCAAAGCTGTTCGACTACGACCCGGAGCGCGCGCGGCAGTTGTTGGCAGAAGCAGGCTACCCCAATGGCGAGGGCTGGCCGGGGCTGGAACTGACCTACAATACCAGTGAGGATCACCGCAAAATTGCGGTGGCGTTACAGCAGATGTGGAAGGATGTCCTCAATATTGAGGTTGCGCTGATCAACCAGGAGTGGAAGGTCTACCTCGACTCTATTACCCAGATGAATTTCCAGATCGCCCGCCGCGGCTGGATTGGCGACTATGTCGACCCCAACAACTTCCTGGACCTGTTTCTTACCGGTGGCGGTAATAACAATACCGGCTTCGCCGATCCGCGCTACGATGAGCTGGTGCTCAGAAAAGCACCGCAGGCCACCACCAAAGCGGAACGGTTTGCGGTTTTTGAGGAGGCAGAGACCTTGCTGATGGAACAAATGCCGATCATCCCCGTGTTTACCTACACCAGCAAACACCTGGTACAGCCAAGCGTGAGGGGCCTGCCGTCCAACCTGATGGACTCGATAAACATGAAGTACGTGTGGCTGGAGCAAGACCAGCCGGCTGCAGAGGCGAGTGACTGACCATGTTCCGATTTATCAGCATGCGCCTGCTACAGGCAATACCCGTTATCCTGGTGGTTATCACCGCGACTTTCTTCCTGGTACGAGCGGCGCCTGGCGGCCCCTTTGATAGCGAAAAACCGGTAACCCGGGAGGTTAAAGCGGCCCTGGAGGCGCAGTACAAACTTGATCTGCCAATGTTCCAGCAATACACGGCCTACCTTGGCGACCTGGCCCGCGGCGACCTCGGCCCGTCATTCAAATACCCGGGGCGCAGCGTCAACGAGCTGATTGCGGCGGGCTTCCCGGTCACCGCGGAGCTGGGGTTTTACGCGCTGCTGGTAGCATTGAGCATCGGCGGGCTGGCGGGCATCATCGCCGCACTTAGGCCCAATACCGCCCAGGACTATATCCCCATGTCCGCCGCCATGATCGGTATCTGCATGCCCTCGTTCCTGCTTGGGCCATTGCTGGTGCTGGTGTTTGGTATCTACCTGGACTGGTTACCGGTATCGGGCTGGGGTGATATCCCGGGGGATAAAATCCTGCCGTCCATTACCCTGGGTGCCGGGTATGCCGCCTATATTGCCCGCCTCGGCCGGGCCGGCATGCTGGAGGTGTTGTCGCAGGACTATATTCGCACGGCGCGAGCCAAGGGCCTGCCGGAGTGGCAGGTGGTGGTCAAGCACAGCCTGCGCGGCGGCCTGATCCCGGTAGTGGCGTTTCTCGGACCGGCTTTCGCCGGCTTGCTGTCAGGCTCCTTCGTGGTTGAGACCATCTTCCAGATTCCCGGGCTGGGTCGCTTTTACGTGCAAGCCGCCTTCAACCGCGACTACACCATGATCCTGGGTACTACCGTATTCCTGTCGGTGCTCATCGTGCTGTTCAATCTGCTGTCGGATGTACTCGCCGCCTGGATGAATCCCCGGCTGCGCGCCCAGTTTGGAGACAATTAGATGAGCTCCCAAACCATCAGCGATATCGCCCAGGCAGAACAGGGGACCTCCCTTTGGAAGGACGCCTGGCTGCGGCTGCGGAAAAATAGACTGGCGGTTTTCGGTCTGGTCACCCTGTGCCTGTTTATCATAATTGCCCTGCTTACCCCGTGGATTGCACCCTACAGTTACCAGGCACAAAACCTGGAACTGGGGGCCAGCCCGCCCTCCGCCGCACACTGGCTGGGTACTGACATTTTTGGTCGCGACATGCTGACCCAGATCATGTACGGCGGGCGTATCTCCCTGGCCGTGGGCTTCGTCGCCACTTCCGTGGCGCTGTTGATCGGTGTCACCTGGGGCGCTGTCGCCGGCTATGTGGGCGGCCGCGCCGACGCGGTGATGATGCGCCTGGTGGATATCCTCTATGCCCTGCCCTTTATGATCTTTATCGTGCTGCTGTCGGTGGTGTTCGGACGCAACATGCTGCTGCTGTTCCTGGCCATTGGCGCCGTTGAATGGCTGACCATGGCGCGCATCATGCGCGGCCAGGTCCAGTCCCTGCGCCAGCAGGAATTTGTGGAAGCCGCTATCTCCCTGGGCCTGTCCCCCGGCACCCTGATTCGCCGCCACCTGGTGCCCAACGCGCTGGGGCCCATCATTGTCTACACCACCCTGACCATTCCCAATGTCATGTTGCTGGAGGCATTCCTGAGCTTCCTGGGGCTGGGTATCCAGCCACCACAGACCTCCTGGGGCCTGCTGATTTCCTATGGCGCCGAGACCATGGAAGAGTATCCGTGGTTACTGATCTTTCCCGGACTGGCGTTAACCCTGACCCTGTTCTCCCTCAACTTCCTCGGTGACGGCCTGCGCGATGCGCTGGACGTTCGCGGCTCGAAGGACTGACCCCCATGGCGCTGCTAGAAGTACAAGACCTGGGTATCAGCTTCGTTACCCGCAATGGCACCAACAAGGCGGTGGACGGCATCAGCTTTACCGTGGAGTCCGGCAAGATCACTGCCATCATCGGCGAATCCGGCTCGGGTAAATCGGTATCGTGTTACAGCATGCTGGGGCTGGTGCCCATGCCGCCCGGGCGAATCGACAGCGGTCGTGCCCTGTTCGAGGGTCGCGACCTGCTGCAACTGGATGAGGCCGAGCTGCGCAAGATCCGCGGGCGCGATGTCGCCATGATCTTCCAGGACCCGATGACCTGCCTCAACCCTTATATGACCGTGGGCAAGCAGTTGATGGAACCACTGCTCTATCACAAGCATGTTTCCAAAGCCGAAGCCCGCCAGCGGGCGCTGGAGCTGCTGGAAGAGGTGGGCATTCGCGATCCCGAATCCACCATCGACAATTTCCCGCATCAGTTTTCCGGGGGTATGCGCCAGCGGGTGATGATCGCCATGGCGCTGATCAACGAACCCAAGCTGCTGATCGCTGACGAGCCCACCACGGCACTGGATGTGACAATCCAGGCCCAGATCCTCAAATTGATCGCCGGCTTGCAGACCAAGCGCGATATCGGGGTGATCTTTATCAGTCACGACCTGGCGGTGGTTGCTGACATCGCCGACCAGATCGTGGTGATGCAGGAAGGCAAGATTGTCGAATCCGGAGATCGAGAGGGCATTTTCCATCACGCCGCTCATCCCTATACCAAAAAACTGCTGGCGGCGATTCCCAGCGACAGTAAGGTGATACACCCAGGCAAGCCAGAGCCTTTGATCAAGGTGCGCAACCTCTGCACCTGGTTTGAACAGGGTCGCCACAAGGAGCCAGTCAAGGCAGTTAATGATGTCAGCTTCGACATCAACCGCGGCGAGGTGCTGGGCCTGGTGGGAGAGTCGGGCCGCGGCAAATCCACCATTGGCCGCCCACTGTTAAGATTGGTACCGGTGACCTCCGGTGAAGTCAGTTTCGACGGCACCGATGTTACCCGCCTGCAGGGGCGCGAGCTCAAAGACATGCGCCGGCGGATGCAGATGATATTCCAGGACCCCTTCGCCTCCCTGAACCCGCGTATGACCGTCTATGACACCCTGGCTGAACCCCTGCTGCTGCACGGTATCGAAACCCGCAAGAGCGTGGGCCAGGGCGTACTCAAGCTGATGGACGACGTGGGCCTGGCGCGCGCCTTTGTGCGCAAGTATCCCCATGAATTCTCCGGTGGACAGCGCCAGCGGATAGCAATCGGCCGCGCGCTCGCTACCCGACCCGAGTTTATCGTGGCAGATGAGCCGGTATCGGCGCTGGATGTCACCATCCAGGCGCAGATCCTCGACCTGATGCAGCAACTGGGAAGAGAGTACGGGCTCACCATGTTGTTCGTGTCTCACGACCTGGCGGTAGTGCGCCATCTGGCCGACAGGATACTGGTACTGTATAAGGGTCAGGTGGTGGAGCAGGGTACCGGCACCGAGCTGTTCGATCAGCCCCAGCAGGACTATACCCGCCAGCTACTGCAGTCGATACCCGGGCGCTCCCTGCTCGCCTGAGCAGGGAATTAATTTGCCTGGCACGGGTCTGTAACTAAGCAATAACACTTTGGAGTATGCAGTGAAATCACCTTTCCTGATCGCACTACTGTTGCTGGCCGCCAGCTTGCCCTGCGCGGCAGCCGAGCAGGCAGCGGGCAAACACGCGCCAAAATTTGAACAGGATAGAATGCCGAAGATGATCCTCGGCTGGCTCGAGACCACCCAGTTGGTTGGCACCGGCATGCGCATCAAGACCAAGCTCGACCCCGGCGCCAAAACTTCATCGCTGCAGGGCACCGATATCAAGTATATTGAGCGCGACGGTAAAACCTGGGTGCAATTTGACTTTACCGATACCGATGTAGATACCGAGGTAGAAGAAACTCATCGCCTGGAGGGTCCGCTGGTGCGTGAAGTCGTCATCAAACGCCATGAAGCCGACAACATTACCCGGCCAGTGGTGAGCATGCAGTTCTGCCTCAACCACCAGATATACCGCACTGAGTTCAGCCTCGCGGATCGGGGCAAGTTCAATTACACAATGCTGCTGGGCCGCTCCTTCCTGGCCAAAGTTGCGCTGGTGGACTCTGGTTCGAGCTTTCTCAGCCGCCCGGCGTGTGAAGGCAATACGCTTGTCCAGGATGCTATGGATGATGGCTGACCAGAAGCAGGCGGCTGCTCATTCCGCCAGGCAGCACTCTGCGAGAATTCACAATGGATACAGATACCAAACTGGCCCTGGCTAAAGTCCCCGCTATCACGCTTGGGTTCTGGGCCATCAAGATATTGGCGACGACACTCGGGGAAACGGGAGGCGATGCGGTATCGATGTCCATGGAGCTCGGTTACCTGGTTGGCACCGGAATTTTTATGGTGGTGTTCGTTGGCGCCGTCCTGGTGCAGATCAAGGCCAAAAAATTCCACCCATTCCTGTACTGGGCGACCATCATTGCATCAACAACGGTTGGCACAACCCTGGCGGATTATGCCACCAGGTCGCTGGGCATCGGTTATACCGGCGGCTCAAGTTTGCTGCTGGTTCTGCTACTTGCCTCATTGTTCTTCTGGCACAAGGCGCTCGGTCGTATAGACGTAGCTTCAGTGCATACACCCAGGGCAGAGTTTTACTATTGGCTCACCATCATGTTCTCCCAGACGTTGGGTACGGCACTGGGCGATTGGACTGCTGATACTGCCGGCCTGGGCTACCTCGGTGCTGCTGCGATTTTCGGTGGAGCGCTATTGGTTATTGTGGCGCTTTATTACCTCACGGAGGTATCAAGGACTGTATTGTTCTGGTCGGCTTTTGTGCTCACACGCCCATTGGGCGCCGTGGTAGGTGATTTTCTGGACAAGCCACTGGCCCAGGGCGGCCTGGATTTAAGCCGTTACTCGGCAACGGCTGCGTTGTTGGCCGCCATAGTGATCCTGGTTCTGGTGCTGCCGCAGCGTGCAGCAGAGCGCGCGCATTAAAAGGTCGCTATTAATTCGTTCAGGCGAACACCGCTGCAATGTACCGCGGACATTTCAATTAAAATCACAATTTCGTTTTTTAAAAACCTCAGTCTATAGACTCAGCTGGTAATCTTTTAATCGATAACTGATGAATAAAATAAACCCAAAGAAATTGCTTAATAGTAAATGGACGGCGGTAAAACCGACCGGAAAGGAAAAACATTTCATAGCCTCTGACGTTGAGTTTGATGAAGAGGGTATTGTCATTTCATGTTGTATAGAGGCGGTTATGTCAAAACGCTGTATGTTAATTGATTGGCAGGATTTAAAAGATGACAGCCGCTGGGTTCATGGCTGGAAATAACTTCAAGAACCGATGGATTGCACCTGAACAGTACAGGCAACCGGATGGCTTTGCCGCCCGGCGCCTGAGCGGTCCTGTGCTTTGCTGCGGAGGCTAGCTAGACGCTTATGGAGTCTTTAGTGGAGCAGGTTGTCAGTTGCCCATACTGTGGCGAGGCGATTGAAGTGCTCATAGATCATCAGGAGGCAGGGCACCAGTATATTGAAGATTGCCAGGTGTGCTGCAAGCCTATCATCTTCGATGTTGCAGTGGATTCACGAGGTGATTTATCCGTATCAGTGCGCGATGAAAATGACGCGTACTAGAGCGAGCGACCAGATGCGCCTCTATTACGAATTGTAAGTTCGACTGCCCGGGTTCATCTTGAAATATTTTTCGGCGGCGACAGCTTCTTCACAAACTGGAAGCTCCCAAAACATCCCCGGGACCATTCCACCTCCTGCGCGTGGCGTTGCATTGCCGAAAGTCCGGTTATAACTTTCACAATATTCCCGGTCTCTACCCCTATTGGCAACACAGTCTTCAACAGCTTGCTCTCGAAGCGGGGCAATATTTTTCTCACGCTGCTTCTGGCACTCTTCCATAAGTTTTAAAGCACCGTCCGGTGTGATCTCTTCAGCACAGACGGCCCCACTCAGTATTAACGTGGCGAGGCCAATTATAAATTGCCGACATGATATATTCATACAACTCTCCCGCTGCTGTTACTGGAACCAGTTAGTGAAGTGTAAATTAATTGAGCTGCTTCCGGGGGCTGATCAAATCGATCAATACAGCGCAGTTCGACCCTCAGCTCCCGTGCGATTGACTCAATTCACGAGCGCGGCAATTTCTAATTGCGGAGAGCCCAAGTTCTCCACCCGGTCAAGGTATCATCATTGGCGAAATAAAGTTCTTTGAAAAATAACTGACTCCTGGTGAATTCCAGGTAACGTATCTCTGTGTTCCAACGGGCTGGCTTTGCGTGCCGCTTGATCAGGAAAACAAGTGTATTACCCTCCAGACTAATTATTTCGACTCTATTGCCTTTGACAGCTATGTTTGAAAACCCTTCAGATAAAACTTTACCAGCCCTGATATAAAGGGCATCGCCCACTTTGTACCTGTGAGCCAGTTCCTCTACGCTCCTGTCGTTCTTGCCTGATGAGTCCGTTTCAACTACCAGTAGAGACTCACGAGCGTTCCAATCAAAGGTTGTCTTCACTTCAAACTCCAGAGATTTACTATCGGGCTCTGAAGTATTGCCCGTGCAGGCTACGTCTGTAATCTGGCCTCGCCAATACCTCCCAATGCTGCCGAAAAGATCTTTGAGTAATGTCTGCTGTTTACCTGTGAGTTCAGTTGGCGTGATGGGGGAAAAGTGCTTGGCAGAATCGCCTTCAACAAAAGCTGACAGGGGCGTAAAGCAGGCCAACTCTTCATTACGAATAGCTTCGATCCCGGCTTTGGGCTCAGCCTTTTCAAGCGCGGGGTCTTCAACATCTGCGCTCCCGGATTCCAGTGCCTCATCAGGTATTGCTCTCATCTGGAGACGTTTGCGTAAATCCTCCTGAGCTCGAGCACTTTCTGCCTCTGAGGGACCTTCCGGCAATACAAGCTGTTCGGCATCGCCCTCTTCAGGTGGTTTATCACCAAAGTGAATTCCTCCTTTTTCATCGACCCATCTATAGACCTGGGCGAGGGAAAAAGCCGAAATCAATGCCAGTAGCAGCAAAAACACATTGGATTTTTTCACTGGCCTGAGCCTCCTCGGCAATAGATTTTTGGGATGACCTCATTGCGCCATACCCTGCCACGCAACGCTTCTCCCCTTAATTTCAAGGACACATTGTACGCTTCAGGAAATTACACTGCATGTCCGCGCGGGTCGAAGGTATGTCTCTATACGCAGAAGATAAGCTAAACCAGTTCTTGCTTGATTCAGGTCAAGGGCTCATAACCGGGGACAGGCGGGCGAAGGACCATTCAAATTCCTGGGGACAGACCACGGTTCTATTTGAATCCACGATAAAATAATCGTGGCCCGCCCCCGATAGGCAAAATCAGTCAGCTAATCTTACACTGCACGCCCTTCTCTCCTGCGAAATCGCGCTAAGTCATTGATTTTATTGGCGTGGTACGATTATTGCTGTACTAGATGACCCACAGGAAAGGTCGACTATGACAGTAGCCAACAAAGCCATTTTTTCGGACCGCACGGATAAGCCCGCCACCCCGGCCAATAAATATAAATCGGTATCCATCTATCCCGGCGAGGATGCATGCCCGGCCGCCAGGAAGTTTGGCAACCGCCGCCTGCTGGTCTCGGAAGCTCCCGCGCTGCCCTTGGGCAACTGCTCAGCTGCCAGCTGTACTTGCCGCTTTTTCACCTATGGAGATCGGCGCAGCTGCCTGAGCAACCGCCGTATCAATGGGAAGAAGGTGGTTAGCGTGGCCTCGTTGTTCCGTCGCAGTAACCGCCGCAAGGGCAGCGACCGCCGCAAGTTGAAAGTTGCTTTCCTGCCGGCTGACTGAGACGGGCTGAGTACGGGTCGAATGCCTTCAGCCAGCCTCAATAGGCCACTACGGTGCCATCCTTGCGCATCTCGGTAGCGCCGGCGTATACCCCCGTGTCCGGGTCCACCGCGATCGCCTGGTAGCCGCCAAACCTCACCCCGTTGTTGTCCACCTGAATGGTGTGGCCCATGGCGCGCAAGCGCTCGATGGTGTCTTCACTGACGCCGGGCTCCACGTACACCGTGCCCAGTAAATCCTCGTCCAGGCCGGTAGGCTGCCTGCCCCCCTGGTGGTTAAAACGCGCCGCATCACCTGCTTCCTGGATGTTCATGCCGAAGTCGATCATGTTCACCAGGATCTGCACATGCCCCTGGGGCTGCATGGCGCCGCCCATTAGGCCATAGCTCATCACCGGTGCGCCGTCCTTCATCAGGAAGGCGGGAATAATGGTATGGAACGGACGCTTGCCCGGGGCGTAGGCATTGGCATGACTCGGGTCCAGGGAAAATAACTGGCCCCGGTCCTGGAGCATGAAGCCCAGGCCGTCAGGCACCAGGCCTGAACCCATGCCGCGATAATTGGACTGGATCAATGACACCATCATGCCATCGCCGTCAGCCACGGTAAGGTAGGTGGTGTCACCGGCGCCGTCCAACAGGGGATCCCCCGGGGGGAAATCGGGAGAGGCCCGGTCGGGGCTGATCAACGCAAACCGCTCGCGGCCGTAGGCATCTGCCAGCAATTCCTGCATCGGTATATCGGCGAAGGCCGGGTCGGCGTAATAGCGCGCGACATCCTCAAACGCCAGGCGCTTGGCTTCCACCATGTAATGGAATACCTCGGCGGATCCGCGCGGCCACTGCTTGAGATCCACATTCTTGAGAATACTGAGCATCTGCAGTGCGGCCATGCCCTGGCCATTGGGGGGCAGTTCAAACAGGTCATAGCCCCGGTAATTCACACTGACCGGTTGCACCCACTCACCCTGGTGGGCAGCCAAGTCGGCATAGTCCAGGTCCATGTCGTGGCGTTTGAAGTAGCTATCCATGGAGCGCGCCAGGCTGCCCTTGTAGAAACTGTCACGTCCCTCCCTGCCGATGGTTTCCAGGGTAATGGCCAGATCGGGGTTGCGAAAAATCTCCCCGGCAACAGGGGCGCGGTCACCGGCAAACCAGGTGCTCTGGATATTGTCGAGCCACGGCGTACCCTGCAGCTCCCGGTTGAAATGGCGACGGCCACGGTCCAGGTAGAAGGCAATCACCGGGGACACCGGGAAGCCT
>Ga0102814_10002424_pt1 | contig 12600 bp, 10 predicted proteins | sample ColrivemetaGS741_FD_79112 | JGI IMG/M metagenome (GOLD analysis project Ga0102814, IMG submission 79112) | Estuarine microbial communities from the Columbia River estuary - Flood tide ETM metaG S.741 | ecosystem: Environmental > Aquatic > Marine > Intertidal zone > Estuary | place: USA... | reverse complement strand
TACCTTGTTTTTTTCCAGCCGGTGAAGTTTCAAGTATTCCATTTGATATTTTTGCAGCGAGTTTTTATTTAATTAGTAGATATGAAGAATATTTACCACATGTACAAGATATACACGAACGCTTTCCTGCAAATGAGAGTTTGGCACATAAAAACGACTTTTTAGAAAAACCTGTTGTAGATATTTGGGCTTATATGTTTTTAGAAATATTAAAAGAAAAATTCCCTAATTATACTTTTAAAGAAGGAGAATTCCAATTAATTTCAACAATAGATGTTGATACTGCTTTTGCCTTTAAACATAAAGGAATTGTTAGGTCTATTGGTGGTTATATAAATGATATAATCCATTTTAGGTTTGTTAATTTATGGTATCGATTATTAACCAATTTAAATTTTAAGGAAGATCAATATGATACATATGCTGATATTTTAAAAATACAAAAAGAGCACAAGGTTAAAACGTTGTTTTTCTTTTTAATAGGAGATTATACTACTTTTGATAAAAACATTTCTTTCTTTAACAACAAATTTAAATCATTAATAAAATCAGTTGCTGATTACGCCAAAATTGGATTACATCCATCATATTTTTCAATAAAAAATGATGAAAAATTGAAAAAGGAAAAATTACGTTTAGAGAGCATAGTAAATACTCCAATTGTTTTTTCGAGACAACATTATTTAAGATTAAAAATTCCTGAAACTTATCAAAATTTAATCGATTTAGATATTGAAGAGGATTATACTATGGGTTATGCAAAATATGTTGGATTTAGAGCAAGCACATGCACACCTTTTTATTTTTACGATTTAGATTTTGAAATTCAAACCCCATTAAAATTATTTCCATTTGCTTTTATGGATGTTTCATTAAAAGACTATATGAAACTTTCTAATGAAGAAAGTTTAGCTAAAATTTTAGAACTAAAAAATGAAGTGAAAATGGTAAATGGTACTTTTATTAGTTTATTTCATAATGAAACTTTAAGTGAAAACTATAAATGGCGCGGATGGAATTCAATTTATAAAATAATGGTTATAGATTAATGTATGATCCAATATTTAAAGAATAATGAAATTGATATTGAAAAGTATGATAACTGTATTAAATCATCTCTAAATTCCAGAATTTATGCATTCAGTTGGTATTTAAATATTGTTGCAGATAATTGGGATGTTCTTGTTTTAAATGATTATGAGGCTGTAATGCCGTTGCCTTTTTTAAAGCGAAAAAGAAATTTCTTTTTAAATAAAATTGACCAACCACCATTTTGTCAACAATTGGGTATCTTTTCAAATTTTGAAATTTATAAAGAGCAATTTGAATTTTTTATTCTCAGTTTTTTAAATATGAAACCAAGGTCTTATAATTTTAATGCATTTAATTTCGATACTATTGATGTGATTAAAAATAAGATTAATGGAAAAATAAATTTTGAATTAAGCCTTATTGATACGTATGATTTTATTAAAGAAAACTATTCAAAAAATCTAAAAAGAAATATTAGTAAAGCAAAAAAATCAGATCTTAAAGTTATAAAAGGTGTTAGTTTGCAAAATCTAATTTCCTTAAAAAAAGTGAGTGTTAATCATAAAATACCAATCAGAAATTTAAATAAACTAGAAAAATTAATTCAAGAATTAACATCTAGAAACTTGGGGTTTATTTATGGAACCTATTTGAAGGAGGAATTGGTGAGTGCTTCATTTTTAATAAATTATAATAAAAGATTAATTCATTTATTTTCAGCCAATACAGAAAAAGGTAAAATATATGGAGGAATTTCTTTATTATTTGATACAATAATTCAGCAGCATATTACTGAAAATGAAATTTTCGATTTTGAAGGTTCCATGATTCCTGGAGTTGCGAAATTTTTTAGAAGTTTTGGAGCAAAACAAATTAACTATTTTAGTTTTAAAAATTGATAGAAAAAATTACATCAATACTATTAAATAAACTAATAATTAAATCGAAGCAGCGAATTTTAATTCCATTTTATCATGTAGTTTCAGATGCTGTTCCTGTTTTTACTAAACATTTATACCTGCCTAGAAACATTTCTGATTTTGAAAAAGATTTAGATGTTTTGTTGAAATTTTATAAACCTATTTCTTTGAAACAATTGTTGGGATTTGTGAAATCGGGAGAAAGTATAAATCAAAATTATTTTCATTTAACTTTTGATGATGGTTTATCCAATTTTTATGAAATTGTAGCGCCTATTTTGAAAAAAAGAAAAATTCCTGCTACTGTTTTTTTAAATACAGATTTTGTTGATAATAAAGCTTTGTTTTATAGATATAAAGCAAGTTTATTGCTTGAGAACTATATTTATTCTAATACAGAAATTAAAAATATTTACCATCAATTCTTAAAACAAAATAAGTTTTCTAATATTGAGGTTTCAGAATTTTTATTAAGGATCGAATATGAAAATAAACAAATTTTAGATGAGTTAGCTAAAATACTAAATTTTAATTTTTCTGATTTTTTAAATAGTGAGCAGCCATACCTTTCTAAAACTCAAATTAATGAGTTGGTTTCCCAAGACATAACTTTTGGTGCTCATTCTACAAATCATCCTTTTTATTATAAATTACCACTAGAAGTTCAAATTAAGCAAACTGTTGATAGTTTAAATTGGATTGAAAATGAATTAAAGCAAGATTTTAAAGCTTTTTCGTTTCCTTTTGCTGATTTTGGTGTGCAAAAAACGTTTTTTAAAAAAATGGCAAGTGAAAATATGGATATAAGTTTTGGAACATCTGGAATAAAAAAAGACGTAATTAAAAACAATTTACAACGTATTTCTTTTGAAAATTTTGGAAAGAATACAAAACTTTATTTAATAAAAGAATATTTAAAGTATTTTTTAAAAATACCATTAGGTAAAAGTATAATGAAAAGATAAAATGTTTAGCATTAAGAAAATTATATTAGAAGATCTGGATACTTTTATGAAGTCTAATGAATTTTTAAGTTTTGAAAATAAACCAATTTCAGAACTTAGAGCAATTTCTTATATTCGAAATCCAAATGCACATAATAGTGATGTTGTTCTTTATTTAGGATTTATTAAAAATGAATTAGTAGCTTATAAAAGTGTATTTGCAGATACCTTTAAAATTGATAATAGGAGAATTAAATTCGGATGGTTAAGCGGAACTTGGACGCATTATAAATATAGAAGGAAAGGTATTTCATCTTCGTTGTTTAATGAAGTATTTAAAGATTGGAACGGAAAGGTAATGTACACCAATTATGCTTTAGAATCAAAAGCGGTATATGATAAGACCAGAAAGTTCCAACTATTAAATGCTGTTGAAGGCTATAGGCACTATATTAGATTTAGTTTTAAAGAACTATTACCTCCAAAACATATTTTATTTAAAAAGAGTAAATTTTTACTAGGTATTATAGATTCTTTAATGAATTCCATTTTTGATTTTCGATTTAAATTTTTAAAAATTAAAAAAACCGATTTATATATATTTGAGAGCACTGATAAATGGACAGAGGATATGGAAGGATTTGTAAAAGCTTTTAAAGAAAAAGAATTATTTTCAAGAGAAAAACAAGAGTTTGAATGGATAGCTAATTACCCTTGGGTAAAGACTGATGCTGAAACAAAAGAAAAATCAAAAAAATATTATTTTTCATCTTTTGCTAATAAATTTGAATCTGATTGGTATAAAATTTATGAATTAAATACAGGTAAAATTGTTGGGCTTTATTTAATTAGTATTAGAGATGAGTATTTGAAAGTGCCATATATATATGCTTGTCCTAAGGTAATTGATACGTTGATTATTGAAATTGTAAATAAATGCGTATCTCAAAAAATAAATTATGTAACTATATTCAATGACACTTTAAACGATGCTTTTTTAAGTCAAGAATATTTTAGAATAAAAAGTAAAAAATTCACTCAAAAATATTTTATCACCAAAGAGTTAAAAAAAGAATTTCCTCAAATTAAAAATGGAGTAATACAATCTGGAGATGGTGATGTGGTTTTTACGTAATTAAAATTAATTATTTAAAGCCTTATAATATTTTTTTGAAAATGAGTTTGCAATTGTTTTAATCCCAAAGTTTTTTTTAGCATAATTGTGCATTAACTTCTTATCAAAATTAAGTTTTTTATTATAAATTTTTAAAATTGCTTTTTCAAATTCAATTTCATCTTTGGGAGTTGTTAAATAACCGAAATTTTCTGGAAAATATTCACTTATTCCACCAACATTAGTTGAAACAACTGGGACACCACTGGCAAATGCCTCTAAAATTACACAGGGAAGGTTTTCATAGTTGCTAAAAATGATAAAAACATTAGTCTTTTTAAGATAATCTGCGACTTCAATATTTGAAATTTGATCGATAATATGGATGTTTTTAATGTTTAATTTTTTAACTTTTAATTCATATTTATTAGAGTTATATCCGATTAGATTAAACTTTAGATTCGGAATTTTACCTTGTAATTTTGAAATAATATTAATAATCCCATCAATATTTTTAATTTCATTATTCATCCCGGAAACATGTGTAATTGTAAAGTTTTCTGGTATATTCAAAGAAATATTAAATTTTGAAGTATCAACAACATTAGGAACTGGAACATAACTGCCTTTTAAACCAAAATTCTCCATTTCTTTTTGTAAATGTTTAGAAACTGGGCAAACAAAAGAAGCGTTTTTTACAACTCGTTTTGTTACTATTTTTTGATAAAAACTAATTGATTTATTTTTGGGTTTTTGATAACCGCTCCAATGCTCAGAAATGATAAAAGGTTTATTTTTAAATATTTTTAAATATAAGGCTATTATTCCTACAGGGTAAGTAATGTTTAAATGAACTAAGTCAAAATCTCCAATTTTATTTATTTCGCTTAAATAAGTCTTAAAAAATGAAATAAATTTTGAAATCGGGTTTGAGGTTCGGGGAATGTATATAATTTTGGTTAAAACATTATTTATTAGTGTAGTGGAGCATTCTTTTCTTTTTATATTTTTATCTGTAATTACATGAATTAATGTTACATTTTGCACTGTAGCAACTGCTTCTGCATGTCTTTGAACAAAATCTCCATTGCTAGGAGATACTCGAGAAGGGTACCATCCACTTAAAAATAATATGTGAAGTTTTTTATGCAATTGTTGTATCTCAATATAAATGCTAAAATAGGTTTTTTAGTACTAATTATATTCATATTTTTAACAGATGAAAATAAACCACATATTTTTCGACTTAGATCATACACTTTGGGATTTTGAAAAAAATTCTGACATAGCTTTTACTACTATTTTTAAAAAGCATAATGTAAATGTTGAAGTAGTAAAATTTTTAAATTACTATAAAGACATAAACCAAACTTATTGGAAGTTGTACCGTGAGGAGAGAATTACTAAGGAAGATTTAAGAGTTGGGAGATTAAAAGATACATTTTCAAAAATAAAATACAATGCAACTAACGAATTGATTGATTTTTTATCTGTTGATTATATTGAATTTTTACCTTCAAATAACTATCTTTTTGAGGGAGCTTTTGAAATTTTAGATTATTTACATCCAAATTATAAAATGCATATTATTACCAATGGTTTTAATGAGGTCCAATTTAAAAAAATAGAAAACTCGGGATTATCTAAGTATTTTAGTAAGATTATCACTTCAGAAGAAGCAGGTGTAAAAAAACCAAACCCTCATATTTTTAATTATGCTTTAAATAAGGCAAATGCATTATCAAACGAATCTATTATGATTGGTGATAATTGGGAGGCAGATATAATGGGAGCTAAAAATGTAGGTTTAGATGTTATATTCTGTAATTTCAATAAAGAACCAGTTTCAGAAAGTATAAAATCTGTAAATTTATTAAGTGAAATAAAAAAATACCTTTAAAAAAATATTATGAATAAAATAATTATTGTTGTATGCTTGTTAATATTTCCTTTAGGAACAGTCCTAGCCCAGAATAGCATTAATGCATACCAGTATGTACTGATCCCAAAACAATATGACTTTCAAAAAGAGCCTGATAAATATCAAATAAACTCTTTAACCAAATTTTTATTTGAAAGAGCAGGTTTTACCACATTATTTGTAGATGATCAATTTCCTGAAGATTTAGCTAAAAATAGGTGTTCAGCCTTAACTGCAATTATTAATAATTATTCAGGAATGCTAAATACTAAGGTAAATATTGAATTAGTTGATTGTTACAACAGAACTATTTTTATTACCAATGAAGCAAAATCAAAAGTAAAAGATTACCAAAAAGCTTATCAAGAAGCCATAAGAAACGCGTTTGAAGAAATTGAAGCATTAGATTATATATATGCCTCAGATGTAGTTATAGAAAATAATAATGTTTCTCTAATGGAAGATGATATAATAAATACTGTACAGGAAAAGGAACCACATGTTGTTGATGAGAAAAAGCTTCCAGAGCAAAAAATAGAGCTGCCTAAAAAAGAAGTACTGATAGAAAACGAAGAAGTTGAATCTGCAAAAGAGGTTATAATATCTAAAGAAGTTGATAATGATATAATTATGAAATCAACTGTAAATTCTATGGAACAAGAAGCAAAATCTATTGTAGGAGATTATTCTTTTGAAAATTGGGGCAAAAGTTCGATTTCAAAAAAAGGAGAAGATTATGTTGTTGTTCGAGGTGATGAAAATTTTGAGTTTGCTACTATTTACAAAACTTCAAAACCTACTATTTATATTATAAAATGGGCAGCATTCAAACAGCCACAATTATTAGAGATTGATGTTGATGGAAATTTAATTGTAGATTCTGAAAATGGTTTAAAGGTGTATAAAAGAGTAGATTAATAATTATATTTATTTTTCCATCTATTTTTTAAAAATTCTCTTAAACTATTTTCCCTTGGATTTTTTCCTGGGTCAAATAATTTTGTATTTTTTATTTCATCAGGTAAAAATTCTTGCTCTGCAAAATTATTTTCGTAGTTATGAGCATATTTATATTCTTTACCATAATCTAATTCTTTCATTAGCTTTGTAGGAGCGTTTCTTAAATGCAATGGTACAGATAAGTCACCAGTTTCATTAACTAACGCTTGCGCCTTTCCAATGGCTTCATAGCTAGCATTGCTTTTAGGAGAGCTTGCTAAATAAACCGCACATTGGCTCAATATAATCCGTGATTCAGGAAATCCAATAGTATTTACAGCCTGAAAGGTATTATTTGCCATTATTAATGCAGTTGGGTTTGCATTTCCAATGTCTTCTGAAGCTAATATAAGTAAACGTCTCGCAATAAATTTAGCATCTTCACCTCCTTCAATCATTCTGGCAAGCCAATAAACTGCACCGTTAGGATCACTTCCTCTTATCGATTTTATAAAAGCTGAAATTATATCGTAATGTTGCTCACCAGTTTTATCATATAAAACTGTGTTTTTTTGAATTTTGGATAGTACTAGACTATTAGTAATAGTAATAGGTTCATCTTCTGAATTAACAACCAATTCAAAAATATTCAATAATTTTCTTGCATCCCCACCTGAAACTCTAAACAAAGCTTCTGTTTCTTTTATTTCAATTTTCTTTTTTGAAATTGAGGTGTCTTCATACAATGCGCGCTCCAATAATTCTTCCAAATCAGTTTTGCTAAATGAATTTAAAATGTAAACTTGGCATCTAGATAGGAGGGCAGGAATAACCTCAAAACTCGGATTTTCAGTTGTAGCACCAATTAACGTTACCCAACCTTTTTCTACTGCTCCAAGTAACGAATCTTGTTGAGATTTGCTAAACCTATGAATTTCATCAATAAATAATATTGGGTTTTTAGTTGTAAACAAACCACCACTTTGTTTTGCTTTGGCAATAACATCTCTAACGTCCTTAACACCTGAACTTATTGCACTTAAAGTATAAAATGGTCTTTTGGATTCTTGAGCAATTATATTAGCAAGAGTAGTTTTTCCAATTCCTGGAGGCCCCCAAAATATAAGTGATGGAATAATTCCGCGCTTAATATGCTGAGTTAACGCTCCATTTTTACCAACTAAATGTTGCTGACTAATAAAGTCATCTAAAGTTTTAGGGCGTATTCTTTCAGCTAAAGGCTCATTCATAATGTAAAAATAATAAATTAATGAACGCTATTATATTGTTGCTGTCAATATTTCAGTTTAATATAATTTGGACTTATATTTGATATTTTAGGAAACCATGGAGCATCAAAATTTTAAGTATACTAGGAGTGTAGTTTCATTTCCATTTTTTATAATATTTATATTATGGTTAATTTATTTTATTGAAATTAAATTTGGATTTAATTTTAATAAATATGGAGTATATCCACAGCGTATATTGGGTTTAAGAGGGATATTTTTATCCCCATTTATTCACAGCAGTACAAAACATTTATTTAATAATTCGATTCCATTATTTGTTATGCTTGTTAGTTTATATTATTTCTATCGGAAAATAGCTAATAAAGTTTTGTTATTTGGACTGGTATTAACAGGGCTTTTAACCTGGTTTATAGCGAGGCCATCATATCATATTGGAGCGAGTGGTATTGTTTATCTATTAGTCAGTTTTATTTTTTTTAGTGGTATTTTTAGAAAATATTACAGATTAACAGCTCTATCTCTAATTGTAGTCTTTTTGTATGGAGGAATGATATGGTATATTTTTCCTACTGAAGAAAGAATTTCTTGGGAAGGTCATTTATCAGGATTTATAGTTGGTTTTGTTTTTTCTTATATATATAGAAAAAAAGGTCCTCAACCTGAAAAATTCCATTTTACCAAAAATGAAGAATTTGAAAAACTATTTGATGAAGACGGTAATTTCAATCCGCCAATTGAAGAGGATCAGGAAAAAGAATAAGGTTCAACTAATCTTTAGCAATGCGTTGTCTGGTTGTTTCATATAAAAAAGCTCCACAAGCAACAGAAACATTTAAAGATTCAATTACTCCCAACAATGGAAGTTTTGCTTTTTGGTCAACTATTTTTAAAATAGAAGGATTAATTCCTCTATCCTCTGAACCCATAATAATTCCTGTAGGTAATTTTAAATCTACGTTATAAATAAGATTTTCAGTTTTTTCAGTGGCAGCAACAATCTGAATTTCTTCTGCTTGTAATTGAAAAACGGCATCCTTAATATGATCTACCTTACAAATGGGTATTTTAAAAGCTGCACCTGCAGAAGTTTTAATAGTATCTGCACTAATTGGAGCATTGCCTTGTTTTTGAATTATAATTCCATCTACACCCGTACATTCAGCTGTTCTTATAATGGCTCCAAAGTTTCTAACATCAGATATTTGATCTAATAATAAAAATAATGGTGTAGTAGTTTTTTCTAAAGTTGATGTAATTAAAGTGTCTAAATCAACAAAGTCTATAGGAGAAATTTGAGCTGCAACACCTTGGTGATTATTGTTTTTGGAAAACCTATTTAATTTTTCAACTGGCACATAACTCGTTGATATATTATGTTTTTTAATAAGTGTATTTAATTCAGAAAATAAAGGGCTGCTTAAGCCTTTTTGCAAGTAAACCTTACTTATTGTTTTATCTGAATTTATGGCCTCTATAACAGCTCTAATACCAAATATTTTTGAAACTTCGTTTTCCATTTTGCAAATGTAGGTATATTGTTTCAATAAAAAAACCACCTCAGTTGAGGTGGTTTAATATTCTTAGTTATAGAAAAATATTATCTATTAGCGTTTACACTATCATCAATATTATCATTCGCATCAATTTCATCTTGCGGAATTTTTAAGAAAAATTTCTTATCATCTGGCAATAAATTAGCAGCAGAACCCACTCTATGATTACCAGTTCGAGTAATGCCTCTTCTGTAACGTTTGGCATCAAACCATTCTACACCTATTTCAGCATAAAGTTCTTTTCTTCTTTCAACTAAAATTTCTTCTAATAGAGCACTTCCAGTATTTGAAGATTTAACCGCACTTGCATCTCGATTAGACTGCAACGCAAACAACAAATCATGAGCTCCGTTAGCGTTACCATTATGGTACTTAGCTTCTGCTTCAACTAAAATCATTTCAGGAGTTCTTATAATTGGATGATCAGAATCAAAACCAAAGGTAAATTTTCTAGTGATATAATGTCTGTAATCATTTACACCTACACCATATGCATTTAAAAAGATATTTCTAACATCAGTATCGCTAAACAATGCTACAAAATCATTGTTAAAAAATGTTGCGGCATATGAAAGCACATAATGATCTGCATGCGCATGTGGTGCTCCCCAGTAATAATTAGATTGATCAGCACTTTGTGGGCTTCCCCAAATCCATTCAATGTTTGAAATATCATCAAAACCACTAGTATAACCAGGAGCGTCTAAAACACCACTAAGTGATCCTCCATAAGCATTTTTTGCAGCTGTTTCAGCTCCAGTCCAATTTTCCATAACTTGATAAACTCTAGCTAGTATTCCGTTAGCTACAGCTTTATTAATATAAGATTTCCCTAGTCTTGACTCAGGTAAATCATTTACAGCAGTAGTTAAATCAGATACAATTAATGAATACATTTCTTGTAAAGTAGTCATTGGAAGTCCTTCTAAAGATAATTCAGTATAAATAGGAGGCGCAGGTAATGAAGAATCATATGAATAGGTATGTTGAAACTCCATAGCTAATTGAAAGTAGAAAAATGCTCTAATAGCTTTTCCTTGACCCATTAATTCTGCTTTATCAAGATCAGATAACTCACTAGCAGCAACCCCATTAATAAGAGAATTAGCTTGGTTAATCATATCAAAACAAAATGTCCATGTAAAGTTAGTTCTTCTATAAGTTGGTTCTCTATTATCATTTGCATAGTCATAAAGAAACCATGTTGGTCCTTGAATTATATCGTTACCTTTTACAGTACGCGCATAATAAATGGAATTTAATCCTGCACTATCAGTTGCGTTATATTGAGTTCTAAATCGTCTCATTATACCTGATATAAATGCTTCTGCACCAGTTCTAGATCCAAAAATTACTTCAGATGTAACAGAATCCGTAGGAGCAGGATCGTTCAAAAAGTCTTTGTCGCAACTTACAACAAACAATATTGTAAAGAACAATATTGATATTTTTATAAATGTTTTTTTCATAATTTAAGTTTTAAAATTCTAAATTTAATCCGAATGACATAATCTTTTGATTAAAAGATCTACTATTTGTAGTACCTGCTATACTTTGCTCAGGATCAATTCCTTTATGACTTTGGTAAGTAGCTAAGTTATCTCCTTGAAAAAATATTCTTAATTTTGAAAGTCCAAATTTACTAATAGTTTCTTCAGGTAAATTATATCCAAAATTTATTGCTTTAAGTCTTACATAGTCATTTTTGAATAAAAATCTATCGGATGTACTATTAAAATCATTATTAGATTGTAAAAATAATGGGATATCAGTAATATCACCTGGGTTTTGCCATCTATCTTCAAGATCAGGAGAAGCAGATCGTCCTGAGCTTTCAAAGCCAGCCATTAAAGCTGCATATGTACTGTCATAAATATAACTTCCAAAGCTAAAATTTAAAAGTATGTTTAAATCAAAGTTACCAACTCTTACAAAATTTGTTAAACCTCCAATTACGTCTGGTAAAGAAGATTTGTCAATATAATTTCTAGAAGCATCACTATATGTTTCAGTAGTTTCTTGCTCTCCAGTAGGTTCACCTTCGTCATCAAGAATGTCTTTATACCACATTGCATAACCGTTGTCAGGATTTACGCCCGCGAATTCTTGAATATAAAATTCATACAAAGATTTTCCAACTTCCCAACGTTTTGTTCCGTTAATAAAACCATCCTGTGTCAATTCTGTAATTTCATTTTTATCAAATGAGAAATTTAATCCAGTTGACCACTCAAAATTTTCTTTTTCAATATTAATTGAATTCAAAGAAACTTCAAGACCTGAGTTGTTAATTGATCCAACATTTGTTTTAATACTTTCGTTACCAGTTGATGGTGCCAAAGGTTGGTCATAAATTAAATCAACAGATTCTTTATTGTAATAATCTATTCCAGCTGTTAATTTATCATTAAAAAATCTAATATCTAAACCAACGTTAGTTGAACTAGTTTTTTCCCATTTTAATAATGGATCTGCAACTCCACCTAATAACACACCAGTGTTATCTAATTCATTCCATCCTGTTTGAAACAATTGTAAGTAAGGGAAATAACCAATACCTCTATTATTTCCTAATTCCCCATAAGAAGCTTTTAATTTAAGAAAACTAACCACATCATTACTTGGAAAGAACTCTTCATCTGAAATCACCCAAGAACCTCCAACTGAGAAGAAATCTCCCCATCGTACTTCTTCGTCAAATCTAGATGATCCATCTGTTCTGTAAGCTCCTTCTAAATAGTAACGATTTCTATAATTATAAGAAACTCTTCCTAAATAACTTTCTAAACGTTCTTCAGTTAAATATCCACTTACACCTTCTGGTGTTGTACTACCATTTAATACTTTTACATTTGGTAGAAATCCAACACCTTGTGCACCTAAACCACTAATTTTTAACTTATAGGATTCATGTATTACATCAG
>Ga0102814_10002423_pt1 | contig 12603 bp, 13 predicted proteins | sample ColrivemetaGS741_FD_79112 | JGI IMG/M metagenome (GOLD analysis project Ga0102814, IMG submission 79112) | Estuarine microbial communities from the Columbia River estuary - Flood tide ETM metaG S.741 | ecosystem: Environmental > Aquatic > Marine > Intertidal zone > Estuary | place: USA... | reverse complement strand
CATGCATTTACAAACTCGTCATATGCTTCAGGTGTTGCTTGTCTGTCTTGAAGATAGCTTGCTGTTAGTCCTTCTGCATCTGATAGGTAATCCCAAACATCATGCATGTCCCATGAATATTCATGATCAGCTGCATACTCTACGATAGCTTCTGCAAAGTCTTGTAGTGCTGCTTCAACATACTCTTGATCTTCTATGATACTTTCAGTCTGTACTGATTCTTCTTGTGATGCTTGATAGTCTATCTCATATGATTCATCAACAAACTCTATAACCCATTGATGTCCCATCATATGTACAATGTCCCATATCTGTGATTTAGCTGTTTGATCGAACCAAGGCCCATTGTGTATGTCTAAGCCCATCATGTGTTCTGCAATGTCATTTAATGCATCTGGGTTTAAGATCTTATCTTCAACGAAAGCACCCCATAGTTTATCAAATGCCATACCGTTTAAATGATCATCTCTGTCTTTGTCTTCTGTTACTGGTTCAGCTGCTTCAGTCATTGTGTCTAAGTAAGTTCTTAGTACTTCAGTGCTGATGTTATCTACGATTCGCCATATATAATGTTTAGCTTGTTCTTGTTGGTTCATGTCTTCAGGTAATAGTAAGCTAAGGTTTTCTAAATGTGTGTCACGGTCTGGTCCGTTTAATAATGTATATACTTCTTGGAATAGTGCTTCACTGTCTATATACTCTTTGTCGTCTACTACATCAAATGCTACGTCTACCTCTACTGATTCCTCGTAGTCATTTGAAAACTTATTAATGATCATACGTGCAATGTTATTATTAATGATACGGTATTCGTTAGGAGGGTTTGCTGCTTCGTCCTCGTCTAAGTCACCTTCTATTTGGTGGTCTGGGTTCTCTATCTGTATATTACCGTGTGGTACTGAGCATGTTAAGCGCAGTAAACCATCAATGTCGAATACATGAATGATATGTTCTTCTTCCCATTCTTCGTCTTCCTCTTCGTCATATCCTGTCTCTGTATATGTTTCTTCATGGAAGTACTTCATAAGGTCTTCATCTATACCGTTGTCTTGGCTGTCATCATCTACTAATGCGATTCCAAGTGCATCAGGTATAAGATACTCTTCCTCTAATCCGTCATAATCTATCGAACCTAACCAGTAACCGTTTTCTCTGTATGCTAAATAAATCTTACCACTGTCTGATAATTCTATGAATCCATCTTCATGTAGTTCGTCTAATTCATATGATTCTGATACAGTTGATTCTTCTACTTGGTCACGATAGTTTAATATAGTACTAAACGCTGTAAGTGCTGCACTTGCTAACATCTTAAGTTCAAAGGCTTTCTTTGGACCTGTGACGTATAGTTCTTCAAGTGTATCTAGGTCTTGCTTTGTTTTAATAAATGTATACTTCAACCAACCCCAAAGCATTTCTTTTAATGCGTCGTCTTCGTCTTCGTCGTCACTACTGTTAAATATGTCTAAGTACTGTCCTAGACCATCAATTGTATAACCGATGATCCAGTCTAGTCTTGCGTAATTAATGTCTGCCATAAGTCGTCACCTTATATCAAGTCTGTTATAACTTGATATCTCGCTTCCACTGCTAATTCTTTTGATAAATATGGTGTTCTTTCTAAGATACGTCCACCAAGCATAGTGTGATACTGTAAGTACCATCTAGGTGATCCACCTACTTTTGCGAAGTGTACAGGCATAATACTTATGATGTTTGCTTTGTTGATTGCATAAGCATCCCCTACTTCTGCGAATGCTCTTATGAATACATAGTCTCCAACACGGAACCAGTTTGCATATACTGTTGTGTCTTGTTCTATGTCTAGTTCTGTGATAGGTGTCTTACCAGCTGGGTCTAGACTGAAGTAACTAAATACAAAGCCTGTTCCTTCTGTTGGTGCTACTAAAGCTACTGCTTCAGATGTATATAGTAAGTCTCCTGTTTCATCGTACCAGATCTCACCGGCAACTACTGAATCAAATGTTGCTACTTCTACATTAAGCGTGATTGTTGGTGCAGACCAATCAAGTGTTGTTGCTTCATATAAAGAGTTTGCTGTTTCATCGAAGTATAGTTCACCAATGGTTGAAACACCTGAAGGCGCTCCAGCTCCACCTGTAACTGCTACTGCTACTCCCCAGTCAATTACGAATGTTGCATTATTATTGTCTGTGTTACCTAATAGATTAAGTACTGTAAGATTAGCCATAGGTTACACCTCCATTTTCTTTATTTTAACTGTTACTTCTTTGTTACTGAAGTAGCTCATTAATTTTTGTGCTTCTGATTCTGTTATTAAGTCACTGATATAATCTGCATCGTTTGAATCCTCATAATAGAATCTTACAAGTTTGTGCATATCTTTGAATGCTTCTTTCTTAATACCAGCTAAGTGTTCTCTGAATACTTTTAATACATCTTCTGTTTCAGCTGTTGCGTTAGCTTCAACGAATGCTGCCTTGAATTGGATTGTTAAGTAATGATCTTCTATGTAGTTATCCTTAGATGTTTCTTTGTCTTTGGCTTTCTTAGCTTCATCATAATACTCATCGTCTTCTTCTTCAGTCATTTCTTCATTGCAGTACTCGCAGTACTCATCGCCTTCATCTTCTTTTTCTCTACCACATCTAGGGCAACTCATGTATTCATCATTATAGCATGAATGACATAGTTCGCTATCAGGTGAGTCTTGTCCAGAGTCTGGTCCGATTTCGTCGCCACAACCTCTACAGTATTCTTTACGATCTTCTAAGTTATCTTGTAGCTCTCCAAAGAACCATGCTTCATCATCATCGAAGTGGAATAGTAATGATTCACAGAAGTTACCACCAAAGTATAGGTCGTCTCTTATGTCTTTAAACAATACTGATGCCATATCTTTTTGATCAGGACTGAACTGTGAATCTTCTTGGTACTTAGCATACATAGCATCATGTACGTTTCGCCAGTTAAGATCAAAGTCATACCCTTTAGGATAATCCATGTCTTTGTCGTGGTTAGGCCATTCCATAATGTAGTAAGCTTGTCCGTGATACATGTCTTCGAACTCACCATCTGATACTTGGCCAATGATCTCATCAATCATAATAGTTTCTACTGCTAATTGTTTTGCTTCATGCTCAGGCATGTTTAGTTGTTCTCTTAATGCAAAGATAAAGTTCTCAATCATTAAATGATTATGAATGTCTCCATCTTCGTGTAGTTGGTTCTCGGGTGTCATACCTTCTAGTATAACTGGTTCTTCTGATTCAGTTGATTCATAGAATGGTGTTCTATCTATTAAGTTGATCATAATAGGTTCACCGTCAACCTCTGCTAAGAAGTCTTCGCCATACTCACCATAGTCTGAATCTACTACAAAGTCGTTATAATCTGATAATGCAGGGTTATGTTGTAACATCTGATTAAGTTGGTCTGCTAAGTCTTCAACCACATAGTCTGGGTCTACTCTTCCAGAGTCAAACTTTCTAAATGCTTTGCTTACCACTGCTACTACTTGTTTTAAATCACGCTCTTGCTCTGCAACTATTGTCATTTCCCATTCGTCAGTTCCTACGAACACACCAGGTAATACTCTTGTATGTTGTGATTCTTTATATTCAACTGCATCTGATTCTGCAACTACTTTAGCAAGGTAATATAATGCGTCAGGATCATTCTCCATCATATCATATAACTCTTGTTCTGTGTAGTCTTGGCCTGCATAGAATCGTTGTAGTACAAGTGCTGCTTGATCTGGTAGTACATAACCACCTTCACCAACTACACGATCATACACAAGATCAGCTATTGCTTCATACATATCTGCGAATAGATCAGCTACTGGTACAGGTTCGTTAGACTCAGTCTGTGTTGGTTTAGTTGATTCTAGTAGGTGTGAGTTTATTGCATCTACTACAGCTCCAAGACATTTGTCGTATGCACCATAGATTAAACCTGAACGTGGTGTAAATAGTGTCTCACCATACTCTGATGCTACAACGTCATCTAGTGCACTTAAGATGTCTTCAGCCATTGCTTCATAGTCTGGAGTCCATGCTTCAGTGATTACTTCTGCTGCTTCAGTCTCTACTGTTTCCATTGCTGGATCTTGGTGTATATCATCAACAGGTGCAGGAATCTCTGTTTTAGGTAGTGTTGCTTCTTCTCTATTAAATATAGTGATAGGTCCAGGGTTATCAGCGAATACTAATTTAACACTGTCGTCACCTGGTTTAGGATCTACATAAGGGAATGCTACTAAGAATGTACCGTTTTGATTCTCTAGTACTTCGATTGCGTCTTGTATGTTTCCGATTGATTCTTCGATGTATTCACCGTTAGTGTCTAGTACTGAGAATACCCAGATGTATCTCTTGTCTAATATAACATTTGATGCTTCATGTTCCATCGCTGCTCTGTCTTCTTCGGCTTCTGTTACAATGTTATTCTCTGTCTTCAAACCTTTTAAACGTGCAGGTCCTACATATTTCGATTCACAAGTTGTGCAACATCTTGCTGAAGGGTCTGTATCGATTGGCCAAGGATTAGATCCTAGTCCTCTGAATGTATCTTCACATATTACACAGTTGTAGAATGATTCTGATTCTACTTTATATTGTTCCATAAGCTTTGCGTTCTGGCAATCAGGTCCCATTACAATTTTAAACCCGTAACCTGTTTCAACTATATCTGCTTCCTCAGCAACTCCAAGACTATTAAATACTTTGAGTAATTCATTTGCTTTTAATTCTGGAGTGTCTTCGTCACCAGCGTATTGTCTTGTATAGATATTGAAACAGTTCTCAACCTTTTCTACATCTGCCTTAACGCCTTTTCCAGAAATAAAATCATTTAATTGTCTAATAACTTCAAACACTTCTAACTTACTTGATTCTACTTTTAATGTTTGTAGTTTTCTCATAATGATTTATTTCCTTTCATATGGTTTTCTTCTTTGTTTTCGTTGGTATCTTCTTTAACTAATATTGATTCTAAGTTATCAAACTCTAACTCGTCATAGTTATTCTTCATCTTCTGCCACCTCTTCATCATAATCATTGTCGTCGTCAGGATCATACTCTAGTACTTCATAGTATCCTGCGTCATGATCTATGATTTGTATTACTGGTATTTCCGTTATGTCTAGCTCCATTGCCCAGATAGCTCTGTGGAAACCGTCTTGGTATCCTTCTACAAAGTCTAAACCAGGTGGAAGCATGTTGCCGCTTCTTGGTGATAGTGTATCTTCAAGATCATACATTTCAGATTTACCTTTGATATAATCTTCTACAGTTCCGTAGAACCCATCATGAAATTGTAATATCTTTACTGCTGTTTCGATGTATTCTATTGGCTCCATGTATACTATAGATACTTCATAAGCACCTGACTGCCATTTGTTATCGAATACATATGCTTTACGTGCTGCTAGATCAAACCCTAAGATATCATGTGGTCTCTGACCTTTAGTACCTATATTCCATATCCCATCTAAGACAGGATAATCTATTGTTACAGTATATGCGTCACCATCTCGTGATGTTACACTATCGATTAAGATGCTTGGTACTGGTACACCGTAGTCTTCGTTGGTGTCATCATATAGCTCATAGCCATCTTGATCTGTATACTTACTCATCTTTCAGTATCTCTTCTTCATCGTCATGGATATCTTCTAAGTCTGGGATAGCTGCTTCTACTTCTTCGTTAGCTTCCTTATAGTTCTCTTCGGCTTTGTCAATATCTACTTCAACTGTCTCTGGTTCTTCTTTAGCTTTCTGTGCAACAGTCTTAAGTTGATCTATTGTCATATTGCTTGGTAACAGTTTGTCATCTCTTAAGTCTCTAATGATTGTATTCCACCAGAATGGTAGAGCTGTCAGTGTTGCTAATGTGTGTTTACATATCGGTTGCAGCGGTATGTTCTTTGTTGGTGCTATGTCATTCTTATCTATAGAGTAATCATGTTGTGTACCTAAGTATTGTTGTCCCCACCACTTTGCAGCTGGGCAACTACATGATACTGCGATCTCTCCTTGGATAGCTTGCATTACAAGGTCTTTCTCTTTGATCGGAGTTCCACCGTCAACTCCTTGTGATACTGATTTCTTTACTAATGCAGCAAAGTCTTTCAATGATACTTGAGTTGTGTATGAGGTTGGTTTACCTTCCTTAGCGTTCTTAGCAGGATCTTCTGCTGTTACTCTGAACTCTAAGAAGTTCTCACCGTTAACCTCGATGTATTTTACTATGATCTTCTTAGACTTCTTCAACCTTGCTGGGTCTTTAGTCTTAGAGTCATCTTTAAGTTGTTTATATGTTTTCTCTTGTAGTAGCTTACTGTTGTATCGCTTCATGTCAAGTGCTCTGCTTAATGGTATCTGTGTACCGTTAGACGTTTCGATATACACTGTGTAACCTTCGGATACGAGTAATCTTTTGATTGCTGCTTCTACTTTGTTTCTCTTAGCTGAACTTCTTTTAGCACGACGTTCTGAGATAGTCTTTTGGTTTTCAGGTATTTCTCTTATTGATATTTCCATCTCGTCAAGCTGTGCTTCATTGTTAAACTTGTTAGTGTCTACACCTAATAGATCTTCAAAGATATAATCAAAGAACTTGTCAGGGTTAATCTTGTCAACGAATAGTTCATCTTTAGCAAGACTTATTAATGCATTGGCATTGCTTACTGCTTCAGTAAATCGTTTCTGACGTTCTTCATCTTCTTTAGTAGATACTTTACCAAGGATAAGCATGTATTCAGGTAGGTTAGATTCTGTACGATCGTTAGTACTGTACTTCCAGTAGTAAAGGATTGATTGATCTATGATTCCTTTTAATACAGTCTGTAGTCTCTTTACACGTCTTCCTAGTCTTTCATCTAACATAGTAAGCGTTGAGTCTCCTAAACCACCAGGTGTTGTTTCTTCAAATCCTAGGTAAGCTTTAAGTACCCCTAGTCCTGCAAACAATTTGTTACGGTAGTAATCGATGTTGTTCATGTTAACTTCACCAACTTCTCCCCCAACCTCTTGCATTGTGATTGCACCTTTAGTTCCTTTTGTTGGAACATAGATGAAGTCATTGATAGGGATTGGTGATTGTCTGCTTTGATAAGTTCCTGTATTCATGTCAATTGTCTCAGATGATTTAAAAGCATTCTTAACCGCTTCAACAATTTGTTTAGCTTGTGTGTTATTAGAGTCACTAACGTCTACGTGCACAATCTTGAATGCTGTAGACTTAGTTAATCTATTAATAAAGATAGCATCTTCTAAAGCTGATAGAGACTGGAAGGTAGTTACAACATTTGCTAATGCTGATTTACCTGCTTGGATCTTGAAGTCTTCTGCTATAGGTTCACCATATAAAGTATTTGTTTCCAGAGTCATTGTTCCACCGTTAACACGTGAGTTGAATCCTACAATGTATCTGTCTGCATCTTCTACTATATATTCTGATGATTTGTTCTCTGCTTTACCATATGCTACTGAGAACAGTCTTGATTCGTAACCGTCTTTCTTTTCTTCTAACGGTGATACTACGAAGTGTGCGATCTCGTTCTGTCCTTTAATAAGTGCATTGATGTTTGATGGTTCGTCTACCATGACAAATGCCCACTTAGTTGGATCTGCTTGAGTATCAATATAGATCTCACCGTCTCTTGCAACAGCTCTTACCCATTCCCAACACTCAGTGTCTACCTTCATGATGTTCCATAGGAAGTCATTGATCTCACCTTCTATGCGTTTGTCTGCCATTTGAACTGACACTACATGTCCGGTTCTTTCATTTGTTTGAGTTGCATTATCTGCATATAGATCTAAAGCTGCTGATATGATTGCATCTGATTCCATGCTTCTATACAAATCAATAACTTTCTTCTTCTCAATCAGATCTAATTGTTCCTGGTGACTTGCTAGTGTTTTGTCTGATAAGATCATACCTGATATAGGAACTTCAGATCCCGGTACGTCTGGTATGATTACTTCTTCAATCTTTGCTGATTCTTTCTGTGGTCTACCTAGGGGATTTAGTCGTTGTAATATGCTTTTTCTACTTCCGTCTGCCATGTTTAGACCTCCTTCTTAACTTTTTCTGTTTGTATGTTTTATATGCTTCATCGAATGTCATACCTTGACTCATGTATAGAGTAACTGATCTCTTTGCCGAGGTAGACAATCTCTTGTCTTTAATTGCTGTGTTATACCCGTACTTAAATAACATCGACTTACATAATATTATATACGCATTCTCTGTTTTATTTAGCGCGGTTTTTAATGTTTGCTTATCTGGTGCTTCAACTATCTCTAATATCTCATGATCGAATGCTTCCCAACCATACTTTAATATGTCCCTGTAGAATGCCCTGTTGCTCTTATAGTTTGCACCGTCTACTCCCCAGCGTTGTTGAACTGGTTGAGTTGTTTGTCCTATGTAAATCTTGTTAGATTCGCGTAGTGTGTGTTTGTAAATGTATCCCTTAAGCATCAAAGTCATCTGACTCGAACTTCATGAACATACCGTTAGATTCGTTCTGAGTAGACTCTCCTTCTTGTGGTGCTTGGTATTTATAAGGCATCAACTTACAGGTATAATTAATACTGTTGATCTCTGTACGAGGTTCTGTTACATAGAATCTATTGATAACGATACTGTCGTCGATCGGTAGATCATAAGGTGAACCATCTGTGAAGTCTCCTGCATCTGCTTCAAGTGTATACTGTTTATAGAATGATCCACCGTCTGCAATATATGTTTGTTGATCAGTGAAGTCCCCACCTGAGATTGCTTCTTCTCTTGCATCTACTGCAAAGTCATAGAATACATCTAGGAGTGTTCCCCTCTTAACTTCTAATGATTTTAGTTTGTACTTAGTTGATTCGCCAGTCTCTACTAATAGTTTCATCTCTGGTCCGTCTAGTAATACTTCGTTGACAATACGTTCTGCATAAGTTGATATGAATAGTTTGTCTGTTGCTAATTCAAAGTATAATAAGTCTGCAGCCATTGGATCATATAGATCTGTAGGAACTGGTTCTGCTACGTCCCAACCTGCATCTACGTATATATGTACCTTACTACTTATTTCGTCATACCAAACATCACCAGCTGTAGGTGACTCTGGTCTTACTGTTGGGACATCACTGTAAACAATTTGTGAGTTTAAACCTGTAACTGTTCTTAGGAATGGTGCGGTGTAATACTGATCTCCTATATCAAATGGTTCTGTTGGATTTAAGGTATTATATGCAATAACCTCTTCTGTTGCTGCTGTCCAAGTATAGTTTTCTGTACATGTATATAGTGTACACTCTGTTACACCTGGTGTTGTTGTGTCTATCCATTGATCCCCAATCACAGGATATGTTGCACCATCTTCGCCCGGATTCGAAGTACTAACTACTTCAACGGTGTCTTGGACACTTATAATACGTCTAACTCTATTCCCATTAGGATCCCAATACCAATCATTTAGGGTAATGTCTGCTGTAGGTTGAACTATGGGAATTATTGTCCCTGAGTCCCACTTGTTTTCTATGTAGGTATATAAACTATCTGTATCCTTGTCAAACCATCTTAGACCCTCAATTAGGTCTGTTGTAGGTTGAACTACAGGAAGAGTTGTACCGTAATCCCATGCAAATATAGATCTATGTAGTAAAGATGTCTTGTCATTGTAGAACCATACTCCTGCTGCACCTGGTTGATACCAAGCTGTTGGCATTGCATAGCTCACCCATGTATCTGTTTCGTAGATCCATAGTAATTCATTCTCTGTGTCTGCCCACTTGTCACCGTCTACTGGTTGTACTTGTGGTTCTATTGTATCTACATTGTCTCCAATGTTCCATACGTATTTCATATATAGTAAGTGTGTTGGGATATATGCGATCTGAGGATTGCTTTCCCCGTCTTCTCTATACCAACCTAAGTTCTTTAATAGTCTTACTGCTGGTCTCTCATCGTAAATGATCCAAGTCTCAACAGGCTTACCATAGACAAAAGACTCACCCGACAATGTCGTTAGTGAGTACGATTTAACAGGAGTGATTACTACTCTCGTTCCTGATACGTATGCTGATTCTAAAAAGTTTAATGTTATGTAACGCTTCTCTTGTACTGTTGGTGTTATCTTTGCGCGTCTTAATGCCATGATGTACCTTCTTTATGTTTTAACTATATTCTAGAACTATTAACGGTTAACTAATGTATTTGGTCTTGTTGATGGATCCACTACATCTGGATCAATGATATGTCCATCTACATATACATCTAACATATTTAATGAGTGGAACAGGTTAGTCATTGTAGTATATAAACCTAATGACATTCCTGCGTGTGTAATTTCTCTTGTCTTTTTGTTAATCATAACAGTGTCTAATTCACCTAATAGTAAATACTCAACACCATCTTCTTCATGATCTACAAAGTCCCACTTCAACTTAATTGCATTGAGGTTACAACTTGGTTTTAATTTAATCTGACATCCTGTTGTTTGTCCCATAACTACAACTCCTTCTAATCTACTATTACTAAACCATTTGAAAGATCTAGGATCTGTTTCAATGATTTGGCTGTTGAACCTGGATCATACTCGTCTGGTTCAAACTTCTTTTGCTCTGTAATGAATCCTTTGATTCCTTTAATATTATTCTCTGTTGCGTCCATTCTAAGAGTGTCATGGATCGTTCCATCAACAACCATTACATATAGGATTTGTATCTTAGCTTTGTCAGGTTCCTTAGACCAAGGCTTTACTGCTACTGCTAGTTTAGATATTGTGTGTTCTTGTTCAGTCTGATCATTCTTGAAAGTCTTGCTTGATTCCTCTAGTAATTCACACTCTTGCTCTGCTTTAAATATTTGATAGAAGAATCCATCAAAGCTATAGATCTCTCCTGGGCAGTAACAACGTTCTGCTAAATATGTTTCCATATCATGTATTTCTTTTAATATCATATTGTTTCAACTCCTTCTTATAACTTGTGCTCCTGGCGCTTGAACGATGGAGATTTGCACCCCGCAACATGTGTTGCCCTGTTAAACTCGTCGTAAGCTTCTTTTCGTTCAATCCCAGCAGCACCCAAGTCTTATCTTCTTACCGTATAAATACTAGCAGAGGAAGTAGTTGCTTGGACACTGGTAGCTACACCTATAGTGCAGCGCCTCTTATTTGATTTAGTCTGTCGTAGTATGCAGACTCGCTATAGGTTGCGACCCACCTGTTGTTCTTTTAAGAGGATACTGTTTGCTCCTCTTTAATATATTAATGATATCGAAGATGTGGAAGATACTTAAGTCATAGCTCCAGTTCATGATTAACATGTGTCTTAGTGCTACTGGTATAGTATTCTCTGGTGCTTCGTTATCAATCAATAATCTTAGTTCATAAATCAATGCATCTTTTAAATCAAGTCTTGGCTCTCCACGATCAATAACTATTGTAAGGTTCTTGAATAGGTTAATCATCGTCGCCATCTTCTATAACTGTTAGCTCATCTGCTTTTGCATATACAACTCCGCCAACATCTAATCTGATCATGTAAGGTTTAAATGGATTCCCACTTATATACATGATGGTACCAGTTCGTTCTGATTGGTTTGGCATGTAAGACTTCACCTTAACTCTTGTCCCTATGCTCATGATGTCTTCCTATCTAGCATAAGTTTATTTATATAAGATGTAATGTCCGTAAGACATGCAGCATCAAATAATGTATCTTTGCTTGGTGTGAATACATAACGACGCCAATGGCTCCACCATTTGATTACACCTAGATATGTAGACTTGTCTTTAGTCTGTACATCTATAATGTAAGTCTTAGCTCCAGGTCTTTGGTTCCTTGTAAATGATAAGTACTCTGTAGTTGTTGTTTCTAACTGTTCCATAACTATAACTCTCCTTTAAAATGGTAATGGCTTCACTATCTCCTGTAATACTGTCTGTAGCTGTGAAGCTCTTAATACCTCTTGTGATTTAAGTGTTGCCTTACGAGACTTCTTTAGCATACCATTCCAGATAGTCTTAGTAACTTCTGAATGATGCCATATCTCGATGATGTACTCATCGTATTCATGCTGGTAATCTTTATGATCCTGCGGTACTGGCATTATATATTGATAATAACCATTACCACCTATGTCTCTGTAGCCTCTGTCTATGAAGTACTGCTCAGCAGCTTCACATATATTAGTTTGTAGTTGATTCATTGGTTTAGTTGGAATGTATACTATACTCATAACTATTTAACCTTTATCTTTCTAATGATATTGTCAACTGTTTCTTTTTTAATTAGGCTCCAGTCATAATCTATTGTTTTACCATCATCTGTAACATAGTTTGTATATATTCTAACAGACCCATCATCTAGTAGATACACATCTGTAATTGTTCCAAATGTGTTTCCAATCAGCCATCCCCAGTACATCATTACTTGTGAGCCTAACTCATCAAAGTATACCTGTGTACCTGGTGGCTTTGCCATCTCCATGTGGTAATCTAACATTGCTTTATCAATGATCTGTCCAACTGATGGCATTGCTGCTATACCTTCTAATTCTGCAAATGATAGATCATAAGATATGTTAAACTTCATAGGTTCTTTCTTAACTCTT
>Ga0102814_10002422_pt1 | contig 12607 bp, 12 predicted proteins | sample ColrivemetaGS741_FD_79112 | JGI IMG/M metagenome (GOLD analysis project Ga0102814, IMG submission 79112) | Estuarine microbial communities from the Columbia River estuary - Flood tide ETM metaG S.741 | ecosystem: Environmental > Aquatic > Marine > Intertidal zone > Estuary | place: USA... | reverse complement strand
TTTTGATCTGTCGAGGCCATCAGGGACGTGAGCAGTTATTCGAGGATTTACAACAGCGCGGTGCTAATGTTGACTATGCTGAGCTTTATCACCGTGAGATACCGGTCTATAGTCATTCTGAGATCGAAAGTATTATTTATAAATCAGCTGCTTCAGCTATCTTAGTAAGCAGTGGAGAGGGGCTGATGAATCTGATAAAGCTAACCCAGCACCCCAAAAGTGGCATCAGCGCACTCACTGACACCCCGTTGGTCGTACCTAGCCCACGGGTAGCCACTCTGGCACAACAGCAGCATTTCAATCACATAAAGGTTGCTGCTAACGCCACTGATGCAGCCATGGTAGAGGCATTAGCGGCAATAACTGCAACCTAAGGTAGAGCGGATCACTGACATGGAAAAAAAGTCCATGAACGACAAGCACCAAGACGCACCCAAATCCTCGGCACCCGAGACCGCCAATGCCACCAAAACCGGCAGCGCGGATACCGATAATGCCAACCCGCCCTCCACGCCTGAGTCACCAGCAACCGAGGTTACGGAGAAAAAATCCTCACCGCACTCCGGCACAGCAGAAAAACCCTCCGAGGAACAGCTCGCCCTGGACACCTCTAAACCAGAGGATACGGCCAGCAAACACCCCTCCGAGCAACCTCCCGTAGCCACTCGCAGCGACGATCAAAAATCAAAGCTATCCAAACTCGCCGTATTGGCCCTGCTACTAGCCCTAATTGCATTGCTGATTATCGGTTATGGCTACACCCTGATTCAAAAAATGCACATTCAGCAAAGCGAACAGGTCAGCGGCCTTAAACAACAGCTCAGCAGCAGTGACAACACCAACCGCCAGCTGCAGCAACAAAATGGGCAGATCCTCGGTGAACTGCAACAGGTCAGAAACGCTGCAGCAGAGCAGAAAAGCAATGTCGATGAACTGCAAACACGACTTTCCAAAGCGATGCAACAGGTCAGTAAGCTCGGCACCAGTACTCGCAAAGACTGGTTATTGGCAGAAGTGGAATACCTGTTACGCCTCGCCAACCAGCGCGTATTGATGGAACGTAATGCCAGCGGCGCACTGAGCTTATTACAGGGGGCCGATCAAATCCTCAAAGAGACCGATGATGTATCGATCTACCCAGTGAGAAAGGCATTGGCTCAGGATATTGTGGGATTAGAAGCGGTTCCGCGCATCGATATTGAAGGGATCTTTTTAAAGCTCAGCGCAGTTAACAACCAGGTCAGCGCATTGCGCTTGCTACCGGTGACCGATAAGCACCAACTGCCTGATTTACTCCAGCAGATCACCCCTGAGTCGATGACCCAGGTTAACGCCTCATGGGCCAGCGCGATGGACAAGCTCGGCAGCCTAGTGGTTATTCGCCACAGGGACGAAGCAGTAACGCCGCTACTCTCTCCTGAGCAGCACTACTTCCTGACCCAGAACCTGCATCTCATGCTCGAGCAGACTCAGCAGTCACTGCTACAAGGCAAGCAGGAGGCTTATAATGCTGGTCTGAAGAAGTCTCAGGAATGGATCAGCACCTATTTTGAGGCATCTGACCCCACCACCCAGGCACTCCTTCGCAGCCTGAAGGAGCTCAATGGGATCAAGATTGCGCCTCCACTACCTGACATTTCGGGTTCATTGCGTGAATTGAAAACCTATCTGGCAGAGCTTCATAACCTCCAAGGAGCCGCCAGATGAAACTGTTCCTGATCTTTATACTGCTGGTACTTCTGGCCGGTTCTGTGGTGGGTGAACTGATTGTCCAAGACCCTGGATACGTACTCCTCAGTTTCAAAAACACCACTGTGGAAACCAGTATCTGGGGACTCGGGATCATCGTACTACTGAGCTTCACGGCGCTGTATCTATTCCTTCAGCTGTCCCAATATCTGTTGCAACGGCGGCGTAAAATTCGCGAATGGAGCACCAACCGAAGCCGTAAACAGGCCCACCTAAAAACCCTCAGCGGCCTTAATGCACTCTCAGCGGGCGACTGGTCTAAAGCGCAGCGCCTGCTTAGCCAAGCCGCACTGCACTCTGATGTGGCACTGGTCAATTATCTCGCGGCGGCCCGTGCAGCCCATGAGCAAAACCAACCCGAAAGCTGTAATGAGCTTCTGGATCAAGCACGCTTAGTCGCGCCCAAAGCGGAAGTGGCTGTCGGAGTGATCCAAAGCCAGATCCAAATCGAGCGTAACGAATGGCAGGCGGCACTGGAAACACTGGTCAGGCTGCGCAAAAAAGCACCCAAACACAGCCTGGTGCTGAGGCTGCTGACGCAGGCTTACTCCGAGCTGAAAGATTGGGGTTCAATCGTGCAGCTGCTCCCTGATCTACGCAAACATCAGGTCTTCAACGGCGAACAGCTGGAACAACTGGAGCAGAAGGTCTACCTAGGACATCTACAGAAAAATCTCGACTCCGTTTCCGCAGGCGCCGAAGACACTGTTCGCGCACAGATGCTGGTGCACGGCTGGAAATCTGTACCCAAGGCGCTTCAAAATGATAGCTCCCTAATTGAGCGTCAGGTTGAACTGCTGGTGCAATGCAATGCCGTCGATCAGGCCGAAGCCTTCATTAAAGAGCGGCTTAAGAAGCAATGGCAACCTAACCTGGTTAACCTGTACGGACGTATAGAAGCCACCCAGCTCGATAAACAACGTAAGCAAGCACTGAGCTGGCTGCGTGATCACCCCAAGGATGCGGCACTGCAGCTGACCTTAGGACGGTTAGCGCTACGCAACGCAGAATGGCAGCAGGCTCAGGCCTACTTTGAGAAGAGCCTAGAACTACAGAGCTCTACTGAGGCCTATGCCGAGCTGGCTCGACTCCTGAATCACCTGCCAGACAACAGCCACAGCCAACACTTATTGCAACAACATGTCGGCACCCTGACGGATAAACTGCCCAACCTGCCCCAACCCACTCTCCCCGAACCCGAGGCTCAGGAAGCAAAACCAGCAGCAGAATCCGACACTAAAACAGCTTAAAAAAGCCCACCAAAAAAAACCGCTACCGACAGCCTGCCGGTAGCGGTTTTTTTAAATCCAGTATCCAGCCGAAGTTAAGCCCTCGGCGCGTAGCTATAAACATCAGAATGGATCTGGCCATCACCCATGCCGTGCAGACGGAAGTCATCCTCAACGGCATACACCATCGCCGGCGAACCGCAAACGTAAATTTGGGCATTATCCAAGCGCTCAAAATCCTCTAAAACCGATTTATGCACCAAGCCGATCCGACCTGACCAGTCACCCACACCAGGCGCAGAGAGCACCGGATGAAAATGAAACTGTGAATGGCATTCCTGCCAATGCTCGGTCAACTCATGTCCATACAAATGTTCGGCTTCACGCACCCCCCAGTAAAGGTGCAATGGATTAGGCATCTGTTGCGCCAAGGCATGCTCGATCAGCGCCTTCATCTGCGCAAATCCAGTGCCTGCAGCAATAAAGATCAGTGGCTGGGTCGCATCGGCTGGCGCTTGATCTAAGTAGCAATCACCCAGCGGCAGCCGGACTTGCACCTGCGACTGGGTTTTAAATAACGCAATCACCTGCGAAGACAGGCTCTGATCGCCTTGATCCTGAATCTGTAACTCAAGTACCGGTAGCTGGCAAGGCGCTGAAGCGATGGTGTAGGGCACCGCCTGCTGATCTAGCAGTAACTCTAAATACTGCCCCGCCAAGTGGGTCACCGGTGTGTTCAACAACAGCTGCACTCGATAGATCCCATCAGTAAGTCGAGTGACTTGCTGCACAAGACAGTCGACGACACTAGGGGCTGTAGTTCTGGCTTCGCTCACTGGCGACATGGGCATATCCCTGTATATGGGCTGTGGTTAAGTTTATGGGTCGAGCTAGGCTTGTCCAGGCAACTCAATATCGAGACTCTCCCAGAGCTGATCTACCCGCTGCTTTACCTCTGTTGTCATGGTAATCGGGCTACCCCATTCACGATCAGTCTCGCCCGGCAATTTATTGGTCGCATCGAACCCCATCTTCGACCCCAAACAGGGTACCGGTGAGGCAAAGTCGAGATAATCGATCGGGGTATTTTCGATAAATACCGTGTCCCGTGCTGGATCCATACGCGTGGTCATCGCCCAGATCACATCCTTCCAATCCCTAGCATTAACATCGTCATCGGTCACGATCACGAACTTGGTGTACATAAACTGGCGTAAAAACGACCAGACCCCCATCATCACCCGTTTAGCGTGCCCAGGGTATTGCTTCTTGATAGTCACTACCGCCAAGCGATAAGAGCAGCCCTCAGGGGGCAGATAAAAATCCACAATTTCCGGAAACTGCTTCTGCAGAATAGGCACAAACACTTCGTTAAGCGCCAATCCCAAGATGGCAGGCTCATCCGGCGGCCGGCCCGTATAGGTACTGTGGTAGATAGGCTTATTACGGTGGGTCAAACACTCAACGGTAAACACCGGAAAGGTCTCAACCTCGTTATAGTAGCCAGTATGATCACCAAAAGGCCCCTCTTGGGCCATCTCTCCGGGTTCAATATAACCTTCGAGCACGATCTCAGCAGACGCCGGCACTTGCAGATCATTGGTCAGGCATTTTACTAACTCGGTCTTTTCGCCTCGCAACAAGCCCGCAAAAGCATATTCAGACAAGGTATCCGGCACTGGCGTTACGGCAGCAAGAATGGTGGCAGGATCTGCCCCCAAAGCCACCGCTACGGGAAAGCGCTCACCTGGATGGGCCTGCTGCCACTCCTTAAAATCTAGAGCTCCCCCACGGTGTGACAGCCAGCGCATGATCAGTTTGTTGGGGCCCAATAACTGCTGGCGATAGATACCCAAATTCTGGCGATCCTTTTCCGGTCCCTTAGTGATCACCAAAGGCCAGGTCACCAATGGTGCGGCATCTCCTGGCCAGCAAGTCTGAATCGGCAGCCGAGTCAGATCCACATCACTACCCTGAAAAACATGGGTTTGACAGGGCGCCTGCTTAACCAATTTGGGCCCCATGTTCATCACTTGTTTGAAAATTGGCAGCTTGTCCCAAGCATCTTTCAAGCCCTTAGGCGGCTCGGGTTCTTTCAAGAACGCCAGTAACTTACCCACTTCACGTAACTGCGACACTTCATCCTGGCCCATCCCCAGCGCGACTCGCCGGGGTGTACCGAACAGGTTTGCCAACACCGGCATATCGAAGCCTTTAGGATTTTCAAACAGCAGCGCCGGCCCAGCCCCGCGGAGCGTGCGATCACAGATCTCGGTCATCTCCAGATGAGGGTCCACCTCAGCACTGATGCGCTTTAGCTCTCCCATCGCCTCAAGTGCTTCGATAAAATCACGCAGATCTTTATATTTCATAGCCGTATCTGAATATTTATAAGGTAGTAAGCCATAGATCTGATGCGGGAATAGTCGCCACTCAGATGCACAAAAGGGCAGATCATGGACCTGCCCTTTCAGAGATAGACGAAAGCCGCGGGTTACTTGCGCTTCATCGACATGAAGAACTCATCATTGGTCTTAAAGTCTTTCAACTTGTCGATAACGAATTCGATAGCCGAGGTATCCTCCATAGAGTCCAGCAACTTGCGCAAAATCCACATCCTTTGCAATTCATCTTCGGTGGTCAACAGATCTTCGCGGCGGGTGCCCGAACGACGGATATTCATCGCAGGGTAGACTCGACGTTCAGCGGCTTTGCGATCAAGGTGCAGCTCGGAGTTACCTGTACCTTTAAACTCTTCGAAGATCACCTCGTCCATTTTAGAACCGGTGTCGACCAATGCCGTAGCAATAATGGTCAGACTACCGCCTTCTTCGATATTACGGGCTGCGCCAAAGAAACGCTTAGGCCGCTCCAGTGCATGGGCATCGACACCACCGGTCAGCACTTTGCCAGAGGAAGGGATTACCGTGTTGTAGGCACGCGCTAAACGAGTGATCGAGTCCAGAAGAATGACGACATCCTTCTTATGCTCGACCAACCGTTTGGCCTTTTCCAGAACCATTTCAGCGACCTGCACATGACGGGCGGGTGGCTCATCAAAGGTACTGGCGACCACTTCACCGCGCACGGTGCGCTGCATCTCAGTCACCTCTTCAGGACGTTCATCGATCAGCAGAACGATTAGATGACATTCAGGATTATTACGCGTGATCGAGTTGGCGACATTTTGCAACATCAAGGTCTTACCGGCCTTGGGTGGCGACACAATCAAGGCGCGCTGGCCCTTACCCATGGGGCAGATCAGATCAATAACCCGCGCGGTAATATCTTCAGTACTGCCGTTGCCCAGCTCCATACGCAGACGCTCTTGAGCAAACAGCGGAGTCAGGTTTTCAAAGAGAATCTTGTTCTTAGCATGTTCAGGGCGATCAAAGTTGATCTGATCAACCTTAAGCATCGCAAAGTAACGTTCACCGTCTTTAGGAGGACGAATTTTACCGGAAATACTATCGCCTTTACGCAGGTTGAAGCGCCGAATCTGGCTAGGAGAAACATAGATATCATCTGGACCGGCGAGGTAAGAACCCTCTGCCGAACGCAAGAAGCCAAAGCCATCTTGCAAAATCTCCAGTACGCCATCACCGTAAATATCCTCTCCGCTCTTGGCGTGTTTTTTGAGGATGGCAAAGATAACGTCCTGCTTTCTGGAACGGGCCAGATTGTCCAATCCCATCTCGGTGGCAATATCGAGAAGATCGGACACTGATTTTAGTTTTAGTTCACTCAGATTCATAGTTTATGATCATTAGAAGGCACGCAGAGAGGTGCTGTATTGGCGGGAAGAAGGGGGTCGGTATTAGGTATAGCACCGCGCTGAGCGGTATTGGAATGGCATTGTGGCCGTTAAAATCTTGGAATGCAATAAGACAGATTCAAAGGCACAAATAAAAACGGGCTTTTTCAAGCCCGTTTTTATTACTTTGCGGCAATATTACTATCCAGAAACGCGATCAGCTGCGACTTTGACAGCGCGCCAACTTTGGTGGCTTCCACGTTACCACCTTTAAACAACATCAGCGTAGGGATCCCGCGAATACCAAATTTAGGCGGCGTATCGCTGTTCTCATCGATATTGAGTTTGCAGATCTTCAGGCGACCCGCATAATCGCTAGCTACCTCTTCAAGGATCGGGGCGATCATTTTGCACGGCCCACACCATTCGGCCCAGTAATCGACCAGTACAACACCTTCCGCTTTCAGTACATCTTCCTCAAAGCTGGCATCTGTTACATTTGTAATATTGTCGCTCATAAATCCTCCATTGAACTGACCGCAAATAGTAGCTTGATGCGCGGCTAGATGAAACCCCACTCGGGTGGTCAAAGCCTGCATCACATCGTCTTTTATAAATTAGCCCAGGGCTTAAACCGTCAATATGGGGTTAGGCAAACAGGATTCAACCCTGTCAGCCCATCACCCATTGTCAGTGCACGCGATCCGAACCGATATCCGACGCACCCCGACGCATCTGCTCGATCTCGACACGATCAAACTGATAGCGGCTGTTACAAAACTGGCAATCCATATCAATGGTGCCCTGCTCATCCAACATCTCATCCAGCTCCGCATCAGCCAAGGTGCGCAGCGCACCCCAACAGCGCTCCTTAGAGCAGTCGCATTTAAATACCAACTCGTTGGACGGGTAAAGCCTAACCGCTTCCTCATGAAACAACCGGACCAGCAACGTTTCATTATCGAGCTCTAACAGCTCCTGATTGCTCAGTGTTGCCCCCAGATGGGAGATCCTGTTCCAATTTTCAGCAAAACGCATCCCCTTATCATTACCCGGCAATGCCTGTAACAGCATACCCGCAGCGTGTTGATCGTCAGCACAAAGCATAATACGGGTAGCCAGCTGTTCAGAATGGGCAAAATACTGCTCCAAACAACCCGCCAGGCTCGGCTGATCAAGCGGCACGACGCCCTGGTAGCGCTTACCCTTATCCGGCTCAATTGTAATGACCAACTGCCCCTGCCCCAACAGCTCCAGCAAGGCATCACTATCGACCGTGCCCTCGATGCGGGCAATACCCCGCAGGTGATGCTGACGAGTACATTCGCTCATCAACATCGACACCGCGCCATCACCGCGCGCTTGCAGACTCAGTCGCCCTTCAAATTTTAACGTCGCGCTCAGCAGCGCAACGGCAGCCAGCATTTCACCCAACAAGCGTCGAATAGGGGCCGGGTAGTCGTGCCGAGCCAACGTCTGCTGATAACTCGCATCTAGGCCCACCAAGACACCGCGGGCATCGGCATCATCAAAAATAAAACGCTGTAACTGATCTGTACTACTCATAACTCACTATGACTCAACAATGGATGAAAAACGCTGGGGCTGCATCAGGCTCGCCGCACCTGAGTTTACCATGCATCAGAGTTTTCATTCATGCTGACGCTGGATGAAACTATGGATTTGGCGGCGGTCTTTTTTGCTGGGTCTATGGCTATCAACGGGGTGCCCGGCACGCACTAATTTTCGCTGCTCTTGCGCCTCCGCTCGTTGCAACTGGCTAGCCTCAGTCTCGGCATAGAGCAGCGTTGCCTCAGGGGCGCCACGTCGCTGATCTGACAACTGCAACACTGCAATCGTTTTTTCATCCATTCCCTGACGAATCTGTAACAATGCGCCGACCTCAACGATCTTGCTCACTTTGGCCCGAACGCCGTCATACTGAACCTTGCCCCCCTCAATAGCCTGCTTGGCTAGCGCCCGGGTCTTAAAGAAACGGGCCGCCCATAGCCATTTATCGAGACGGATACGTGGCTGCGGATCATTCGAGGTCATTTAGGCTTAATCTCATCAAAATGGGTAATCGCATTGAACTCATCGATCGTTCGGTTTGGCTGCTGGCTATCGGGCTGAACAATCGATAACAGCTGGGCGATACCGTATTCACGTGCCGAACGGAGCACCGCAAGACTATCGTCAACTAACAACGTCCGGGCCGGATCGAAAGGTTCCTGCTGCTGCAGCAGCCCCCAAAACGCCACGTCCTCTTTAGGCACACCAAAATCGTGAGAACTGAGGATGCGATCCACGTAGCGATCCAAGCCCGTATGCTGCAACTTCAACTGCAGGCTTTTTTGGTGTGCGTTGGTGACAATCAGCACTCGTTATTTTCGCTGCTACAAAGCTTGGAGAAAATCCTGCACATGCGGGCGAAAACCTACTTTGTGAACAATTTCAGCTTTTAATGCAGCGACATCAACACCTAGCTGCTCGGACCAGTAATCGACACAATACCAATTCAGGGTCCCCTGCTCACGCATGATGCGCTCGATCAATTGCTTCTTCGCCTGCTGCGGCTCCAAGCCGTGTGTTTGCGCGTAGCGCGCCGGTAAGTGCTCTAACCAGAAGAATGTATCAAAGTGCAAATCCAATAGGGTACCGTCCATATCCAACAGCACGGTATCCAAGGTGTTCCAATCCAGCATATAAAAACTCTCAATTCAAAATGCAGAGGGCCGATGTTGAGGCCACCGACAAATTATGCCGCCAGCATCTCACCATTTATAGCCAAGTCTGCTTTAATCATAGCCATACACCAGCCTAGGTCACCTTATGAATAGCGCAGCCCTACTGCCGCAACTGCTGATGATCGCTCGCGAAGCAGGCGAAGCGATCATCAACATCTACAATCGCGCGGAACCCCTGCGGGTAGAGCATAAGTCTGATAACAGCCCCGTCACCGAGGCGGACCTGGCTGCCCACCAATTGATCTGCACTAGCCTGGCGCGATTAACCCCAGAGATCCCGATCCTGTCAGAAGAATCTCCTAGTTATCAAATTCAGGACAGGCTGCAATGGCCGCGCTACTGGCTGATAGATCCACTCGATGGTACCAAGGAGTTTATCAAACGTAACGGCGAGTTTACGGTCAATATCGCCCTGATAGAAAACCACAGCCCCACCCTCGGGGTGGTGCACGCACCGGCTCTGCAGACCACCTATGCTGGCTGTGTTCGGACAAGGAGCGCGTTTAAACACCAAGGACAAAACCAAAACAGCAAACTAAAGACTCGCACCCTGACCCCGTTTCGGCCCTTGGCGCTGGTTGTCAGCCGCAGCCATGCCGACCCTAGCGTCGACGCCTACGTCGAGCATCTCAAGCAACAGATGCCGGTATCGGTCACGCCAATGGGAAGTTCGCTCAAGCTCTGTTTGATCGCCGAAGGAATGGCAGACTTACACCTGCGCATAGGCCCAACCAGTGAATGGGATACTGCGGCCGCGCAGGCCGTACTCGAAGCGGCAGGCGGCCTAGTGTGCGACTTGAACGGAGAAGCGCTGCAGTACAATCGCAAGCCGCATTTGATTAATCCGGATTTCATGGCCGCGGGAGATCACGGCATTAATTGGCAGCGCCTGCTAGGCAATGCGCCAAAGGCTTAGCGACAAGCCTGCGCTGCCTGACGTACGGCCTGCTCCACCCGATCTTGAAAACTGGCACCCACCACGCGATTTTCTATCACCGCATTCACTTCATCATCACTAAGGCGATCGTGGATACTATCGGTAAAACAGCGGCAGCGTTGTTCTGTTGCTCCTGCACCCGCCATACAACCTTGATAAAACGGCTCCCAGGTTTTAGCTGGCGCACCAAAATTTTGGGTAACGATAAATCCCAGTAATGCGATCGCAGCCAAAAACAGAAAGATTCTAGGCATAGTGATTCAATATATTCCGTATAGTTTACGTTGTTATTAGAAGCGTTCTATTCTATTCAGTATGGGTGTTATTGTGGAATCCACTTTAGTCGACCCTCAAAACAAATCCGACTAAAATGGTATGACATATATCATCTAGGGTGCTATTATCAGCGCCACTTAACTGTAGTCAGGCAGGTTATTAACGCCTGACTAAACCATCCATATCTAATTTGCCAGCTATTAGGAACTATCAGATGAGCTTCGAACTTCCCCCTCTTCCCTATGCCAAAGACGCCCTGCAACCACACATCTCTGCAGAGACGCTCGAGTACCACCATGGCAAACACCACAACACCTACGTCGTTAAACTCAACGGGCTGCTTCCAGGTACCGAATTCGAAAACAAAACCCTAGAGCAGATCATTACCTCTGCTCCAGCCGGTGGCGTATTCAACAATGCGGCCCAGATCTGGAACCATACATTCTACTGGAACAGCTTAAGCCCTAATGGTGGCGGCGAACCCACAGGCGCAGTGGCCACTGCGATCAACAACGCTTTTGGCTCATTTGCTGAGTTTCAAGCTAAGTTTACTGACAGCGCCATCAACAACTTCGGCTCCAGCTGGACGTGGCTGGTCAAGAACGCCGATGGCTCCTTGGCGATTGTCAACACTAGCAATGCCGGCTGCCCACTGACTGCCGGTCAAACACCGCTGCTGACCGTTGACCTCTGGGAACACGCCTACTACATCGATTTCCGCAACCTGCGTCCCGATTACATGAAGGCTTTCTGGGCATTGGTAAACTGGGAATTCGTCGCCAAAAACCTCGGCTAATCGAGCGGCATTGACTGCCCGACAAAGCACCACACTAAAAACGCCGTCAATCATGGATTGACGGCGTTTTTTTGTTCTCAACAGACACATATCACCAAGAAAGCATACATGCACTCCTTCTTATCAACAGAAGAAATTGATACAGATCAATTAAATTGATTTAAAGTCATTGAATAATTATTTATCATCCAGGCAACCCTGTTTTATATCACGTTCGTTCTTCAAGGAAAGAAGTTTGATGAACATCCTGCTCAGCCGCTTAAACGTCCGCAATAAAATCCTACTGTTAGTGGTCTTGCTAACCAGCGCCTTGCTCGTCATGCAAGCCATCAATCTTAATTCGCTATGGAAAGACCTGAACCGCACCAAACAGGATGAACTGAAGTCTCTGGTCAGCGTCGCCTATTCGCTAATAGAGCGTCAGGTCAAGCTGGTCAATGCTGGCACCAAAACCCAAGCAGAAGGCGTTGAAGAAGCCCTCGCAGATCTGAGTGCTCTACGCTACAGCAATGACGACTATTTCTTCGTCCTCGACAAACAACAGCGCATGCTGATGCACCCCATCAAACCCAGCCTCAATGACACCAGTGTCGCTGGGGGTAAAGATCCTAACGGCAAGCTGTTATTCCAAGAGATGGTTCAAGGGGCAACCCAAAACGGCGACGCCTTTGTCGATTATATGTGGGCCCGCCCCGGATCAAGTGAACCGATAGCCAAACTGTCTTACGTTAAATTGCATCCACAATGGGGATGGATTGTGGGTACCGGTGTCTATATCGACGATATTCAACTGTTGTTTCAAAATGAACTCCGCAGTGCGGCGATCTCACTGATCGCCATTCTCAGCGCCGCATTGATCATCGGTGTGGTGCTGGCAAATGCCATCGCAACACCCATAAAATCGTTAAAGAACCTGATGGTGCAAGCCACTGACAATAACGATTTACGCCTACGTTCCGACATCTGTAGCCGCGACGAGGTTGGCGAGATGGCACAGACCTTCAATGCCATGTTAAGCAGCTTTGACGGCATCATCGCCAACGTTGCCAAAGCCTCACAGCAGGTCGCTCAATCCGCCACCGAGCTGTCCACCACCACAGCCCAAACCCAGAGCGGAAT
>Ga0102814_10002421_pt1 | contig 12610 bp, 9 predicted proteins | sample ColrivemetaGS741_FD_79112 | JGI IMG/M metagenome (GOLD analysis project Ga0102814, IMG submission 79112) | Estuarine microbial communities from the Columbia River estuary - Flood tide ETM metaG S.741 | ecosystem: Environmental > Aquatic > Marine > Intertidal zone > Estuary | place: USA: Columbia... | reverse complement strand
GAAAAATTAAGGATGGCCCTGTTCAATGAACCTGGGCTATTGATGCGTTGGTCATACAAATAAGCAATTTCGAAGGCGTGTGGACTTTCCCATTCAAAGCCAATTCCGATGCTCCATCGAATTCTGTTGAGGTGATACCCCTGTTGCCCATCCATAGGACCAGTAAAAAACTCCATAGAGGCCTGCGGTGCCAAGATGGATTTTTTGATGTCATAAGCAATACTCGGCTTGAGGCGAAACGCTTCACCAAATTCCGGCTCATAATTATCGGCGAGCCTATTCGTCGTAAATTGATAACGACCTCTCAAGCCAATATTGAACCGTTCGATATCATAGTTTGCTTGCAGATTGACATTGAAACGGTGTTGATAACTGAAGTTGCCCTCTAAGGTTCTAGTACCGATATAGCGGTAATCTAGAGAAGGACGGATGTTTTTATTGAGTTTATACTTGTAAGAGATTTGCGGAAAAAAGGTCTGAATACCTCCCGCTACGTGTCGGGTGGTGAGGTCAAATGCCAAACTTTGTTTTTTGTCGATTTTATAACTAACACCTGCTTCATTCCATACTTGGAAGACGGTGCTGTTCTGACTCATGCCCACAAAGGGGACGAACAAAAAACTGAGAATAAAGCTGCGCATGCTTATCGTATCACGGTAATTTCACCCAAATCTTTGGTTTCATTTTTACCAATCTCTATGGTAAATTTGACGGGTTCTTTGGTGTAGTAATCATCGTCGTTGTTGGTGATGGAATTACCAGTATGAAAAACCTCGTTGTAGGCATAGACGGTGTAGGTACCCGGGAATAAGTAATTAAAGCTGAAACTGCCGTCGTAGTTGCATTCTATTTTGTCGTCAAAAATGCTGTCTTGAGTTCCATAAACGATGTAAACATCTTCAGTGGCCCCAGGGTAACTGACCGTTTGAGCCAATGCACCATTGATGTAGAGTTTTTCATTCACGGTAATTTTACCAGTGATTTTACTGCGCCCTCCTTCACCTTCGTACTTTTGACAACCAGTGAATCCGAGGCTTAAAATGGATAGAAATAAAATTAAGGAAAGTCGTTTCATTACTTTTTTTTGACAATGTTAAGAAAAAAACAACTTTTCTCTGCTTCTTGCGTCTGTTTGTTTGGATTAAAATTGATAATTCAGTAATATTGATGACGCTAAACCGAGCTAAATGAAACACTTACTTCTCTCCTTGCTTTTTTGCCTTCCTTCATTTGTATTCTCACAGGTTGTCATTAATGAATATTCTTGTTCAAACGTGTCAGGCCCGACCGATGCGTATGGCGAACGCGAAGACTGGATTGAACTCTACAATACCACCGCTGCTGCAGTAGATTTAACAGGTTGGTATCTTTCAGATAAAGCAACCAACTTGACCAAGTGGCAAATTCCGAGTGGCAACATCAATGCCAATGGTTTCAAAATGGTTTTTTGTTCCAAGCGCGACCTCGTTAACGGCAACCAATACCACCCTAATTTCAATTTATCTCAGACCGACGGCGACTGGATCATCTTGTCTAATCCATCAGCAGTGGTTGTAGACTCCTTTAAAATCGTTCATCTCACCAAATCAAACCATTCGGTAGGTCGTTCGAGCAATGGTGCTATTGATTTCAAATTATTTACCACCCCTACGCCTAATGCCAACAACACTGGTGGCGTCAATTTTTATCCTCCAAAACCCGTTTTTAGTCTCGCGCCTGGCTTTTACAGCGGTGCCCAAACGGTATCCATTACCTGCGCAGATCCGACAGCAACAATTCGCTACACTTTAGATGGTTCAGATCCTACTGTCACATCTACGGCCTACAGTGGCCCCATCAACATCCCCACTACCAAAGTCTTGCGTGCAACAGCATTTGGCACCACTCTTTCTTCCTTTACAGAAACCAATACGTATTTCATCAATGTAAACCATACTGTACCGGTAGTTTCTGTCTGTAGCCAAGGGGTTTATTCTTTGGTAGCGAACGGCAGTCAAAATCCAGCCAATCGGATCGGTTCTTTTGAACTTTTTGAGCAAGACGGTACCTTTATTGATGAATCAGAAGGTGATTTCAATAAGCACGGCAATGATTCCTGGGCATATGCACAACGCGGTTTTGACTTCATATGCCGAGACCAATACGGCCACAACGGAGACCTCGATCACGAGATTTTCCCTGAAAAAAGCCGTAATGATTTCCAACGTGTTATTTTGAAACCGGGCGCGAGCGACAACTACCCATTTGAACAAGGCGCCCACATCCGAGATGCATTTATCCATACGCTTTCTATTCGTGCCGACATGAAACTCGACGAGCGCACCTGGCGTCCTGCTGTTGTTTACCTCAACGGCAATTTCTGGGGCGTTTATGAAATTCGCGAAAAAGCCGATGACCACGACTACGCCGATGAATACTACGACCAGAATAAATACAATATGCACTACCTCAAAACTTGGGGTGGTACCTGGCAAGAATACGGTGCGCCGAATGCGCAGCCAAGCTGGAATGCTTTGCGCAATTACATTCTCACCAACAACATGGGTAATCCGGTTAACTTCAATTACGTAGATTCCTTACTCAGTTGGAAATCGCTCTCGGATTATTTCATGATCAATTCGTATACAGTCAACCAAGACTGGCTCAATTGGAACACTGCCTGGTGGCGTGGCCTTGACACCAGCGGTGACCACAAAAAGTGGGGCTATACGCTCTGGGATATGGATGCTACATTTGGCCACTACATCAATTATACCGGTATTCCCGATCCAAGTGCCAATGCAGATCCTTGCAATGCAGAAAACTTACCGAATCCAGGTGGTCAAGGACACACAGATATCCTTGAAAAACTCATCAATCAAAATCCAATTGTGGAGCAGTATTACATCACGCGTTACATCGACCTGATCAATACTTCGTTTAGCTGCACAAGTATGTTGGCCCTACTCGACAGCATGGTCGCTGAAATTGAGCCCGAAATGACGGCGCATTGCGCTAAATGGGGTGGCACCTACAATGGATGGCAATCGCGCGTGACCCAATTGCGAAATTTTATCAATCAGCGCTGCTTGGCACTTGAGCAAGGCCTGATTGACTGTTACCAACTTTCGGGTCCTTTTGCCACTACTTTTGATGTGAGCCCTGCCGGTGCTGGCACTATTCAGGTCAACTCCATTAACCCACCTTCATATCCTTGGACCACTAGTTATTTCGGTGGTATTCAGACTCTGATTGAACCCAATGCCAATCCTGGTTTTGTATTCAGCCACTGGACCGTTACTACCGGACCTCTCGGTTTACCGAGTACAACGGCCAATAATTTCATCAACATCAACGGCCCCGAGACCATTGTAGCTGTCTTTATTCCAGACGTTCCAGACGTGGATGGAGACGGGTGTTTGAACGTTGATGAAAACTTAGTAGGTACGGACCCATCTAACCCTGATACCGATGGCGATGGCGAAAACGATTGTGCTGAAATCGGAAATGTTGCTTCTCCAACCGACACCGATGGCGATGGCATCATCGATGCGCTGGAGTCTTCCATTACCGACACCGATGGCGATGGTGTTTCAGATGAATTAGACCCTGCAAACACGGATCCATGTATTCCGAATCCGAATGCGGGCCCATGCGACCAAGATGGCGATGGCCTTACCAATAGCCAAGAAAATGCTGCCGGAACGAATCCAACCAACCCAGATACAGACGGCGATGGCCTCACGGACGGTGCTGAGGTAACGAATGGTTCCGATCCTCTGAATCCTTGTGACCCTGACGACACCCTTCCAGGTTGCCAAATTGACACTGATTTTGATGGGCTCACAGATGCTCAAGAAGGGGTGTTGGGTACCAATCCGCTGAATCCGGACACGGACGGAGATGGCATTAACGACGGCACTGAAGTAACCAACGGTTCCGATCCACTCAACCCTTGCGACCCCGATGGCAGCAGTCCAGAATGTGCAACAGGCATTTTCTTCCCGACCGCCTTTTCTCCAAATGGAGTGGGAAATGGCCTCAATGAAGTCTACCAAATTATTGCTGGAAAAGATATTGCAGCGATCAATTTCAAAATCGTCGATCGCTGGGGCAATCTTGTCTTCTCATCGAGTAATAAACAATTCAAATGGGACGGAAATTACAAAGAAAAGCCTTGCAACAGCGGTGTATACGCCTATGTTTGTGACGTCACATACGAGAACGGCAGCACAAAGAAATTCACCGGAAATATTACATTAATCCGATAAGAAATGAAGTTTAGACGGCGTTTCTTTCTTTTCGTCTCGGTTCTTTTTGTTTTGGCTCTTACACCAATAAAAGGATCTTCACAAGATTTTCACCTGACACAAGCAGACAGAAGTATTGCTTTTTTGAACCCTGCCTTTGTTGGTACTTACAAAGGTTTTGAGCGCATATCCTTGCTCAACCGAAATCAGTGGATTGGTTCAGGAACTCAGTTTTTAACGAGTTATGGAATGGCTGAGTTTACGCCCGGAAGAACGCGCCAATCCGAACGTGCCTATGCAGGTGTTGCGGCGTCTTTTAGCAACGACGTTGGTGGTGATTCGCGCATGACGCAAAAATCTTTTGGACTTACGGCAAGTGGCCATTTACCACTCGCCAAAGGACACTGGCTAGATGCGGGTATTCAGACCGCTATTCAGCAGCGCAGCGCTGACTTCAGCAAGTTACTTTATTATTCACAATGGAACGGCAGTTCACTAGACCCCAGCGTTTACTCGGGTGAAGAAAACGACTTTGCCAATTTCGCCTTTGTCGATGCGGGTCTTGGCTTGGCGTATCGTTTTGAACCCAATCAGCGCGGAGAATTGCGCGATGGCCAGTGGTCTTTGCAAACAGGATTTTCGTTACAACATGTCAACCGACCGCGCTTGCAATACAACACCCTTTCTGCAGACCGCTTGTATCAAAAGGCAGTCATTTATTCTTGTTTTTCTCTGGGTTTAAACGAGATTTCAACCTTGCAGTTTTCTCTGACCCACTTGCGGCAAGGCGGACACTCCGAGAGCATGTTAGGTGCAATTTACCGCATGAAGCTCCGAGGAAGTTCACAAGTTACAAACGAGGTCAGCACGCGCTGCATGAGTGCAGGGCTTTATTTCCGTTCTTCAGCAGCAATTGCACCTTATTTTTCATTGGATTTTGGCGCCTTTGACTTTGGTGTTTCTTACGATGCCGACTTGGGCGCAACCTCTTCGGTGTTTAGACATTCTGTAGAACTGAACGCTTCTTATACTTTTCTTAAAAAGTCGGCTTTCAAAGGTAGCCGTTTGCGCTAAGATAAGCGTTCCATCGACTGGCTTGTTCTTTGTTCATCACCCTAGGCACTTTATTTTGAGCGCCTAATTTCCCGATACTATCTAAATAATTGTAGAAGACCGCGGTTGGCAACAATTGGAGCTTGGGTAAGGGCATGCTGTGTTTTCTGACGTATGCGTAGTCATCATTGATTTGTTGAAGTTCGGCATCGATCTGCTCTATCACTTTAGGATCCACATTGATATCATCACAACCGATATACCAGCAGTGCTGTTGGTTTTGTTCATCGGCGTGTATGGTGTATTCCGAAAAAGAAAGTTTGGCTTTTGTGCTCACTTCTTTCAGTGCTTGATTGATATTATCCAAAGAAAGGTGCTCTCCGCACAAACTGAGAAATTGCTTAATGCGCCCTGCAATGATGATTTCGTGCGTAGTGGTATCAACAAAACGCACCAAGTCACCAATCATATAGCGCCAGAGGCCCGCATTTGTACTGATGACAAGCGCGTAATCGATTCCTTCTTTGACTTCACTAATGGTGTATGCTTTATACTGATTTTTGAGCTCACCAGATTCTGTAAAGTATTCAGCATTGAAGGGGATGAATTCAAAGAAGATGCTATTGTTCATTAATAGCGTCATTCCTCTTTTCTTTGGGCTGGTTTGGTAAGCAAAATAGCCTTCACTTGCGAGATAGGTGTCGAGTAAAACGACAGGTTTTCCACTTACTTTTTGAAGTCTATCAACGAACGGATCCATGTAAACACCTCCGTGAACGTAGACTTGAAAATTGGGCCAAATTTCGTGGATGTGATTCAGTTGATAGTGCTTGACGATTTCTTCTAACAGCAACACACACCAACTTGGAATCCCTGCCATAATGCCAATATCCCACTTTGGAGCTTCTTGTACCATTAAGGGTAATTTGGCTTTCCAGTCTTTAAGGTGTGTGATTTTTTTGGTTGGTTTGGTAAAGGGGGCCGCAATGAGCGAGGTATGCTTTTTGAGAATGCCACTGAGGTCTCCTTCGTAGTGTTGTTCTATTTTTTTGAGTTTCGTTGAACCTCCAACGGCGAGTACTTTAGCGCTGTAAAAAGAATCCGGCAGGTTCAATTCGTGTAAGATGGAAAATTGACGCAGAGACACGCGCTGAAAGGAGCGAATCATTTCTGTTGAAACAGGTATTCGTTTGCTTGGCGAACCTGTTGTGCCCGAAGAAAGTGCAAAGTATTTGATTCGGCTTGGCCAAATGACATCTTTTTTTCCTTTGATGGTGTCTTGGAGCCAATCAGTGTAAAACTGCTCATATTCGGTAATCGGGACTACTTGTTGATAGCGCGAGACCAAATCGCTTTTTTGAAGTAGGGAGCGAAAGTGATATTGCTGACCAAATGCCGTTTTTTTAGCGTGTTCGATGTTGAGTCGGAGTGCTTCGAGTTGTTGTTTGTAGTCTGCGCTTGCGCGAGAAATACGCTTGAAACTGATTGCAGTGCTGCGCTGTATGAGCTTACCAATTATGGGCATTTGAAAAGAAGCTTTTTTAGCAGAGGCTTCACACAAAAATAAAGAGAAAACAAGTGCGTTCTTACTGCACTTTGTTTTAAATTTGTAAAAAACTTGACTATGCAAACTAAAAACTTCATTGTTCCTCACGACTTCACCGCAGTGGCAGACATCGCCCTTCAACATGCCATTGCCACAGCTAAGCCTTTAGGGGCTGAAATCCAAGTGCTTCACGTCGTTTCAAAAGACACCCAAATTCCCGAAGCACTTGCCCAGCTTGAGAACATTATCGGCAAGTTTGAACATGAAGGTGTTCGACTCAAGCCAAACGTTCGCATAGGCAGCATCTTTGAAGATATCGGCGCTTTTGCAGCCGAACACCAAGCCGAACTCATCGTGATGGGCACCCATGGCGCTCATGGTTGGCAACACATCACCGGAAGCCACGCACTTAAAGTGGTAACAAGTTCTCAGGTTCCGTTTATCATCGTTCAAGAAAAAGCCGTGAAGGCCTCAGGCTATGACTCCATCGTTGTCCCTATGGACCTCCACAAAGAAACCAAACAAAAACTTTCTATTGTTGCCAATTTAGCACAATACTTTAAGTCTAAAGTACACGTCGTAACCCCAGACGAAACCGACGAGTTTTTGCGTCACCAAGTGCGTTCCAACATCACTTTCTCTGAAGGCTTCTTCAAAGATCGCGGCATCGAAATGACCAGCGCACTCGTGCCAAGTTCTGGTTTTGACAAAGAAGTGGTAAAATACGCAGTCAGTGTTGATGCCGACCTCATCGCTATCATGAACCTTCAGCGCAACAACCTATTTACCGCCCTGACCTCCAACCATGAACAATACATCATTACCAATGATGCCCTCATCCCTACACTTATTGTCAATCCGATTCACCTAGGTTCGGACTACAGCAATATGTTCTCGATGTAATACATGTCCAAACTCACCACCCTACACGAGTTTATTGTCAGTAAGCAAAAAGATTTTCCTTTTGCCAGCGGAGAATTGTCGCGTTTGCTACACGATATCGCATTAGCTTCTAAGATTGTCAGCAACGATGTCCGCAAGGCTGGTTTGGTAGACCACATCCTTGGCGCCCAAGGCGGTCAAAACGTACAGGGCGAGGAACAACAAAAATTAGATGTAGTTGCAGATGAAGCCTTTATTCGCGCTTTTCAAAATGGCGGCGAAGTTAGTGGCATTGCCTCCGAAGAAAACGACAATTTTCTTGCCTTTGACTCCCAGCGTGCGCAAAACGCCAATTATGTTGTGTTGTTTGATCCGCTTGATGGCTCAAGCAATATCGATGTGAATGTCTCCATTGGTACAATCTTTTCAATTTACCGCAGGATTTCACCGACAGGTTCAAAGGCTACCTTAGCTGACATGCTCCAAGCTGGTACCCAACAAGTTGCTGCAGGTTATGTGCTCTATGGCTCATCCACTATTTTAGTGTATACAACTGGCAATGGTGTTAATGGCTTTACACTAGATCCTGCTATCGGTGAATACTTCTTGTCTCACCCCGACATGAAAATGCCAGAAAATGGCAGACTGTATTCAGTTAATGAGGGCAACCTCAATGATTTTGATCCGCAGCTTCGTGCCTATTTAGCTTACTGCCAATCAAATGAAAATCAAACTGGCAAGCCGTATTCCGGACGCTATATTGGTTCTTTAGTTGCCGATTTTCACCGCAACCTGATCAAAGGCGGAATCTACATCTATCCTACTGTGCCTTCAGCGCCCAAAGGGCGTTTGCGCTTGCTTTACGAGTGTAATCCGTTGGCTTTAATCGCTGAACAAGCAGGTGGTTTAGCCACTGACGGCAAGCAGCGCATTCTAGATATCCAACCCACCGAATTACACCAGCGCGTAGGATTTTATATTGGCTCTAAATTAATGGTCGAAAAGGCAATGGGCCTTGATTAAGAATTGGAAGCATTCAGATTAATGGTGTAATCCATCTCCACAATTCCGGCCCCCGGCTCTTTATTGTACCTTACCTCGCGTTTGATGCGTTCTTTGATGTCGTTAATGGTGCGGTCATCAACGCATGTAGTCACCGATTTGATCGAACGAACACCAACAACTTGCCCTTCGGAATTGACTTGTACTTTGAAACCGATACGGCAGTCAAAATCACTTTCATACCTCGGCAAACTGACCTTTTTCAAGCATATTCTACCTTTTCCAGATCCGCGACCGTTTCCGATGCCATCTCCGTCGCCATTTCCGTTTCCTGGACCCCCAAATGGGCCGTTACCAGAACCATTTCCGTTGCCACTACCGCCACTTCCGAAGAAGTTCGTGCTTTGGGTTGTAGTGGAGGTGCCGTTGGTGCCGTTCTGAGAATTGTGGTTATTAGAATTGCCACTCGTGTGAGAGAAATCGCTTTGACTTGCTGTAGCCACTCTTTCGGTTTGTTCTGCTGGAGGAGCAATGCGCCCTGAGCCCGGGGTGCCGCCACCGCGAGAGCCGCCAGCAGCTTCTTCGAGTTCAACGTTGTCTATTTGAAATTCTTCAATGACCTCATCTGAACGGAGCGGTGGGGTATCCACAAGCTGATCAGGTCTGGCATCGAATTTTATGATGAATGCCAATATCAATAAGGATAACAACCAAATAGAGGTGTAGACCAAGGACTTTTTGGCATCTGCACGCGCACCGATGTATTCTAATTGATAGGATTCCATGTTTTCTTGACATTAAGTGTTAAACGAACTAACCTTCTTTGGTCGCAATGATCATTTTCAGGTCATTGAGCATGCCAATTTTGAGGAGGTCGACGAGTTCTTGTACCTGGGCATCGTAGGGCAAACGCAAAATGACGGTGTTGTCGCCAAGCTTTTTTGTTTCACCTATCAACACGCCTTCGAGTTGATCAAATGCAATTTCATCGTTGTTGACATAGAAATGACGTTGCTGATTGTCATCGAATTTGACAGTCAACGTGATGTGTTGTTGTTGTGTTTTTTCATTGGCATCAGACTTTGGCAACGGAACTTTGATGACGTTGGGGTTAGCCAAAGTTGAAATGATCAAAAAGAACAATAACAAGAAGAACATGATGTCGCTCAAAGCAGAAGTAGCCACCTCTGCATGGAACCTTCTATTTCGCTTTATGGCCATCTTTTGAATTGATTAATTTGATAAAATCAAGGTTACTTTTTTGAATGGCCAACGCATAATTATCGATGAGGCCATTCAGTATGTGATAAGCTGTAAAGGCCAAAATACCGACAACTAAACCTGAACCGGAAGAAATCATTTTTTCGTATAAACCACCAGAGATATTACCGATAGAAACGTTTTCTGAAATGGAGATACTGTAGAAAATTTTAATAACCCCAGAAATGGTACCGATGAATCCGAGGGTAGGGGCAATACCTGCAATTAAACCTAGGTGATTGATGTTTTTTTCCATTTTACCAATTTCAATATTGGCTACTTTCTCCATATTAGCTTCAATTTGAGGGATGGATTGCCCACTTTGCCCACTTGATTCTACACCTTCGGCCAAAACCGCTCCGTAAGCCGTTTGTTCACGATTTGCCACTTCGAGGGCTCCCGTTTTATTGGCATCATTTAATTTACTTTTAACATCTGAAAATAATTGGGGGTTTTGCTTGGTCATGCGGCGGATATACAAAAAGCGCTCGACGGCAATGTAAGTGGTATAGAATAATAGCAACGCAATTGGAATCAAAAAGACCCCTCCTTTCATGAGGAAGTCAATCGCCGAAATTTCTTCGACAGTTTTGAAAGATTCTTCGGTGGCGCCTTCTGCTACTTGAGCACTTAAAACTCCTGCGCTCATCATGAACGCTGCTACTAGGGTGTATTTGACTGAAAACTTCATATTTGGGTTCTAATTTGGTACGCTAAAATTAGTAATAGACCACAGGCAACTTGCTGTAAATACTTGGAGATATTCACACTCAATTGTTATTTGCAACGTTAATCACCGAAAAGGTCACAAAATTTTCCGCTCCGAGGATACTTTGCGTAATTTTGCAGCCCCTATGGAACTCAGCACCTTTATCAAAACCCTTGCCAAACATCCAGCACTCGATCGCAGTGCAGCTGCGCTGCAAGTGGCTTCTGCGAGACTGCATTGGAAAGGAATGGTAGGATCTGCCAAGTCTTTGCTTTCACTTATGGTTGCGCAACAGGTGCCGGGTACACATTTATTTGTGCTTTCCGATAAAGAAGAAGCCGCTTATTTCTTGAACGATTTTGAAGGGTTGTTTCCGGACGATAAACGCATTTTGTTTTACCCAGCATCTTATCGGGTGCCTTATCAGCAAGAGCAAACAGACAATGCCAATGTCGTTGCCCGTGCAGAAGTACTCGAAAAACTCAGCGACAAACAAAATACTTGGGTAATCACCTATCCAGAAGCGCTTTTTGAGAAAATCCCGACCAAGAAAAATTTGGTCAAGCACACCATGCGCTTAGAGGTTGCTAAAAGCTACAGCACCGACTTTCTAAATGAGCTCTTGTTGGAATATCAATTTGAACGTGTCGATTTCGTCTATGAGCCAGGTCAGTTCTCTATCCGAGGCGGCATTTTAGATGTCTTTTCTTTTGCCAACGAACATCCGTTTCGCATCGAGTTTTTTGGTGATGAGGTAGAGAGCATTCGCACTTTTGATGCGGCCAGCCAGCTTTCCATTGCGAGCCATCAATTTTTTAATGTAGTTCCGAATATTCAGTCGGGTCAGAGCCTAGAAATTCAAGAGACGCTCCTTGGTTTTATCGGTCCTCATGCCATTTGCTGGATGGCCGATGTACAGCGTACATTTGACATTTTAAAACGCGAATACGAGCGTGCTGTGGAAATTCACAGCAAGCACGACGGCCCCGTTCCATATACATTACCTCAAGACAAATTCGTTTCGCACCTCGATTTTGAGCAGCAGTTAGCGGCTCACCGCGTCATTGAGTACGGGCCTGTATTTCATTTCAAGGCATCGCATTCAGAAACTTTTGATTGCATACCCCAACCCAGTTTCAACAAAGATTTTCAACGGCTCAACACCGATTTAAAGGCCCGCAAGTCAGAAGGATATCAAAACTTAATCTTCTCTAACCAACCGCGTCAGGTAGAGCGTTTGTATCAAATTTTCAGCGACATCGGCGAAGAAGGCGAGTTCAGTGCACTGCCATTAGCGCTGCACGAAGGTTTCATCTTTCCATCGCTCAAATTGGTGTGCTATACCGACCACCAACTTTTTGAGCGCTACCATCGTTTCCGTTTAAAAGAAGGTTTCAAGCAAGCCAAGCAAGCGCTGACCCTCAAAGAAATTTACCAGCTTCAGAAAGGCGATTACGTTACCCATATTGACCACGGTGTTGGACAGTTTTCTGGCTTGGAAACCATTGATGTCAATGGCAAACCTCAAGAAGCGATTCGTCTAGTATATAAGGATGGAGACGTACTTTATGTTGGTATTCACTCCTTGCACCGCATCTCCAAATTTACCGGCAAAGAAGGCAGTGCACCCTCGCTCAATAAACTCGGCACGCAGGCTTGGTCTAATCTCAAGAACAAGACCAAAAAGAAAATCAAAGAACTTGCTTTTGACCTCATCAAACTTTACGCCCAAAGACGCAGCAAACCGGGTTTTTCTTTCGCACCAGATAGTTACTTGCAAAACGAACTCGAGGCCTCTTTCATGTTCGAAGACACCCCCGATCAGTACAAAGCCACCCAAGACATCAAACGCGATATGGAAGCGCCGCGCCCTATGGATCGTTTGGTTTGTGGCGACGTCGGTTTCGGTAAAACAGAAGTGGCTATTCG
>Ga0102814_10002418_pt1 | contig 12623 bp, 10 predicted proteins | sample ColrivemetaGS741_FD_79112 | JGI IMG/M metagenome (GOLD analysis project Ga0102814, IMG submission 79112) | Estuarine microbial communities from the Columbia River estuary - Flood tide ETM metaG S.741 | ecosystem: Environmental > Aquatic > Marine > Intertidal zone > Estuary | place: USA... | reverse complement strand
CTTGCTCATTGTTGTTCTCCTTCGGGGCTAACGGAAAGTCTGGTTTGGCACAGGGTGGGGCAATGGCGCAGCCTTGCCCGCCACCGGTGTGTGTCTGGTGGCCAATCGCTGCGCGAATTGACCACCCTACGGCCGGTGTTCCAGGCGTTAATCACAAATCGGCCAGCGGGTGCTCACCTTCCCAGGTCGGGGCGAAGTGCGCATCAATGACCGTCTGCGGGATATCTGCGACTGCCCGCCAATGCCAGTGCGGGCTGTTGTCCTTGTCGATCAGCAGGGCGCGCACACCTTCGGGAAATTCCAGGTTGCGGCAGCAGTTCAGGCTGACGGCGTACTCCATGCGGAATACTTCGGCCAGGGACAGGTGGCGGGCGCGGGCTATTTGCTCCCAGGCCAACTGGGCCGACATCGGGCAGCCTTTGTTCAGGGTCTTGGCGGCGCGGGCAAACAGTGCATCGCTGTCGTCCTGCAGGCCGCTCAATGCGGCGCAGGCCGCTGCAGCGTTGGTGACATCCAGCAATGCGTCGATGCGCTCACGCCGCGGCAGCAGCTGGGCTTCGGGCTGTTGCTCGCGGGCTTCCAGTTCCAGCGCGCGCAGCAGGCTGTTGAGCTGTGCGGCAGCCTGGCTTTGCCAGTTCAGTTGCAGCAGGCCATCAATCAGGCTGTCTTGCTGGTCTTCGCCGAGCATGCGGTCGGCCATGCCCAGATCCAGCGCGTCGCGGGCATTCACCTGGCTAGCGCTGAGGCCGAGGAACAGGCCGAGCTTGCCCGGCAGGCGCGACAGGAACCAGCTGCCACCGACGTCGGGGAACAGGCCGATGCTGATTTCCGGCATCGACAGCTTGCTCGACGGCGTGACGATGCGCACATTGGCGCCCTGCATCAGGCCCATGCCGCCGCCCATCACGTAGCCATGACCCCAGCAGAGCAGGGGTTTGGGGTAGGTGTGGATGCGATGGTCGAGGCGGTACTCGTCAGCGAAGAAGCGTGCCGCCAGCGGCGGTACTTCGCCGGGATGGGCGCGGCAGGCTTCGACCAGCTGGATCACATCACCGCCGGCACAGAAGGCTTTTGGCCCGTTACCGCGCAACAGCACACAGACGATCTGTGGATCTTCAGCCCAAACCTTGAGCTTGGCGTCGAGCGCCTCGATCATTGGCATGCTCAGGGAGTTCAGACTCTTTGCTGCATCCAGCGTTGCGATACCAAGGCGGGCGCCATGCTGGCCGTGCAGCTCTTCGAAAATCACGTTCATTAGTCTTCTCAAACGTAGGGTGGGCAATGACTACGCCTTGCCCACCACCGGGATTTGCCCGCTGGCCAATCGCTGCGCGAGTTGGCCACCCTGCGGTTTCTCGCCCCTTCCTGCTAGCGGGAGAGGGGCTGGCTGTTACTTGTTATGCCACTGCGGGTCGCGTTTTTCGAGGAAGGCATTGACGCCCTCGCGGGTGTCCTGAGCATCGAATAATTGCACAAAACGCTCGCGCTCTTCGGGTAGCCAGCTGTTCGGGCCGCGTTCGCGGGCACCCTGGATCAGCGGCTTGATGGTGCGCACCGAGACCGGGCTCTGCCTGGCGACCTTGGCGGCCAACAGCAGGGCAGTGCCGCGGGCTTCACCCGTGTCGACGACCTGTTCGATCAGGCCGATGCGCAGGGCAGTCTCGGCATCCACGCGGTCACCGCAGAGGATCATGCGTTTGGCCCAGCCCTCGCCGACCAGCCAGGCCAGGTTCTGCGTGCCGCCGGCACAGGGCAGCAGGCCAACTGCTGCTTCCGGCAGGGCCATCTGTGCCTGCCGCTCGGCGATGCGGATGTCGCAGGCCAGCGCGCACTCCAGGCCACCGCCCATGGCATAGCCATTGATCGCGGCAATCGACACGCCACGGAAATCGCGCAGGGTTTCGAAGGCTTCACCAAAGCGCCGCGCCATTTCCTGGGCACGTGCCTTGTCGCCATCGGCGAACAGGTTGAGATCGGCACCGGCGCTGAAGAATTTCTGCCCCTGGCCGGTAATCACCAGTGCGTAGATATCGTCATCACGGTTGAGGTGTTCGACCAGCTGGCGCAGCCCGATCAGCGACTCGCGATCCCAGGTGTTGGCTGGCGGGTTGTTGATGGTCACCAGCGCGGTGTGGCCGTGCTTTTCCACGGTCAGCTTGTGGGTCAGGTCGAAGGTGCCGGGCTGGTAGATTTCGATGGCGGTGGTCATAAATCGTCCTCGTCTCAATTTTGTGATGGTACCCACGCTCTGCGTGGTTACCCAGCCTGGGACGCTCTGCGTCCTATTTGTCATATATCCGGACGCGGTGCGTCGGAGGCGGCGTTCCCACGCGGAGCATGAGAACGATCAATTTCATTGCCCTACGGGTTACAGCAGGTTATCCAGCATGCCGCCCTGATCCAGCAGGCGGCGGGCAGTGATTACCCGCATGATTTCGTTGGTACCTTCGAGGATCTGGTGCACTCGACTGTCGCGCACCCAGCGCTCCAGAGGGTAGTCATTGAGATAACCGTAACCGCCGTGCAGTTGCAAGGCCTGGTTGCACAGGTCGAAGCAGTGGTCGGTGGCAAAGCGCTTGGCCATGGCGCAATACAGCGTGGCTTCGGCATGTCCCTGATCCAGCTTGGAAGCTGCCAGACGCACCATCTGCCGGCTGGCGGTGAGGTCGGTGAACATGTCGGCCAGCTTGAACTGCAGGGCCTGGAATTCAGCCAGTGCCTTGCCGAACTGCTTGCGCTCCTCTACGTAACGCAGGCTTTGCTCGAGTGCCGCTTGCGCTGCGCCCAGCGAGCAACTGGCGATGTTCAGGCGACCACCGTCGAGCCCCTTCATAGCGTAGACAAAACCCTGACCTTCCGGGCCGATGCGGTTGCCGGCAGGGATACGCACGCCTTCAAAGGTGATGGTACGGGTCGGTTGCGAGCGCCAGCCCATCTTCAGTTCGTTGCGGCCGTACTTGACGCCTGGAGTGTCGCCGGGTACCAGGAAGCAGGAGATGCCCTTGGCGCCGTCTTCGCCGGTGCGCGCCATGACGATCAGCACATCACTGCTGCCAGCGCCGGAGATGAAGCACTTGCTGCCATCCAGTACGTAGTCATCACCGTCACGCCTGGCGCGGGTGCGCAGACGTGCGGCATCCGAGCCGGCATCCGGTTCGGTCAGGCAGTAGGAGGCGAGCAGTTCACCGCTGATCAGCCGCGGCAGCCACTGATCTTTCAACGCCTGATCGGCAAAGCAAGCGAGCATGTTGCTGGCCATGTTGTGGATGGTCATGAAGGCGGTAGTTGCCACGCAACCGGCCGACAGCTGTTCGAAAATCAGCGAGGTGGTCAGCCGCGACAGGCCCAGACCGCCATCCTCTTCGCTGATGTACAGACTGAGAAAGCCCTGCTCTGCGGCACGCTTGATCACGTCGACCGGAAAATGATGGTCGCGATCCCAGTCTGCTGCGTGTGGGGCCAGTTCGGCGGCAGCAAAGGCGCGGGCGCTGTCGACCAGCAGGCGTTGTTCTTCGTCGAGCTCAAAATCCATGTTGGTTCCTTAACGGGAGATCTTGCCGAAACGCAACCCGCAGGGTGGGCCGAAGCCCGCCCTGCGATTTATTTCAGGCTGATGGTGGTGTTGACCTGACCCACTTCGCTTTCGTCCAGCCAGCGTTGGGTGACGGTCTTGGCCTGGGTGTAGAACATGATCACCTGTTTGCCGTAAGGACCGAGATCGCCGAGCTTGGAACCGCGCGAACCGCTGAAGGAAAACAAGGGTACCGGCACCGGAATCGGCACATTGATGCCAACCTGGCCGACATCGATATCTTCCTGGAAGTGTCGCGCCGCCGCTCCGGAGCGGGTGAAGATGGCGGTGCCGTTGCCGTTCGGGTTGGCGTTGACGATCTCGATGGCCGCGTCCAGGGTTTCAGCGTGCATCACGCACAGTACCGGGCCAAAAATTTCTTCCTTGTAGATGGTCATCTCGCTGGTCACGCCGGAGAACACAGTCGGGCCGACGAAGTTGCCTTTGGCATAGCCGGCTACCTGCGGATTGCGTCCGTCCAGATCCAGACTGGCACCCTCGCTAACGCCCTTGGCAATCAGACCGCTGATGCGTTCCAGCGCGTTGCAGGACACCACCGGGCCGATATCGGTGCCGGGCTCGACGCCGGCGTTGATCTTCAGGGTTTTGGCTTTTTCGATCAGCTCCGGCAACCAGGTGCTGGCTTCGCCGACCATGATCACTACCGGCAAGGCCATGCAGCGCTGACCGGCTGCGCCGAAGGAGGCACCGATCAGGTTATTCAGGGTCTGCTCGCGCGGTGCATCGGGCATGACCACTGCGTGGTTCTTGGCGCCCATCATGCACTGCGCGCGTTTGCCGTTCTGGGTGGCGCGGTTGTAGACATGGGTGCCGACCTTGGTCGAGCCGACGAAGGATACGGCCTTGATATCGGGATGATCGCAGAGCAGATTGACCGCCTCGACGCCGCCATGAATGACGTTGAGCACGCCCGCCGGTATGCCGGCCTCTAGCGCCAGCTCGACTAGACGCATGGTCACCATCGGGTCCTGCTCGGACGGCTTGAGTACAAAGGTATTACCGCAGGCAATGGCCATGGGGAACATCCACAAGGGAATCAACGCCGGGAAGTAGAACGGGGTAATGCCGGCACAGACGCCAATCGGCTGCTGCAGGGTCTAGGTGTCGACCCCGGCGGCCACATTGTTGGCCATCTCGCCCATCTGCAGGGTGCCGATATTGGCCGCGTGCTCGACCACTTCCAGACCGCGGAACACATCGCCCTCGGCATCCGGCAGGGTCTTGCCCTGTTCGGCGGTAAGAATCGCCGCCAGCTCCTTCATGTTCTCGCGGATCAGTTGCTGGTACTTGAGGAAGATTCGTGCGCGGGCACCGATCGGTGTTTTCTTCCAGGTCTTGAACGCTTCTTTGGCGCTGGCTACAGCGGCGTCCATTTCTTCAGCGGTGGCGAAGGGCACGCGGGCCAGCACCTCTTGGGTGGCCGGGTTGACGATGTCACGCCACTGGGTGGATTTCGACTCGACGAATTCGCCATTGATCAGCAGTTTTACCGTTGGCACTGCAGCTGTTGTAGTTGCTTGGGTGGTCATGTTGGTACCCTCTTGAAAGTTGGAAAGCGGGTAGGGCTCACAGAGCCGGACGTAGCCGATCCTAACAGTGCATTTTTGCATATGGCAATGCGAGTATTTGCAAGTGTATTCTGTATTTTTGCAGATATGGGGGTGATCCAATGGATTGGGATAGTCTGCGCTACTTTCTGGAACTCTCAAGGGCCGGGAAGCTGACCATTGCTGCCCGGCGTCTGGGTGTCGATCACACCACGGTGTCGCGCCGCGTTCAGGCGCTGGAAAAAAGCATGGATGTGCAGCTGTTCATGCGCTCGCCCGCGGGATTCAGCCTGACTGAAGTGGGTCGCAGCCTGTTATTGCAGGCCGAGGTGATGGAGAGTGCTTTTTCCACCATCGAGCAGGCCCGTCAGGGCCACAAGGACAGCCTGTCCGGGCAGGTGCGTATCGGCGTGCCGGAGGGTTATGGCACTGTGATGCTGGCCCCGCAGCTGGCCGAGCTGACGCAACGACACCCCAATCTGGGTATCGACCTGCTGGCGGCGCCACGCATGGTGCAACTGTCGCGGCGCGAGGCGGATATCGTGATCACCCTGGAGCGGCCGGAGCGCGGGCCGTACATCATCACCAAGCTGACCGACTACGTGTTGCGGCTGTATGCCTCGGAAGACTATCTGCAACAGCACTCGCCGATTGTTGCTCGTGAAGATCTGCGCCAGCACGGCTTTGTCAGCTATATCGATGACCTGCTGTTCAGCAAGGAGTTGCTGTTGCTCGATGAAATCGGCAAGCCCGGCCACGTTGCGTTGCGCAGCACCAGCATCCTGGCCCAGCAGCAGGCCACCGTGGCGGGGGCGGGCATCGCCATGTTGCCATCCTTTGCCGCGGATGCGGATCCACGCCTGCAGCGTGTGCTGAGTGATGAGGTTTGCTTTACCCGTACTTTCTGGATGCTGATGCCGATCGAGCTCAAGGACATTGCGCGGATGAAGACTACCTGGGATTTTCTGCGCGAAAAGGCCCAGACAAATCAGGACAGATTGATGGGGCGCTCCAGCGGATAATGTCGTAATCCGCTATGGTCTGAAATATTCACCGATTGATTGCCGAGAGTGACGAACCATGCTGGATATGGGCAAGCTGCAACCCTTTGTTCTGGAGATGCTGCCGTTCCTCGGGGTATGTCTGGGTGTATTCGTAGTACTTGGGCTGGGGCACTGGTTGCTGCTGGCACGGCACCCCGATATGGGTAACGAAAAGCGCTTTCCGCGCCAGCTGATATTGCTCGGCGCGACCCTGGCCGGCGTGTTGCTTATCCTGTTGGTCATGCCGATCGACGCGGGTACGCGGGGACAGGTAATCGGCCTGCTCGGTCTGCTGATTTCCGGTCTGCTGGCTTTTTCATCGACCAATGTGCTGGGCAATCTGATGTCCGGCGTGCTGCTGCGCATGACCAAGCCGTTCCGGCTGGGTGACTTTGTGCGGGTAGGCGAGCATTTCGGCAGGGTTTCCGAGCGCGGGCTGTTTGATACCGAGATCCAGACGCAGAATCGCGATCTGGTATCGCTGCCCAATACCTATCTGGTGAGTAACCCGGTCACCACCATCCGCAGTTCCGGCACCATCGTGTCCACCGAACTGTCGCTGGGCTTCGATGTGCACCACGCGCAGATCGAGCCGTTATTGCTGCAGGCAGCCAGCGCCAGCGGGCTGCAGGATGCCTTCGTGCATGTACTGGAAATCGGCAATTTCGCCGTGACCTATCGCATTGCCGGCTTTGTCGAAGACACCAAACGCCTGCTTACCTCGCGTTCCGATCTCTGTCGCGCAGTGCTCGATGCCCTGCACGGTGCGGATATTGAAATCCTCTCGCCGACCTACATGGTGCAGCGTCCGCTGGCGGCAACGGCACGCGTGATACCGGTGCCGCTCAGTACGGCAGCGGTCAAGCCTGTTACCGAAGCGTCCGAGGCGCCTGAGGAGTTGCTGTTCGACAAGGCAGAACAGGCCGAGAAGTTATCGGTCGAGCGCAAAACCCTGCGCGCTGCCATCGATGAAATGCAGATGAGTCTCAAGGCCGCATCAACCGAAGTTCGCGCCGAAATAAAGGCCAGGCTGGAGCAGGCACAGGAACAGTTGCAAGCTCTGGAGCAAGCTAACCCCGAGGAGCCGGAAGAGCGGCCTGCGGGGTTGTATTAGTGTCGAATAGCGGCTTTTTTGCAGGTTTAAATCTGCTGGCGGAGAAGTATTTTACTGCGTGATGTGACTTGCTTTTTAGCCGGGGCTTGAGGGTTTCCATCGGCAAAAGCAGGGCTGTCGCCGGGCCGAACGGTGTAAAAACCCTGACGTTATTTTCAAGTCTGCTTTGCCAGGATCAATCAGCCGCCTCTGCTTGAATCAGCCCCAGACAATATCGACCGGGCGAGCAAAAACTTTCGCGGGACTCTAGACCCGCAGCTCTTGCGCCCGCTATTTCTTCCGCCATTGCCCTTGCAGTTGGATGTAGTAGCCGGGCGGAGTCTTTTCGATAGCTTTCTGCCCTGCGATGGCTTCTACATCGCTGAGCGTGATGCCGTTTTCAGTGGCCAGTTTCTGGTACTCGGTGCGACGGGCCTGGTTGATCAGGCGGGCGACTTCACTCGCCTCGTCGCCACCTTTGACCACCCCCAGATAACCGTTGGGCATCTCGCCGAGTTGGCCGCTGGCCTTGGCATCGCCGAGGGCCGACATGGCTTGGTTGAGGTTCAGTGCAGCGGCAGGCAGGCTCAGGCTAAGCAGCAGCAACAGGCCGGCAAAGCGTTTAAACAGGGTCATGGTCGGGCTCCTCAAAACAGTCCGCTGGATTCGCTGAACATGCTGTCCAGGGATTTATCCACCTTGATGTAAATGTCGTGTTCGATCTTCACGTTGAGATTGATATTGATCGGCTCCTTGGGTGCCTGCAGTTGTACCGTCGGGGTGCAGGCTGCACTGAGCAGGGCTATCGACAGGATGGCGAGATAACTACGCACGCGCATGGCGCTTTCTCCTTGGTTAAGGCCCCTTGGGGATTGTGGCTGCCTTGCGCTTCAGTATGCGCTGTTGCACCCGCTGTTGAATGACGTCGCTGACTTTATCGGTCAGTTGCAGGCTGGCTAAAAGGCTGGGAATGTCTTCTTGCAGGTTGATGTTGAAGTGAATCGGGCGGCCTTGTTCGATAGCCGGGTTCTGGCCTTCCAGGCGCATGGCCAAGCTTAACCTGCCTTGCTGATTATAGTTGACCTGGCTGTTCAGGGTGGTGAAGTGAAAATCCTCTAGCGACTGCGTCACAAGTTGCAGAGTGGGGTCGCTGTGCGCCAGTGCCCTGATTCGTTCCGAGTCGAACTGCAAACGACCACCCGGTGAGCGAGCAACGAGTTGGCCCTGTTCGATTTCGATGCCTCGGGCGCTGATACGCACCGGCAGTTGACCGTCGAGCATGCCGGTGCCGGCCAGTCCTTCGGCCGGGTAGAGGGTAAACAGTCGATCGAGTTTTAGGCCGTGTAATTCCAGTGGGAAGAGCAGGCTGTCCTGTTTTAGGTCCCACTGGTCAGGGCTAAGCATGACAGTGCCATCCATCAGCACCGTTTGGGCCTGCTGTACATGCAGCTGGCCTTTATCGAGTCGGTTGATCGGCGCGCTGTAACGGCCGCGCAATTGCACGGGGCCGATGGGGATGCCCGGGTTGGCTTGCTCCAGGTTCAGTCTGACCAGCTCGATAACCAGTTGTCGCTGCTTCAGGTCAAGTTGCAGTTGGCCGTCCAGACCGTTGAATTCGGTACGGTCGTAGATACCGGCAAGGCCTTTGCCGGTTAAGTTGAGGTGAGCGGTGGGGGTGCTGCTGTTCGGTGACTGGCTCAGACGCGCATCGGCGCTTAGGCGGCCGTTGTTCAGATCAAGCAAGGCCGGCCAAGCGGCCAAGGTGTCTGCCAGCGGATTGCCGGCGCGGAGAAACACTTCAGGCAGCTGCGCCTGTACCTGTAGTCCGCGATTTGCGCTGTGTTGCAGTTGCAGGGGCAGCACCAGGTCGGCATCCGAGGACAGTTGGCCGTTCAGTTCAAGCTGTTCCTCAGTGGCAGCAAGCTGACCATCCCAGAGCCATCCTTGCGGTTTCAGCGCCGCCTGTTCCAGGCGCTGGGTGGCCAGCCTGAGCGGGCCTTGCAGGCGCCAGGTTTGCAGTGTGCCGGCTTGATGCTGTGCTTGCAGCTGCAGGCCCTGCGTGTTGGCGCCAAGTTGCAGCAGGCGCAGGCCATCGCCGGTCAGTTCGCCTATGTTCACCTGCGAGCCTTGTAGCAGGTTGAGTTCGAGTTGCTGGCTGTCCATATAGCCGTTGAAACTGATCGCGGCCTTCATATCGCGAGCCTTCCAGTTAGCAAAGGCTTCGCTTGGGTTGCTGACGCTTAGCTGCGCATCAGCCAGCTGCACTGCCCAAGGGGGGGCATTCGCCAGTGCCAGTCTGGCCTGTAGATCAAGTGCGGTGGCGCCCCGGCTGCTCAGGCTGATCGTCAGGGGCAGGGCACGGCCGAGCAGATTGGCGGGTAGTTCGTTGAGTGGGTCCCCCGGTTGGATGCGCAGGTGCAGCGAGTCATAGTGCAGTGCTCGGGGCAAGTCACTGAGCCAGTCCGTTGCCAGTTGATCGAGTTGCAGGTCGGCGGCCAGCCGTTCGGCGAACCATTGGCCCTGCTTGCCGCGCGCGGCTATGTTGAAGTTGCCTTGAAGCTGGCCGATGCCGGGAATGGCCCAGGGCGCTGGCAGCATGGCGGCAGCATCGAACTGGCCGGTGGCGTTCAACAGGCGTTGCAGGCTTAGGGCACCAGGTGGAAGTTGTAGTTGCCAATTCGCCGAGAGTTGCGCAGCGCCTGGCGGGGCGGGCAACTGTAGGCTGGGAGCCAGCGCCCACAGGCTTAACCAGCTCTGCAAGGCAGCGGCTTTCTCGAGATTTGGGGCAGACAGCGTGCCGCGCCATAGCTGCCCGTTGGAGCTGCTCCGCAGGCTGCTGTGCAGGCTCAGTTGTGGTTGCCGGTTGACCGCCAGCTCCAGCTGCAGTGCTGCATCATCGGCGCTGCCCTGCAGCTGCGCGTGCCACGTCAGGTGTTGTGCGTCGTGCTGGAGGTTGAGTCGCAGATCCAGCATCAGGGGTGTGCGTTGCTGCCGAAGCGCCTGCAGGTCGCCCTGGAGTGTACAGCGTCCGCTGGCACAGGGTAGTTCGGCAGAAAATCCGTCGATGCGCAGGCTCAGCGGCAGCCAGGACAGCGCTGTGGCGAGCGCAGGTACATCCAGCTGAATGTCGCCTAGCTGCGCGTCTACGGGCTGCGTGGTGGGATGCCAGGCCAGTGCCAGCCGCCCCAGCTGGATATCTTGCCAGAAGGGTGGGGCGAGGCTGAATGCTCGCCAGTTCAGCCGCAGCTGTTCGACCTGCACGCTCAGGCTGCCGCTGCTGTCCTGTTGTTGCAGATCAAGGTGCGCCAGCGTTAACCCTTCGAATGACAGGCTGGGTCCCCGCCAGTCAAACTGCTGGACGTTGTGTCGCTCCAGCAGGCGCAACCAGCTGAAGTAGCCATAGCCACTCAATAGCAACAGCAAAGAGAGCACGCTGATGATTCGCAGCCAGGCGCGCCGGCTGATCATGGGCACAAATCCGTAGTCCTTTAGGCTGAGGGAATCGCGTCGCTTGACGTTAACCCATGTGCCTCTGGCTGCCAATCATGCCAGGGATCGCACGAACTTGTTGGCGCAGTAGCGATTCCATCGAGCTGAACCCCGACGCTTTGGGCAATGGATGCAATGCCTGTCATGGGTCGCAAACAGGTCCTGACTTTGACAGTGCGAGATACTCAAGTGATATGCAAAAGTTGCTCAGCACGAATTCGGGTTGCGGGTCAGCAGTCGCACAATCAGATGGTCAGGATCAGTGTATCTGGCAACTGCTTGCGAGCGAGTATCGACCCGCTCGCAAGCACAGGGCTTCAGATGGCTTTTACGATGCCCGGCGGGCTCCAGGTACCCTGACCAAGCGGCAGGATCGAAGGCGCTTCGTCCCTCGGCCAGTAAAGACGCATGACCAGATAGGCAGTGTCATTCGGTGCCGGTAGCCAGTTGCTTTCCAGGGCCTTGCCGTGTGAGTCCTTCTGGATATACAGGGTCAGCGAGCCATCGGCGTTTTTCTTCATGTCCGGCAGCATCGGCGAGTTGAGCAGGTAGCGGTTGATCGGGTTCTTGATCATCAGCTGGCTCTTGCTGTCATACATGGTCACCGACCAGAAGGCGTTGACTGGTGGGTACTCACCGGCGGCAAAGGTGATGGTGTAGTTGTGCTTGCTGGTATCCACAGGATTACCGGCGCCGTCGACGCGGGTCATGGTGTAGGCCGCTTCGGAGATGTCATTGCCATAGATGCCGGCTTTGGCACCGGCTGCGCGCAACAGCCAGTTACCGTTGAAGAAGGCGCGATTGCCGAAGTAGGAATTCATATTCCAGCCATTCACCTGCTTGGCGCCGGCGACCAGCGACTGATCAATCTTCTCGGCACCTGCCTTCATCCCCTCGGCAATCGCGGCCCTGTGCTCGGGGGTTAACTCGATGGCAGCAAGGGTCGCCAACTTGGCGCGGATGGCCTTTTCCTCTGTGCCGACGGGGGCGAACTGCAAAGCGAAAGCCAGATACTTGAAGAAGCCGGTCTTGGCAGATTCCTTGTCGATTTTCGGGAAATCTATCGTTGGTGCGGCGGCCGGTGCCGGCTGGCCCAGATACGCTGAGAGCATTTGCGCTTTATAGCCGGCCTGAATCTTCTCTACGTTGGGCATATCTGCAGGGTTGAACAGCTGGGTACGAAAGCCGGCAAGCGAGAACTGGGTGGTGGAGTGGAAAACTTGCTTGATTCCGGCAGGCTTTTCACCTTTCCAGTCCGGGCCGACAACCATGTAGTCACCCGGCTCATTGCCCGTGGCGCGGGTGCCGATGTAGCCGTAGTTGAAGGTATTGCCGTCCTCCAGTTGCACGGAGTAATAGCGCCCCTTTTCGACTGCGGGTACGGAGATCACTACCGGCTCGGCACGCAGATCCATCCACAGGAAGGAATACGGTGTGTCGCTGTTGGCGGTGACGACCGCGGTGTCCTCGTAGGTGAATACCCGCGCTTCATTCTTGATGGTGTTGAAGGGCGCTTTGAACTGGCCGGAATCCTTGTCGATTGCATAGGCATGCATCACCGCATAATTCATCACGATGGGCAGGCCGTAGATGAAGCCTTCTTCGGCAATCGCCTTTACTTCGGCAACGCCGGGTGCGCTGACCGTTGCGGGTTGATCGGTCTGGGTGGCGCTTGCAATCTGGGTGAGGCCGCTCAACAGCACTGCGGCGAGGCTGCTGCACAGCAGACCTGTCATTACGCGTGGTTTGTTCATACTCATGGTGCTCTCCATCCCTCGGGTCTCATGGGTAATACTTCCAGGGGCGGCCCGAGATTGCCGGGCCATTGTGTCAGTTGCATGTTCGTCGAGATGACAAGG
>Ga0102814_10002412_pt1 | contig 12657 bp, 32 predicted proteins | sample ColrivemetaGS741_FD_79112 | JGI IMG/M metagenome (GOLD analysis project Ga0102814, IMG submission 79112) | Estuarine microbial communities from the Columbia River estuary - Flood tide ETM metaG S.741 | ecosystem: Environmental > Aquatic > Marine > Intertidal zone > Estuary | place: USA... | reverse complement strand
TAATAACCTTTATTAGCATTGGTATAAACATTTGAACTATCAATTCTACACTTTGTCATAGATTCTAACCTCTTAGTAAAGCTTTCTAACTCTTCATCTAAATCTTCATCATCCCCATTCTCGATAGAAGCTCTTACTAAATATTTAATATTAGGTATCTCATTATTAATATTCTTATCTATATAATCTTTGAATTCTATTAGTGTCATAGATAAATCATTATTAGGTAAGTGACTTGGTCTATAAGAAGCTGAACTAACAACAACAATAAACTCACATTCATATCCAGATGACTTCAAATAATCTTCTAATGAATTTAGAATATCAATATCATTCAATATTGTCTTATTAACCACAGAGATATTACTAGATTCAAATAACTTAATATACTTCATAACTTATATATTAAAATTGTGTAATTAAATAATTATTTATATCTTTGTGATATGAGTACAAGCGCAAACGTAGTAGAATACAGAATCGAGAAAGATGGTAAACAAGTCGGTAATTATCGACAAAATATAATGTGTACTGGTCGATATGAAGAAATGTTAAAGTATCAACCATTAGAAGAACACACAGTTACTCCTTATGGATATGATGAAGATGAAGACTATTGGGAATCAGATACACAGAATCTAAAAACATATCTTGAGAAGTTATCACGAAGTAATAAAATCATAAGAGAATATTTTATATCTGATACAAGAGATACTAAGATAGATGAAGTAATCAATAAATAACTAATTAATGAAATTTAAAGTATATTATGACGACCAACCAAATGATGGAGTGGATCGTTTAGCATCAATATTAAAATCACAGTTTGAAATAGTTGTTAATCAATTAGATGGTGGTGATGGATTTGAAGAATATGAAGTTGAAATTCCACAAAGCCCACTACTCAACGATGATGAATTGAAGAGATTGATATGGGAAGAATGGGAAAGTGAGATCAAAGAAGAAGATCCAAGACAAATGGTTTTCAAGTATATGAAACTAATGCGTAGTCAATTTATTAAATAATAGAATATGAATTTAAATATTATTGATACTAATACTGGTATTAAGTACAAACTTGAGCCAAGTGGTAACCAAGTAAAGTGTAATAAATTATCACATAGTAAAAAGAATAAGAGACGGGATATAAATTTATTATACACTAAATCTAACTGCGATTTATTTATAAAAAGTGGTACCTGGATAGTAATTGAAAATTAATAATGACCACAGAAGAACTAATAGATTATACTCGTAAGGTTATTGAACTTGATGATGTTAAGTTTAATATAATATCTGATAATAAACATGTACATTCTTGGGGAGTAGAAGTAATTGTAAACAATGTTATCATTACACTAAACGCTATATCAAAAGAAGATGATATGGAGACACGTATCAAACTATCATTTAAAAATGATAGATTCTTAAACAATGGTAAGGTATTTAATATACCAATTAAAAATCAAACAATCGATTATTCTGTGTTTGAAGAACTTACTAATTTAATTAATAAGAAGATGATGAGAACAGAAGATGATGTAGCAAATGAACTTAAATCTATGTTCAGAGGGAATATAATAAACAATATACTAAATGAAGTTTAAAAAAATAATAATCAATACACTGATGCTAAGATATCCTACTTTAGCAAAGGTTAGTGCTGCTAAGAAGATATCTGATAGTGTAATTAAGAAAATTAAGAAATGATATCAAATGAACTAGTAGATTGTTTCAAAGAAGAATTTACACAATGGTTGTTTAAAAGTAATCATCCTAAAGTAGGATGTGATAATAAACATAGTGATGATGTTAAGCTTGAATTTCTTATGGATATTGATAATATTGAAAAGGAATCCTTACAAGAAATATTAGATATACTTATAAGAGAACCACTAGCAGACTACTTTTGGTATGGTTATCCAGAACATGGTGGTGAGTTATCTTACTCATTACCTCATCACGATGTTGTACCAGGTGATGCACTAAGAGTAGATAAAGATAAAATAAAAATCTTTCTGAGAGATTATAAAATTAATAAAATACTTGATATATGAAATCAATTGAACTTACAATGAAAGTAGGTGAAATGTACCCAGGATGTATATTAATAGTATCAAAGAACCAATACTATAACCCAGATGGATCATTCACAATTATTAGAGGTGGTGAAAAACTAATACTAAAGAAAAGCTTATTCAAACCATATAGATTTCGTTTAAACTAATCTTTTTCCTTACCCTTTCTTTTTTTATAAAAGAATATAACTAATGGTATTATTATTGTTGTCATAAGCCATTGCCAATAACTTGATAACCACTCGCTTAAACCATGTTTTATATTGGTCTTTATTTTGATACTTTTATCAAAAATAACAATGTCTTTATAATATACATCATCATCAGTTTTAACTTTAACCTTAACTATCAATTTCAAAAAGTTATTACCACTCTTTAATGGCTTAACTACCCAACCCCATTCTGTATATCCTAAATCTTCAATGTTTTGTGTTTCAGTACTTAATGGGTTTATTTCAAAAGCTCCTTCTGATGATAATAATAATGCTGACATTGTAGGTTCTACTCTTATAGATTCAATTGTAACATTACTATTAACATTCTCATCATTAATAGAGATATTACGGTCACCAACTATTAGTTTTGTTTTATTTTGTTCTTTGGAGATTCTTACCTTTATTTGATATTTATCACCAACTTTCATTTCACCCGGTACTGAGTAAGCTATCACACCAATATTATCTTTCTTTGGATGTGATACTGTATCATTATCTATTATATTTCTTGTAGTACTTTTTAAGTGATTTACATTCTCTTTCTTAACCATTTCAGTTTTATTTTCTTTCATTGGTTCTGATTCTAAGTATATACTCTTATCAACTTCTATAATAGGATCAAGACCAGATGCTTCTGGATACGCTGATGTTGACTCTAACTCTTCTAGTATTAATAATAAACTATCATTATAATAATTATTAACCAATAAAGTATCAGGACTCTCAATAGTTATAGGATTCTTTTTACGTTCTCTTATTTCTTTAATATTACTACAAGAGTAAACTAAAGATAGTATAATTGTTAAATAAATGTATTTGTAAATATTCTTCATCACGGAATGTTTATTTTTATGTTCTTATATATTAATTTACTATTTTAATATATACCAGTATGAATAAGTTAAAACTATATGAAGGCTTCTGGGGTGATAGAAAGAAAAGAAGAAATGCTAACAAAGCTTTACTAAAAGCCGAGTCTGAAATGAATAAACATATATCTAAGTTTATTAATAAAAAATATGGATTTCAATATTCTGTGGTTATATGGACAAGTAAAAGTTCTAATTATAAAGAAATAGACCACGACCAATTAACATTTAATGGATTACAAATAGAGGCTACTTATTATAATAATAGTGATTTACCAACCGGAGCCTTCTTTTATTTATCATTTACTAATAAAGATAATGATGAGGTTTTAATATACTTCCCTGATGATGCTATCACACAGAATGAAATAGACTTAGAATATGCTAAACCTTGGGATTTTAAAAAAACATTAAGAGGTGATGTTGGTGATAAAGAGATAGATATTGATAAAACTGATTTTAGTGACCCAAGTAGATATCCTAATAGAGAAACACATTTTAACTTTGTTCCTAGTGAATATAGTACTATTGAATTACTTACTGAGTTAAAAGGTTTATTACAACAAATAAATGATCAAGTTAAATGAACCACTTAAAGCCATATAAACTATTCGAATCTATACACCCTATTGATTCTATCAAAGATGATATAATTGATATACTATCTCCTTTATCAGATGATGGTATAGAAATAGATGTACAACCCAAAGAGAAACGAGGTGTACCTACTGGTATCGAAATATACATATCTCAACCAGGTGGACTACATTCAGATAAAGATGGATTTCACTTAACACCTTATATAGATGAATTAAATCATATGAACGACTTCCTAGAAGATGGTGGGTGGGTTTTAATTAGTGATCCTTCTGTAAGTGATAGAGATTGGAGTTTTAAACAATGGATAGATAGCTCAAAGAAATCAAATAATTCATATCGTTCTATACCTATCTTTTATGTACCTAAAGATAATAAGATTTTAAATGTTACATCAGAGTTATCAAGAGATACTATAATAGACTTTAAGAAGAAAGAAATTACCTTTCCCTTTATGGATGGTTATGACCCATATCCATTTGCTCATTTAACACCTCATCATTATATCTTTTTTGTAAAGCCTATTAAACCGAATTCTGGTGGACCAGTTCCACCATTCATTAGATACTGTAAAAGTAAGTATGGTGTTACAGATGATGAGATGGAAAACGTATGGGATAAATACAAACATCGTATGTGGGAACGTATGATAGAGCATAGATAATCATAAAGACCAATTTAATACACCTCATTCTTATCTTTCTATAATTTGTTTTTATTAAATATAAACACTATATTTGTAAATATGGAAAACGAACTAATTGATCCGGAACACCATTAGAACATGAAGATGAAGATTGTTTTCACCTTCCATTCTTTTGCTTTGATTATGCTAATAACTCTTATGAAGAAATTGTATGATGTATTACTCTAAAACCCATTGTAAACACTGCGATATCGAGTTTGTTATAAACAACGAAGATAAAGATGTGTGTGAGCAATTATTATCTAAAACATATATTGAACACATACGAAGTGATCAACATAAAGTCAAAGAAGAAGAGTATAGGCTAAACCAATACACCACATTTAAATCTCAAAGTAAATGTCAGTGTGGTGAAGTTATTGAAGTAGAAATCCCGGATGTTAAAGTTAAGAATATAACAGAAGAATTTAAAAGAAATGCTGAAAGCTGGTTACTAGATGAAGTAATACAACACCGTAGTACTGATGAATGTAAAAGGATAATCAAACGAGATAATACAATAAACCAAATACTTAACTAATGAAATACATCAATGATAACTATTTATTGATGAGGTATCTAGCATTGGATATAGATCAAATAGAAAAACTTGACCCATTGGATAAAGAACACTACTTAAAAAGTATTAAATTTAATATGGTTAGAATAAAAGTTTCTAATCGATTAAGGAAAATAAAAAAAATATTCAAATGAAGATAAAGGTAAAAGGAACATTAATAGACACTGATGATATATTAACACTTGGTGAGATAACCGAACATAAATTCATTGGTTGTTACTATACGTTCATTATAACATTCAAAAATCAATCAGAACTAAGTATTACTATACAAGGAGCAGATTATCCTAACTATGATATAAAGAACCCACCCACTAATGAAGATATGAAAGAACGTATCCAAGGGATATATGACTTTGTTTGTAAGTATTGGGTTGGTGAAGATGTAAACATACCAGAAATAAATTAAATTAAATAATATGAATGATAAATCAATGATTTTAATGTTAGCCGCTATGACTATGGAAATTCTATCTAAACTAATTGATAGTATACCACAACGAGCAAAAGAGGCAGGAATGGATGAAAAAGAGTTCTTTGAGAATCAAATTGGTAAAGAAGTGGCTTGGGCACAAATCAAAGATATTGCTGAGGATCTAGAACAATTACCAATGGGTATGGAAGGTAGAGAAGAACTATTCGAACTTTATGAGGAAATAATCGAGAAAATAGAAAAATATAACTAATATGAATGAATTAGAAATACTGAATAATATACTAATAAATGAAGTATATAAAGATAAACTTCTTCTAGAATTAGAATTGGATAAGGTAGATGATAGATTATCTATTGGATTACTAACTGAACTACTTGTAAAAGATGGATATGAAGCTGATAAGGATTTAATTAAAGGTGTATTGGCTACTAGAGTTGATGATAATGATTTAACTGAATGTCATAACCTCTTTATAAAAGAAATAGTAGAATTTAGAAAAACTATCAAAAGAGTTGATCCAAACGTGATAGGTAAATCATTAGTACTCTTCCGTATAATATTAGATATGTCAAAGGTTAATGATGGTGTTTTACAAGAATCGGAATTATCTAAATCAGAATTATTTGTTACTGAATTAAAATCATCTAGTAAAGAACAATTAGATTACTTCAAAGAATTACTTATATTATCTGAGAAATATGAAATTCTAACAGAGATAGATAAAATTTTATGACCCACGAAGAGATATATGAATTATTACCAGTGAACCAAGAATTCAATAGTACTGATGTTAATAGGTTACTAAGTGATAAAATGGTTATGGAATCAAAACATGATACTATACCATATAAAACATTTTGGAAGTGGAGTATAGATACTGAGTCTATTCTATCAGAAATGAGAGAGAAAGGTATGGTCGCTAGAAGCCCTGGCGTTTATTGTTATTGGTATATAAAGATAGGAAGAAGATGATAAATTATATTTTAAAGTTTAAGGATAGGGAAACCCCAAGTAACCTATGTATCACAACTGTTAAGAATGTGGTTGATGATTGCTATGTAGTTGAAATATGGGATGTATTCCGAGAATATCATTCATTAAAACCTCTTGAAGATAATATTAGGTCAGCAGAGGCTGAACTAAAGACTTGTAAAGATGAAAGAAGAATAGAATACTTAAAGGGTATGGTGTCATGGAGAAAATACTCTAATAAAAGAAACTTAGTATCAAAAGAAGACTTTTATAAAGACTTTGAAGTAACATCAGCTGTTTACCTAGATAAAAGAGTTGAGAACGCTGGGTGTTATTACTGGCCTCACTACAAAGACCAAAAGATGGCTAAAGAAGTAGCTGATCAAATGAAAGGATGTTCCTTATTAAGAATTAATTGTGTATGAGACAAATAGTAGAGTGGGGTGTACCCGCTAAGATTTCAGGTAGAATATATAATAGAGGTTGTATAAACTTACCCGATTTAAACTTACCGGTTGATAATGAATTTATTAGTATATCTAATCATTTCTAGTGGATTACTACTATTCCCATTAATGCACTGGTTAGTAGCTCGTAAAAGTATTAAAGAATCATTTCTTTATCAAGAAAGAAAGAAAAGAATTAGTTGGAAGAAAATAGGTAAGTTTTATATCTATTGTAATATATTCTCATTCGTAGCCTCTATAAACAATGAAATGATGGGTACTATTGATGTTATACTTATGCCAATATTTATGATATCGTTTCTAATAGTACTATACTTTTTTTATGATTCACCTGAAAGAGAAGAAGTTGTTGATGAAAAAGAACTCAAAGTATATAAGAAACAAATAGATAGAGATAATAAACTAAAGAAGATATTGAGGTGATTTTTATATATGAGAATTAATATATTAAAAGGTTTAACTCTAATCTAATTAACGAAGGCTTATCTAAAAAGTCATATATTAATATTAAAATCAAAAAGAGTAATATAAACCTGTTTATATAAAATAAAAGCTGTATCTTTATAATATGGAATATTTAATGACCTTTTTATCAATGCTAGGATCAATAACACTCGTTGCGATAGTATTATTGTTTATTGGTAGAGGGTTTTCAATTTTGGCAAAGAAAGAACCAATGAAACTAACCAAAGTAAAGATTTGGGATTTAACTAAATCTACTTTAAACTTAACCATATTAATATTCTTATTAAGATTAGCTATTACACTAGATGGTTGGTGGTGGGTCTTATTATTAATTTATATGTTATTAACTAATCTATATGATGAAAAAAGGAATGATAACAGATAAGATTATACATACTATTAAAAAAGAAGGTAACGCTTACCTCATCACCTTTAAGATAGATTCTGCTGTTATATTAGATAAGTTTGATACTATCACACATACACACACCGAATATATGACTAGGTTCGAAGACTTCATTGATGAAATGAATAAATCTAACGTTGATATATTTAGTAGCAGAGGGTATGATAAATATGAAGGTGACTATGTACTTAGACACTTTATGGTTTATTCTAAATCAATTACAGATAACACAGTACATAACTGTCTCCATAGAATGTTAAAGTTTATTGATGATAACGATAATGGATAATCAACTAACAAGTAAATTTGTGATTAACTACTTAAAGTATCTAACTAAGTGGAATAAATCCCCATCACTACTATCCGTAATAGACGCATATGAGAACCGTTCAAACCATGAAAGATGGGATAAAGAGTTACTCAAGTCAATAATCGATGTTGCAACCTTTGAACATATTGATACACAAACTATAACCAATGATAAAGTATTATCTATGGAAGAAGTACTAAGTGAATTACGTAGAAGAGATAGAGATAAGAAGTTAAATGATATAGGTATATGATTGATAAAGAATTAATCAGAGATATCAAAATTGATATGATAAGTGGTAGATACAAAGCTACGTCTGCTTATAAAATACACAAGAACACAAAAGAATGGTTAGAATGTCCGGTTTGTAAATTAAGACCTTTAGTGTGGTCATTTGATAATGGTAACTCAACGGCTTGTGGTTGTGGTGAAAATCAATATAAACATTTCTCAATACATACTGAGTCGATTATGTCTTATGTACTTAGAAATGGTTCATCAGATCAATATGATTGTGATAAGTTAATGAAGAATTGGAATCATTGGGTTAAGACCGGTGAGATATTAGAATCACACCAATGGTTAAGAGAAAATAATAGATGGTAGAATGAATAAGTTTTTGTATTTAAAATCTTTTATATCACCCTTTAAAAGACCTAAATTAAATTTCTATTTTGGAGATATTAAAATTGGCACGCCCTATTTTCTACCAAGAAGATGGGTTAAATGTACAACAGGTCGTAAATCTATACCAAAGAAATTTGGATTTGATTTTGTTAGTCTTGGTTGGAAAACCAAATTTGGTGAGTACCGATTTGAATCAAAACCACTAATCTCTTTTGTTATTTTTAATAAGCAATTTGTTATCTCATTTGAAGCTCCACATGAGGATCATTATTGGGAAGCTTGGTTAGCTTATGAATTAAATACTGATAAGAGTAAAACTAAAAAAGAAAGGATTGAATATCTAATTGAAAAGTATCCTATGACTTGGACGGTAACTAAAAATGGTGTAGGAGAATCGGTCAACTATTATACTAAGATATTAAGAGAGAAGTATAAACCTTTAAGTAAAGATGAATTGCGTGAAAAGATATTAAATAATATATTAAAATGATTGAAAAGTTTGTAAATAACCAAATAAAGATACATCAAGGGAAATATTATATTAACTTTAGTGATATGATAATAAGTATAATAGTTGATCATGTTAAATCTGGTGTTTATGCTTTCCAAATCATTTATGATGAAGAATATACTACTGACTTAAATGATTATAAAGAAGCTATTCTAGTTAAACCTTTAGATTGGAATAAAGTTATTAAAAACTCATATCACTTTACACACTTTGGTCAATCTTTATGGTCTTATGATGGTGGTACACAATTTAAGTATTCACAAACAGAAACCTTAAAACTAGATGTTGGATTAATAAGAGAATTAAAATTGAATGGGATATTATCCAAGTAGTCTATTTAACAAATTCCATAGCAGTCTCAATATCATATACATCACTGTCTTGTGAATCACCACCTGACCACCAAGTTACATCAACTCTACCATCACTAGTTGGCACTAAACTGATATGACCGTGTTCGTATTTAACATCAAACCCTCTTTCATCACCTTCTAATAATTGGCCATTGTTTTTAGCCGCTTTGTATAAATCAGTAAATGTTACATCATTACCGAAATTCTCATATGTTTTAATATTTATCATACTGTATATATTAATTTGTGATATTAATATAAATTCCATATCTTTATACTATAAGGTTCTGTATCTCAATTGGTTTACGAGTTACATCATCAAGATGTAGGTATAGGTTCGAATCCTATCAGAATCACAAACAAAGTAGTATGGGTGATATTAAATACTTACTAATCGATCTAATAGATGTTGGGTTTAATGTTAATGTCACTAATATGGGTAGTTCCATATCTGTACTTATAAAATATGATGTGCCTGATGGTGACCTCGATGCTTATAATGAATGGTTAGATAATAATAGTAATGCTAAAAACTCACTTATCGGTAATGATAGATTAGTTGATTCTTGTAAGGTTACTATTAATAGAGAGTGTTTGGGTCCTTTCAGTTATAAATATAATGTAAAAGAACATACTGATAGATTGAATGAACACATGGAACTTAATGGTTATAAACTTTATTGTGCTTATAGTCAAAGAAATGGAATGAGATTTTCCAATCATGGTCAAAATATAAACCATATCTGTAAATACCCATATAAATTAAAACTAGAGTGGAGAAGGGATGATCCCTAATTAATCATAAACTCTTATCTCAAATGGAATTGGAATTGGCCAACTTACACCACCACCAGGGAATGCACCAATACCCAAACTTGAATATGTGTTCAAAACAACAGCATCACCTTCAAAAAACAACCCAGGTTGATATTCATTAACTCTTGCTGGTAAACCATCTTTGTTTACTTCGGTACTAAGATTATTATAATTTGGACCAGTTGCTATATAATCAGAAACAAAACAAATTGTTTTATTCTGTGGTGATCCCAAAAGAAATCTATATTGACTAGATGCTGGTACACCTCTGGTCCCAGGCCCAGGTAATTGTTGTATTGAATATGATCCCCATGTGTTAGTAGTTATAGTTACTACAGCTAAACCATTTGTTTGTTTTATGAATGTTCCTGATATAACTTTATATGGTAAACCACCTTTGAACCCAGAAATAACACTCAATTCTTTTTGTTTTAATACACCACCATCATTTAATATAAATTTATAACCAACTGGTGCATCAGGTAAAGAAGTGACAGATCTTAATATGATATTAGACATCTTAATATATTATTATTTGTATTGATGTATTATTCAATACATCATCAGCAGCCTCAGGAGTAGACCAATTACCAGTTGTAATCTGAATAACATCATCACTAAGTCTATAAATATTAGCAGAATATGATGTTGTATAATCAAGATTTACTGAACCTATAATACAATTTGTTGTACCTGCTGGGAATTCACTAGCTAATGTTAGTGTGTATGAACCAGTACCGGTACGTGCTAGTGATGGTGTTCCACTCAATGTATTATCAACGATAGTACTTGTTGGTGCTGATGTTCCAGTCTGTGATAACAAAGACACATATGTTGTGTAAGGTAATGATGCTTGTATGAAAGTTTTAGAATCTAATTCTTTCTGACTTAATATACCATTCTCATCAAAGTATAATGATGTGTACCCTGATCGAACTGTACTATTATTAGCTCCTGGTTTAAATAATATTCTTCTTGCCATTATTATTATTATAATTTTATTTATATATTAAAAATGAAAATAATTATTCATCATCATCACTACTATAAGTAAAGTTATTCACTTCTTCACCATCTATCCTTCTAAATAACCTAGCATGTGATGAAACCTCATCATCCTTCATATTAATACTATACGATCCAATATATAATCCATTATCTACTAACCTAGATAGTATATCCTTCATAGTAGTGTTAAGCAACTGAATATCACCCAAATCAATATTGATACCATTAATATCTTTAATATCATATATCTCGTAATCACCATCCTTTTCTATAAAGATATCATAACAGATATGATCTGCATGGTAAGCATAATAACCACTAACTTTAGCTCTAAACCCAGCATCCTTTAACTCAAGAATTAAATCATTAATAAGAACTAAATGTTTATCAGTATTAGGTAACTTATCACCCATCTTACCAGTTTTAACCGGTTCATCCTCAAAAGATATTATATCTTCAAATAACTTAATGTACTTCATACTCATATATATTAATTTGGTATTTTAATATAAATATATCTCAATGAACATTAGTAAGAGTTAATCTAATATAATACAGAAAAACGTGCATATACTTGTATAATCAATATAAATTCCGTATCTTAACTTAATATCTATACAAGAACTCAGAGATAATAAACTAAATAATATTTTAGATGATAATTAGAATTTTTGAAACATTAATGGAAGATAAATACAACACTGAAATTAGTGTTGATATCACTGGTAAAGACCAAGAACAATGGGAATCTGAATTAGATGAATTTGTACAAGGGAATCTACAAGACAACGGGGTTTATGAGTTAGATAGATGGGATGAAGATTTATGCCTTATACAAGTAGGTGATGATCCTGATGATAGTACACCAGAAGAAATACAAAGTAACTTTGATATAGTTGTTAATGAAGTAAAAAGATTCTTATTTAACTATATCCAATAACTCATCATCTGTATATTCACTATAATCTTCTTTTAATGATGTTTTAAATACTTTACCACTATATGTGTGTATGAACACTTGAGTATTTGTATATCTAATTTCTCTTATGTTATTCCCATTAATAAACTTACTGTCTCTCTCAAAATAAACTCTATTCATATTTTATATTTATATTTATGATGCTGATCCTAAACCAGAATTAATTATTATATTTTTCAAAGCAGTTATTAAATTATCTGTATTGACATCACCAGTATTGGGTGTGTTAGCAAGTGCGGCCTCTATTTGTTTGTATAATTTAATTTCACTACCATTTTCTGT
>Ga0102814_10002410_pt1 | contig 12662 bp, 6 predicted proteins | sample ColrivemetaGS741_FD_79112 | JGI IMG/M metagenome (GOLD analysis project Ga0102814, IMG submission 79112) | Estuarine microbial communities from the Columbia River estuary - Flood tide ETM metaG S.741 | ecosystem: Environmental > Aquatic > Marine > Intertidal zone > Estuary | place: USA: Columbia... | reverse complement strand
TTAAGGATATTCTCTTTACTGCAAAACAGAAAATACTTATTCACAGTATAGCTAATGAGGCACACAACTGACTTATGTATGTTGTTTATGTAAAGAAGATCCCCATCTATCTCATAGTGGAGTTCATCTCTCTTGTCTGTTGAATAGTGTAGGTCAACAGCTGGTTCTATGTCTACGATGCTTAAGACTTCTCTCTTTATGTTTAGTTCATCTAACTTAACAAGATTCTTTGAGGACTTGGCGTGATACTCTGAAAGCCTTAGTGGCGATGAGTCTGCTTCTATAGTTGTAATTAGTTTAGATTCGAAATCATTCAGAAGTATTGCTGGGCATGCAGACATTTTAGGATCTGTTATAAAAGCGTTGAAACCATTATCTCTTAAAATCTTAACTAATTCAATAATAGTTTTCTCTATAAGATATACCTCTAATGTACCGCACTTAAGTATACCTCCCGACACTGATAGTTCTGCACTATCATCAACATATATGGCAGGAAAACTATCACTATTTATCGTAGATAAAACATCTTCTCTTGTTACTCCAGACTTCTTGTTTACCTTGTCTGAAATAGGTGTCTTAATTATTGCACTCATAAAAATTCCAAATCATTAAAATCATTAAATAGATGTAGCCTATTAACACTGCTTGTGAAGCCAAGTCTTACAGGCGAGAGCTTATAGTATTCACCAGTAGTAGACATCTTCCAAAGGTCTTTATTGTATATAAATATATCAGACACATTACTTGATATCTTATACTCATCCATATTATTCATGTATCCCATAGCATACAAAGGATCACTTCTATTACTTATCTTTAGTTCAACTATGTATGGATCAGTATTTGTTACTGGTATTGAGAATATAATTTGCCTAGATGTATTACCTACCTGTAGCCAAGTATTCTTATCATCGACAAGCTGTAGGTTAGATGATAGGTACTTTACTTCTTCACCATTTCTTATTGCCAATCTAATAGAGGCAGGACCATACTCATCCATTACCTTACCCATGTTAACTACCACATTTAGGTCTTCACCTATAACTGTATTCTCGTCTTCTAGGTATATGAATCCATTATTGTTTGTAGATGAATTTGTTGATCCCAGATTATAGTAGTCAAGCATTAGCTTACTGGCATAAAGGTCTGTTCCCCTAAGGTGTATCACGTCTAGCAAATTATTAATGAAGTACTTACTAGGTGCTTGATTGAAGTAGAATCTATACTCATCTTTCCTGGATATAGAATTACCATTTAATATGTATAAGACGTTATCTTCTAGATTAAAGTTTGGATCAAAGTATGTTCCATCTCTAGTTGTTATTCTCTTCTGTAAGTTGATTCCGTTTGAGAAAGAGGTATCATTTTCAAGATCTAGATATGTCATTATCTCTATCTCACCAGAAGAGACTACTTTATATATAGCCCTAAACTTATTTATTGTTTCCACTGGTGTTGGGGAAATTAGTAGTAGTGTTTCTTTTATTCTCTTGCCGTCTTCGTCTATGCCTACAAGTATTACCTGTGACGCACTATCTAGTGCTGCAGTACTATCTTTTATAAATAGGTGGGATCCGTATGTGAATACTATTGGAGAAGATAAGAATTCAACAGTATACTTCTCTTTTACGAACTTAAATGCCTCTTCTTCTTTTATAGCTCTTACAGGTATACTCTCAAGAGAGAAAGATGAATGCTCACCAACATATGGACATACTCCATATTCAGTTCTTATAAGCCTAGGAACGCTTGTAGATACTATTTCATACTCATACTCTCTAAAGCCAAAGTGAACACCATCAGTAGAATTATTTTCAATATATGTATCATATCTGTCTGCTGAGTGTGAGACTCTTTCTAATAGTGGTGACAACATCTTGCTGGCATTACTATAGAAGTTCTTATTGGCACTAGACCATTTTGGAAAGTAAGATAAAAATCTATGTATATCCATATTTGAATATTGATATTCTGATAGTGTTGTTATGCTATTAAGAGTAAAGTCATATGTAATATTAGAAGGAAGTTCTGGAAGAGTGAATGTCTTATATGCTGTAGAACTATATTGTAATACATTTGCACCTCCATCATTAGTGTAAGCACTTACCTCTAATTGTATTTGATAGCTAGTTCTTAACTCAGTATTTAATGGTACGTCCCATGATAGATTTTGAGTACTACCTATTACAGTATTGTCATCAAGCTTCCACTCATATTCATATACTGTATTTATATGTAAGGGATCATAGTTAGTGTATAGAGATACATCGAAGTATCCATCACCTACTGCTAATATTGTTTCGCCAGGAACAACTGCTGACTGCTCAGTCAGTATTGATACGTAGCTATTTATTAGACTGTCTATCTGAACTGAGTAGCCTAGACTAAAATGATATTCCATATTACGCCTTTTCTATATCTGATTTATTTATAGATATGAACATACCTTTCGGTGCAACTACGGATGATGCTCCAAATGAAATATACTCTTCTATCTGGGTATCTAGCAGTGATAGTGTTTTAATGTCTATAGATGCTATAGAGTCCAGTATACTGTCTGCCTCTTTTTCTATCGCAGATGCAGAGATGACGCCTACGGTACCATAGATATTTATATTCTCTATTGCCTGATAGATTGTATCTATTATAGTTTGATCTGGTATTGCTACATCTGACTCATATGTAAATGTAACTATTAGCTTTAATTCTTCTGGTATAAATACCTGATAGTCTATACCCTCTGCCACAACCGACCTTAATCTGTATTCAACCATTCTCTTAATTGAGTCTATTGATTGATCCTCTTCGCCTGCTGCTAGCTTCTGTGTGATTATACCTACGTCTACAGTCCCAGAGCCCCTCTCATCCATATATACGGTAGACCCAGAAAGTCCAGGAACATCAGACAATGACCTAATTATAGATCCTGATACTCCAAACTTTGAATTATCTCTTGCAAATATAACTCTTGGTCTAAAGTCTTCATCTGACTCGCTGCCTACTTCTAGAGAGATTGGTTTATCAAATACTATTTGAAGACTACTAGCTTCGAAAGATATGTCTAGCATTGTATCTGGAACTTTAAATGTATCACCTTCATTGATCTGTATACCAGTGTCTCTATCAATACTTACAACCCTGCCTGATAAAAATACTTCAGATGATTGAGGGGTTACTTGAGTATTTTCAGTTATAACTAATTTAAAGTTACTTCCAAGATCTATCTCTTCGAACTTATATATGTTTCTAACTGAACCAAATATTTCTGAGAATGAAGTATTCTCATCTCGTGGCTTTAATCTTATAATATTATCCACTGACTTAATATCTATTGAGTCGATAGTATTTCTATATACGCCGAACTCAGAACCCTTAAGGTCTAAATATCTACCTTCAGCTGAAGTTGAATACATATTATTCATTATATCAGTTGATATGTCAGTGTAGATTGATATGTCTTCAGATACTATTTCCGATATAGCTCTAATCTTAGATGTTCTTGAGAAGTTATCTATACCGGTAGATCTACTTATCTTAATTAATGAGTTGCTTGAAGCAGCCCTTTTGTCGTAATCAATTTGTGGCATACAGTAAACCTGATGATGTATTGAAGATTGTATTTATTTTAAAGAGCTCTTTCATAGTACGTGATGTTCCTTGAAGTATTGAGATCCTAAGGAAGATTCTTTCATCTTCTCTCATCGTAGTTATCACTACTTCATTAGGATCTAAGAAACTATCTGAGACTAGTGCAGCCTTTACTTTCTCTTTTATTTTCACTTCTAGATCTAAACTATTTCTTCTACCTATGTTTGAAGATATGTCTGCACCTAGTGTTGGGTCTAGTTCATAGTCGTTAAAGTTAGAGATTAATCTATCAATTATATTTTGATATAAAATATCCTTAGCTGAAGATACTGTATTAATATCGTTTCCAAAGAAACTATAGTCTCCGTACCTGTCAAACTTTACGTCTTTATTTATTACTTGTCCCATATTATATTGCCGATAAAACTATTGAAGCTGTTGATAGCATCGCACCAAGATTTTTTATTGGTGGATCAATTATAAACGTAGGCATTGGAGTAACTAAGGTAGATGGTATGCCTAGGAATAGTAGTGGATTAAATTTAAATATTCCACCAAATCGCATGCTTGTAAAAGGTGAGGAGAATGATATTGGGCCCTGAACAAAGTTTCCGCCTTGTTCATCTACCACTAGAGACATTGGTCCTGATGCAATTCTTATATTAGTATCAGAAAACTCTGCATGACTTAATGAATTTATTGATGACTTTATTACTTTCATTTACCCGAAAACACCTTTGCATGATAGTAGCACGTTTTAGTTCTTAGCTTAGTTCCTGGAACATTAGTTGATATAGATGCAGTGTCACTAATATCTTTAGTTCCTTTCTGATCTTGCTCTGTTTGATCAACCCAGGTAGATGTTCCAGCGCTTGTTAATCTAAAGCCTTTTGGCTTAACACTACCATATGTTGATTCTGAAATGGTTGCTATTTGCTTATCAGTAAGATTATACTCTTTCTTAAGAAAGCTTTTAGAGGCATCTGATTTTAAACTTCTACTTGGATCTGCCATCCTTGCATTATATATCTGTTCTTTAGTTATTATACTAGGATCTAGATCACTTTGCTCCTTAAGAATGCAGCCTGATGGATGTCCAGCAACCATTTTAATTAAGACTCTTCTACCTATGTATGTGTCTGGATCAATTATAGACTGACTAAGATCTACATCTGATGGGATCTTTAATTCAGTAAGTGTTACTTCATCTTCACTAAGATTAGCTTCATTGCCAAATAGTGTACCATCAACCTTGATGGCATTGCCATTACTATCAACACCATCTACATTAGGTCTTCTAACTATTACAAATAACTTATTACCTTCTGATGATACAGACTCTATTATACCTTCCTCATAGGAAGGTTGAAAGTATCTAATCTTTGCAATTTCTTCTTGCATAATTGATTTCATAAACTATATCCTATCATTACTAGATGTCATAAACCTACTGATGACTGCTATGTTTTCTGCCGTACCTTTAATCTCTTCTCCTACTGACTCAAAGTATGAGTTTTCTTTAAATCCATTTATACCACCTAGGTATGGCATACCTTTTAATTGTAAGGGGTATATTCTTACTGGCTGTCTAGTTGATTCTATTTCCTCTAGCTTTGCAGTAAACAATCCTATTACAAGTCCTATGGCCCAACCAATAGGGCCTGCCATTCTTGCTAAACCTATTCCTAGTCTAGCAGCTGTGGTAGCAGTATTTATAGCGGTAACACCTAGTAGTGCAACTCTGCTTGTACCAAAGGTTGCGGTTAATGCACCAGTAGCTTTTGTAGTTAAACTTGCAGCAGCAGCACCTCCCCTTAATGCAAGGTCTGCAGCCTTAAATACTCCGTTTGTTAGAAACTTTCTCATCTTATCACTCTTAGAAAGTAGAGAATATGCAGTACTCATTGTCACTGCTGTAAGACCTGCAGTAGTAGCTGTTGATAAAGCTGCCCCCACCGTATTCTGATAGTTTGTATCTACAGTACCTGGGCCGAACTCTTTACCTAAAATGTCATTAGATATATTTAGCATTAGCATAGACCTTAAGTATGTTGGGTCTGATTGGAATGATACTTCTGTTCTAACCTTTATCTCATCAACGGCCCTACCTGCTGCTATGAATAATGTACTAAATAACTTAGAGTAATCAAAATGAGCAGACTCACAATATAGGCCAGGAGTTATTTTAGTAACATATCCACCGTTAAGAGAGAACTCGTGTACACATTCTCTTATCTTAACTATACCTCTTAAAGATCTATACTCGTCATACAGACCAGCATAGTCTCCAGCTTTAATATTTGGATTACCTATTACACATATCGTACCATCATACATCTTCTCTGCTTCTCTTCTTAGTCCTACTGATCCATACTTGTATGCCATATACTTACCATGTATACCAAGCATTGAAAACTCTCCTCGCCTATGAGCTGAAGGTTTTAGATTATCATCTATCTTCATTTCATAATAGTCGAAGTCTCCATCTTCTATTTTACTTTGATCACCATAATATTGAACATTGAGTACTGTATTAAAATTGTCTGTTACTCTTAGGTTGTTTTCAATTATGTTATGGTCTGATGAGAATATATGAAAGTCACAAACTGGCTTAAATCTTTTACTTCTTAACTTTTTATAAAGTGTATTTTTATTCTGTGGACCAAATATATTTCTTAAGGTAGATGACTCAGCCATTATCCCATTGGCTAAATCCCTATAGATATATAGCTGCTCTTTAATTCCAAAGAAGTATGAATGTCTATCTCCATATAGTACTGGCTTTGATAGTGTACCTGGATGTCTGTACTCCATCTGCTTAAGCATATTCCATGGGGTACTTCTATATATAGGGAAATCGTAGGCTGCTTGTCTTCCTCCAAATATGTCGAATACTCCTGTTATGTTTGATTTAAATGTGTCTAACTTTAATGACTCACTAAATATGTTTGAGAACAGTCTTGTCTTAGCGCTATATGCAAACAGCCCAAATGGACTAATTGAACCTAGTGATCTAGCTTCTGGGTCTGGGCCAGCCTGAAAAGGTAGATGCCATTTCATCGTACCGAAATGCTCTATTTCACTTGAGTATAATGCACTTGCTATAATTGAGTCAGTGTCTGCACTCATAAAAAAGTTATCATCGGATGGATCATCACCATGTTCATATGCTATTAACTCTCTACCAAAACCTTCAGCTTCAACTGTTAGCGTAGCCTCTCCACCTACCTGAGTTATTACACCATTAAAGATGGTCTCAAGCTCATTTGGATTGTTACCATAACCTGCCTTAACATGTAGTCTATTCCCAGGTCTTATTCTTATCTCGTTAACTGGGAACCTATTCTCACCAGTAGTGTTACTCAGTTCTGGATTCTTATTATCTTTATCTGCATTAAATGCAACATGATCATCGGTATATACTGATCCAGGGTTGGCTATACTCATCTGTAGAACATCTACTGGATTATCATCAGAGTTTGTTCCAACTCTCAGTTCAGATATTCCCTTAATCTCATAGTATGTATGCTTTCTTAATGATAAGGAATTTTTTAATTCTGTCTCATCTCCATCAACAAGAAAAACCTTCATTGCTGGGAATGCAAGATTTAATCCATGCTCATATGAGTAAGCCATTCTCTTTGAATGAAATAAATTTAAGTCCTTGTCTCCGAATGGATCTACCTCTTCTTCTGTCTCCGACTTAAATACGTCTTTAAATGTATTACCTTCTTGCTCATCTATCTCAACACGTCCTGACATAAACATTGAAGCGCTCAGCTTTGATTTACTCATGTCAGAGTTATTAAGATCGGGTGTTACATTCTTAAGGCTAAGCCCGACCTCTTCTCCGCCATTGCTAGCAGTTTTCTGAATGGCTTTACCTATGTCCTCTATTGTAAAGTCAATAGTATCTATTTGATCTTTCATTAGGCTGGCGTTCATGTATCGCTCTTGTCTTATAAAAAAGAATGGAGGTATGTCTCTTGGGTCCTCAAACCCATACTCCTTAAGTGCTCCAGCATTAACTCCTAATCTATTGCCTATATACAGGTCATCAATAGCCTCACCATTAAAGTCTTCTACTATATTATTGTAGTTATTTTGTATTAGATCTACATACTTAACTGCTTGTGAACAGAACTTATTGCCGGCGTCAGCCATTCTCAGTATCTTATAGAACACTTGCTCCAAGGACCTATCTATCTTAAGTAAGTCATCACCTCGAAATCTACCAGTTGGATTAAGTCTTTCATCTAGTAGTCTAGTAGAGTTCCTAAAGTCTAATGGGTCTATCTGAGACATTGATCTCTGGAATGCATCTATTCTACTGCTTCTATCACGAGTGGTCCTTGCCCCTCTTCTTGTTTGTACTGTTGGGAACCTACTGTCGAATTCTGTCTTGGCCATTTCTTTTTCTTTACGGACAAGCTGTTGATTTAGATCTAGTAGAACATTGTATAACTGTTCAGCTTCTGAGTCGTAAATAAAGTCTCCTACTGCAGTGATACCAAATGTAGTTACTGCAAGAAAAGTATCTGCCTTCTCTTGTGCGGTTAATGATTTGTACCATTTTGTCTTTATAAACTCATCAGTAATGCTTTTAATAACCCGTATCATTATTGATGCTTGTATATCAACTTCTTTAGTTCCAGCGTTAGTGTACTTACTTCTATCCATAAGCTTTCTTACGTCTGATTCTTTTAATGAGTATGCATATACATCCTTACCTTGATCGTATGCTGATGCCTGTATTGATTCTGAGTCTACTGCAAAGCCAAATGAAGGAAGTATAGATGTCAGTAAGCAGTCTACCTTTAATACATTATATGCATCGTATGCTCTGTTCTGCATATAGTTAACATCTATTTTAGATGTTGCATACTTCATAAATGTCACTGGACTTGTTGTGTCTGAATCCTTTTGATATGAACCAGTAGAATCAAGGCAGAAGTTTACCTGATATCTAGATGGACCTTTACCCATGTATTGTAATACCGGTAAGCTCCAACCAGTTAATCTATGTACTGCAAAGTTATTAGACTTACTTACACTTATAACTTCTACTACTCTATTCGTTTCATTTAGATTCACCTTATTATTATCATTAACTAAGGAGTTCCACCTAACCCATATGCTCATCTTATCCGAAGGGGTCTCTTTACTACCTTCAGCTATATTAGTGATACCACCAGGTGAAGTTACTATAATTTCTTCGAAGTCTGAATCTTCTGGAGGTTTTTCTGCTAGGATATCCGGATATCTTATGGCGAAGAATGAATTAGGCTTTTCACTTGAACCGTATTCATTAACCTTAGAGAGTCTTTCTCTGATTTCTGGACCAAAATAAGATGCGAACATTTTAGATTGGAAAGGTGTCGATACACTTACTGGCACATACTCGATCTCTTCTTTAGCGCCACCGGTTAGAGTTTTACTTCTCTTCTTTCTCTCAGACACATCATAAAAACCAAACCCAGCGCAGAATGGAATGTAATTAAAATGTATTAGATTAAGGTTAACTATTACCACGCCTTCTCTATTTGTTGTCTGGGTGAATGAATATTCCTGTATGCCAAATATCTGAAAACCATTAGTTGCCTTATAGCTATTACCTATATAGGTCGACAGTCTATCTGATTCAATGAATGCAAATGGATACATATCAACCTGTGTTGCTAGGGTGACTAATCTTTCTACTTCAGTTGAATCTGATAGATCGAATGACAATGATATGTTATAAGAAGTTCTTGGGAATATACTTTTAGATGTGTATGTTGCATCATCTCTTATAAATTGTGCAGTCTTCAGGTTCCTATGTTGGATGACACTTATGTCATCTGGATTAACCTTTAGTTTTATATTGTTGATAATGAACTCTTCACTCATTAAAGTATCCCTGACCTATCCGTTATATTTATTTGTGCATTAGTAACCATATCACCATAGAGAACTCTATTTAGATTATTTCTCTGGACATTTTCTGCACTTGACTTAACAGAGGCTACAGCGTTGTAGTTGTCACCTTCTGTTTTATACTTCCTAGTATAAGCCTTTCTATCTCTTAGTGGCTCTAGTGGCCTTGGGCCACCACCAGTTGTTGGCTGTGTTGATGAATGTTGTTCTGGAGCTCTAGTCCCAGAGAGCATAGCTATGGCTCCTAGTCCTAATGCGGCTGGCAATAACTTACTCTTATTCTTAGATGCAAAATCAACTATCCCCGACTTAACCTCATTATATACAGTTTTACTCTTATGGGCTAGGTTTTCCATAGCATCTTCAGATTCGATGGTTTCCGATAATGGACCAACTCCACCACCTTCCATTGTTGCAGTCTTTATTGCATCAACCATCTTCCTTATACCAGGTCTATCTTTGTCATAAACCTCTCCAGATATATCCATTAAAGACCAATTAGTTGATAGTTGCTTCTTGGTAGAGCTATTTGCATATGAGTTAATTAAATCTTCTCTCATTTGAGTATACTTACTAATAAGTTTATTATCACCAGAACCCATTATCTTACCTCCAAGTGATTCATCTAAGAATCCCCTTAAGCTATTTCTGAATCCTTCATCTCCTCCATCTTTAGCTAGCCACTTATTTTGAGCTTCTAGTAATCCCTCGATGACTCCGTTTGGTTTCTCAAGAAACTTTAGTGTGTCTCTATGTTTAGACTTAAGCATATTTTCTGACAACGAGTGAGCTAGCTCTCTTGCCTGTATCTTTCTTTCTTCACTAAGACTGGAGTTGTTTATGGCCTCCTGAAAGTCTACTGATATTCCTGTGGCTAAAGGTGCTATTGGTTTTCTATATCTACCCTTTAAGCCAGCGGCAGTATTATAGGCCCTAAGTTCATCTGGTGACTTTCCAACCATTGATACAGCCTTCTTCTCTGATCCTTTAGGACTAAGCTCTTTTACTACATCACTTATCTCCGATAGGGCCCTTACGACTCTTGAATTATTAGCCTTTAGTCTAGCCATTTTTTCTGGACTCATACCCTTTATAGGTAGAACTCTTATTGGGTCACCATCAAAATCCATAGCTGCATTTATTGACATGAATGCTTTTTTTTCATTTGCCATGTTTGCAAAATGTATTGAATCTTTACCACCCCTAATTGAATCGTCAATTAACATCTCAGATGCAATTGATGTACCTGGACCCTGTACTGGCTCTCTTGATGTTTGGTTCATAAACGGTAAGCCATTGGCAAGCATAATTTTACTTATACCTTTTACTCCTTTCTTGTTAACATCTTCAATAGTAAAATCTTGGCCTTCTATCATACCTGCATCCTTAAGAAAATTTAATGCATTATTCCTACTCATAAAGTGTGCTGAGTTTGCATTACCTCCAACCAGATCTACATATCTCTGTGCCATACCACCTGCTGGTTTAGCCCATTGTATTTTAGATCCTATCGCTTCTAGTTTAGTTGCTTTCTTCGCAAGCCTAGGTCCAATCTTTTGATAGGTCTTAGATAAGTCTTCGGCAGCCTTATTGTATTGCTCCCTTAACGGTCTTACTAGATCTTCATGTTTACCAGATGCATCTCTTAGACTTAAGTCAGCTACCATTAGCGCAGCACGCTTCTTGTCTAGAGTCTTAACAACATCTTCTCCACCTATATTTAAGGTACCAGCATAACCAGTATCTGCTAATGCAATAGGTATAGACTTCATTCCTAATATTTCTTCTGATAGATTATATGTGGCGTGTTGCTTTCCTGGTTGTAATTTTGCCCCAGCCTTCTCTAGTATGCCAGCTCTAAGACTAGTATCTTTATTTAATATATCTGATAAAGAATTTGGTGACTTTAGTTTATTAGGATCTATGCTTCCTGATTCTGTAGAGTCAATCAGCATCTGGACTTCCATTACTGCTGCCTGATTTACCTTACCAATGCTCCTGATATCTTCTTTACTTAATCCATCCATCATAAGCTTTGATTGTTCAAGCCAAGATATGGAACCAGTATTGCCTGCACCACTTATTGCTGGACCAACATTGGCTGTAACTGTAGTATTGGAGAATACATTCTTATCTTTATATGCTTCAGATATTATATTCTTAAGTGTAGGCATATTTATTTGTGCACCAGGAGAGCTCATAGCACCCTTTATAGCCTCTAGTTGAGCTAACCTATCTACTTGTCCAGTTCTAGTTAAGTGCTCACCAGCGGTCTGCCAGACGTCTGCATTACCTTTATTATCAGTTACTGCCATCATAAGTCTAGCTATGTTAGCTTTCTCATTTCTACTATTAGATGCCATAAATTCTTTAACGTAATTGTCTTGACCTATGCCACCATATTTCTTTGCAAAATCATTGTCATTATATCTACCTGCAAGTATTTCTTGTATGTCTCCTAAGCCAGAATCTTCTGCACGAGATATCATAAATGACTTACCTACAAGGTCATACTTTTTCATGTAGCTATCGTATCCCTTCTCTAGATGCTTATCTAGATCATCAAATAGCATGCTCTTTCCTAAGAAAGAAACCTTGCTGCCATCCTTATTTAGTCTTAACTTACCTTCTGACTCAAGTGCTGACATAATCGCTATCTTGCTAAATGTTCTCTCATCTACAACTGTGCCACCTGACTTGGATGCTGTGCCGAATACCTTAACGATATCATTTTCTCCTGGCATGTAGATTCCTTTACCAGACAACTCTATTCCTTCAGGTGTATTCTTAATGCTATCTATGTATGCGAATGAATGCTGCTTACCAAGCTTGAGTGGAGCACCATCTCCATCATAACCATATATTCCCTGATCAAGTTTAAAGCCTTCACCACTATCTATTAATTCCTTTATGCTAGCAAAGTCTAGTGTAGTATTAAACTTAGGTGCTTCTGCGGACCCTAGGTTTGGTATAACTGTCTTAATAGCTTCTGTGCCTGCAAGAGATGATGCATACTTTTCATTATATAAAGAATAACCATCACCAAGTGTTACATCAGATCCATATAGCATACTTGATATCTTTCCAATATCAGAAGATGCATCTATGCGATAACCCTGTACCGAACTATCTAATAGGTCTTTAGCCCCCTTCTG
>Ga0102814_10002408_pt1 | contig 12664 bp, 18 predicted proteins | sample ColrivemetaGS741_FD_79112 | JGI IMG/M metagenome (GOLD analysis project Ga0102814, IMG submission 79112) | Estuarine microbial communities from the Columbia River estuary - Flood tide ETM metaG S.741 | ecosystem: Environmental > Aquatic > Marine > Intertidal zone > Estuary | place: USA... | reverse complement strand
GAACCTCACCCATCTGATCTAATTTTTCTTCAATACGATCTAGTCGTTTATTTGTCGGTGTATCAGGCATGATTAACACTTCCATCTTTTGAGTGACATAGCCTTACGTGTAGGTCTACCTTTTTCATCTTTCATAGGACCTTTCATTCCGCCCATACGAGCACAGAAAGATTTTCTACGGCCAGCATCTTTACTACCAGCTTTTGCTTTACCTGTTACAGGTGGTTTAAGATTGCTACCAGTTTTTCTATTAATAGCATCTCTACCTTTTTGAGTAAGCCCTGCGCCTTTTTCGGTTGATCTATAGTGACCTTTACCATCAGCACCACGTTCTTCCAAATTTTCTTCAGAAATAAATTTTTTAAAATTAAGCATTATCTCTGATCCTTAATATAGCTTACAAATGAATATTTAGTTTCTTCGTTCTTCTTTTCACTTGTACTTTGAGCATGTTTAATCTGAGCGTCTGTAGGTGCACCTTTAGCACCTTTCTTTCTCATCTTTTCACCACGTGCTTTCTTAGCACGGATGTTTGCCCAAAGACCATTACCTTCTTCAATCTTTTCTACTGATTCCAGCCATTGTCTTGTCTTACGGTTAGATGTTTCAACAATAACATAGTTAGCACCTAGCATAGAAATTATACCAACTTCATCTGTACTCTTTATTATAACTGATTCACCTAAGGAGAATAAATCTCCATTTACAAATGCTTCACGTTCTTCTGATACTGATTTTAGTTCAACGTGATGATGAAATGATGCTTCCTCTTTAATTCCCATAGCACTACGGATATCATTAAAAAGTTTTCTAGCATCAGAATTAGATAATGGTTTAGGTAAGCCCTGAGAAAATGATGTAAAGTCATTAGCTTTAGCAGATGCTCTCTGTTTACTAGCAGAGGCTCCAGTAGCACCATCTGCATCTGGATCTCTTTCTCCAGCAGATATTACTTTAATGTTTTCAAAGTTAAAGAAACCATGTCTACCTTTTGAACCATTGTACTTATTTAAAAGAATATCAAATTCATTAACACGATCTGAGCCAACAACCATTACGATTGATTTAAAACCCTCATCATATAATGCTGTTGCTGCATCTATAAATGTTTTAATCTTTTTATTAATAAGTATCTGACGTGCATGCTTAGGAAACATCTTCCTTGCATATTTAATCTTATCTGTATATTTTAAAGGATTTTTATTCTTATCTGTTGATTGAGACAAATAAACCCTATAAGGATTTCTTCCAGCCTGTTTAGCTAGTGTATTCAATAATTTTTCATGACCAATAGTTGGAGGATTCATTCTACCAAAAGTAAAATAAACTGCTTGTTCCTCTTCAACTAGATACTGGCTAAATGATGGGATTCCCATAAGTGTTACTTTCCACGTTTTCTTGCTATCTCTGCTTTACGAACATCTTTCAACATACGCTTTGCTATATTATTTATACGTGGCTTCATCTTGTTCAAACGCTTCTCAATCTCTGATTTACGTGCTGCCGTCATCTTACCCTTAGGTTGATCTTTAGCCAACTTGTCAGCCATAGCTGCCCTAGCTTGTCTTTGAGCACGTTTCTTTAGTTTATCAGGAGAAGCAATTTTATTAGCAGCTTTACGTCTGCCCATCGCCATTTTAGTTTTATTCTTACGAGCAGATATACCACGATCACGTCTTTGCTTAATACTTAAAACTTCATCAACAGGTTCTTGCCCTGGTGTTAAAGCCTTAGCTCGAGCAACCGTAGCTGGTTTACCCTCTTCATGTTTAGAAGGATCATAACCTTCATGAAATGCATTAAAGGTCTTTATCATTTTCTTACCTTTGCAGCTAGGTCTTTATCTGCCTTGCCCCAAGTACCAGATGATTTAGTTATAAAAGAATTAACCCTTGCATAACCCCATTGCTCTGGTGTGGTCCCTGGCCTATGTCCTGTTTTCCATGCAGCAACACCACGGTTATATACTTTGCGTAATATACCAATTGGCATACCAGACTTCTCAGCCTTCTTAGCTAAACCAGTTTTAGCATCTTCACCAAACATCTGTTTATACTTTTTTGTATGTTTAGATGTTTTTGTTTTAGCTGTAGCATCCCCAGGAGCCGGCTTATAAGCATCAGGATTATCATCTGCCATTTTAGCTTGCTTCTTAAACTGAGCGTCACGTTTTACTTTAGTTGACTTAGAAAGACCTTTGTGATATGCAGCTGGCTGTGCTCCGTCACGATCCTTAATATCTGGATCTTCGGCTTCTTTAACACTTTCAACATAACCTTTATCACCAGGCTTTTTATTATGATTAAAAACTTTTTTACCAAGTGGTGTTAGATTGCCTTTTTTATCATACATCTGATTAACAAGCTTTTTCTCAGCTGCAGTTAATTCTGTAATATTATCTTCGACTTTCTCATCAAACTTAACATTTGGATATTTCTTACGGAATGCAGTATGATCTTTAGAAGCAGCAGATGCTCTTTTCTTAGCGGCTGCAGCATCTTTAACATTACTACTATGTTGCTTGTTTACATCAATGCCTTTTTTCTTTAGCTGTTGATTAAATCTTGCTCTACCGAATGCTTCATCTAATCTGAATGACTTAAAAGATTTCATTATTTTTTCCTCAAGGCTGCAGCAGTCATCTTATGCTTGCTAATTAGAGCAGTAGTTGCCATGCTTGATAGCCATTTTATATCAGCTTTTCTTACCTGAAGTAATTCGTCTTTACTAAATTTATTAACAACTTTACTTAATTCACGTGACTTATCAAGTGGAAGTCTATCTGGCATACTAGAATATGCTTTTTTAAGTTTATCCAGATCAAAAGCTTTTGCTTCATTTACTGGTACGAATGTATTAAATGATTTCATTTCTTTACTCATCTTCCTGGTTTGTCCCATCCTTTTAATATATCAGGTGAAAAGTTGTTGTATGAAAATTCCATACGATCAACTATTTTCACAGCATCACCGCCAAGTTTATCAATTGCTACATAACCTTCTTCACCAGTGGTCGTATAACCATTCTTAGTTTTAACAAAGGTTTTAGTATTACTTAGTTTATTAAGACTATTTATAAGTTTTAATTTAGCTAGTACAATAAGTTTTTGTAACTCGAACATACGAATTAAGTTAGTTCTATTAGTAGGAGAGAAGAATGCAAGTAGATCATCAAGCTTTTTCTGTCGTGATGCTTTACCTCTATCAGTCTTCATCTTTGCTTTTTCTGCTTTATATCTGTTGTCAATCCAACGAATGAGACCAGCAGTGTGTCTTGTTGTGTCTTTGATAACTTGACCTTTACGGACAAACGTGTTGTTATATTGTTCGATGTGTTGTGCAAGTAATTGATTTGCTTCCAGTTGTCTAAGCGTTGTTCCTGAGATTGTCGTGAATAGTTTACCGCAGTCACTAAGTAGTTTGGTAACATCTTTAGTATCCTTTGCAGACATAGTCACATTAGTCATATCTCTTAACATAGCATCTTGTGACCATACGTTTTTAGATTTTTTAAATTTACTTGTATTAACACCATATGACGCCTTCATGTCTTCAAAGTTTTTACCTTTATATGTTGTGTGCCATACAATTCCAATTTTTGATTTTGTGATGTCTCGTGCGGCTGTACTATTATTAGGCACAGCATACACAATAGTATTAGGATGAAAAGTAACGAATTTATCTCCATCTATTGTCTCCTTATTAAGGTCTCCGGAACTATATAAAAAATCACCTTGGATCACACCTTTAATACCTAGCTCCGGTAAATATTGAAGTGCATCTTTTAGTTTGTCTGCAAGGTCACCTGATGTATCTTCATCAACTTCGGCTGCAGTTTTATAAATTTTAGGGTTCTTATTAAAGATACCTTTCTTAGCAACAAAGAATTTGCCATCTGATGGATCTTCTCCAGCAAAGATAGCAGGGGCTCCGTCCCACTTAACGGATACTGATCCACTATGAGAACCTTTTAACATATCACGCAGTTCACGCAAAGCTAGTATAGCTTCACGTGTACCTTTTACACCACCATAGAGGACCTTATCCTCGATATGAGTCATGTGTGTATTCTTTTGTTCTGTTAATGTATCTTCAAATTTTAACATCAGCTACGTGAATCCCAAAAAGTTTTGCTTAATTCGCCTCTGGTTCTATTGGTATCACCAACTTTACGAACCTCAGTATATACTTGATGAGCACCTGCTCCAGAACCAAATGTTCTAATACCATTAGTTTGCTTTAACCATAAAGCACGATGAGGACTACCTACCCCAGGATCTGCTGGTGCGTTATTGTATTCCCAACCTGTATTGTTTGTTATTGCTACCCAAGCCATTTAGTTTCCTTACTTATTAAAAAGTTATAACATCTCTTGTTTTTGCAGAACGATCTGTTATAACAATTCTACCTTTTCCGTCGCCACGTGATGGTGATTTACCATAAACAGTTGGTATACCAGCTCGATCTTTCTTCATTGGATCAAATGTCTGATCTTCCCTACGTGCTCTTAATCTAAAATATAAATCGTGATCATTTGAATATCTCTTAGCATCAGTAATCTTACCATTTAAATCTAATACATTTGTTTTAATATTATATTGTGCTTTAACATCCATTGGACCAATATACATGTAATGAATAGGTCCGCCCATAGCTGTACTACCTATGACAAGTTTCATTTTATCCTTATCATTTAGTTTAGCAAATAAGTCAGGGACTTTATCACCAATTTTTAGTTTCTTTTTGTGATGTTTAAGTGCGGCATCCATAAACTGACGACCAATGCCAGGCAGAACTAATTCAATACCAGCGAGTCCACCACCCGCTAGGGATGGTGCTGTAGTACCTTTCATAGAAAGATTATATTTCTTTCCCTTACTTGTTGTTATAATAACATCAGTATAGGGTTCAGTACCTGCTTTACTTCGTCCAGAATACTTTTCAGCTTTAACTATATCTTTAACAGTTAAATCTTTTGTCTTTACTGTAATACCTTTGTTTATTAAAGTAAAGGCATTATTAATAGCATCTACAAAGCCATTCTCTTGCCTTTCGGCACTTTGACCAGCTTCAGTAATATAATTCTTAAAACTTTTCATACCTTATACCCATTTAATTAACTATTTGATACTATTTATAACAAAATGTTTAACCAATGCGCCGTATATAAGCCTTATTTCCATCCCATTCTGCTCTGAATTGATACTGTTCTAGTCCGTCATCCATCAAGTCAATGTTTAATGACTTGATGGTTTTCTTTAGACTAATGAATTCAGCTTCACTTACATCTGCAGCATACAGATCAGGATCCTGTTTATCATTAATAAGTTTCATTATTTACTCCTTAAGCAGCCAGCGCATAGCTGACTGCCTTTTCTGCTGCTTTTACTTTACGCAACTGGTTAGTTCCAAACCACTGGCTGTGCAATCTATTCTCTGGATTGCGACCTTGTAAGTGATCAGTAACATAAGTTACGGAATTAAAAGCTTGCCACCAAGTACCCTCTGCATAGTTAGCACCAGGTTGAGTTTCTAGGTTCTCTAAGCATAACTGAGCTGTACGAGACATTTCCTCTTTTGTATTTACTTCAGATACCTTGTTAGGTGTGTGAGTGTGAGGAAATACTTCATTGTAGTAATTTAGCAAATCTTTAATATCGAAGCGGCGTGATCCAATGAATTGAGCCATTTCTTTATACTTTGCAAACTTCTCGTGTGCAATACCTAATTGCTCTTTAACCATATCAGGGTTAAACTCACGACGGTGACCTACAGCAATAGCACGATCAGCTTTACTTTCTAGGCTCATTGTAAGTGTATTATTACATACAACACGTACAGGAGTAAATCTAACATTAATAGATTTTCCATACTGGTGAGGATTAGAGAATAGAAGGTATGAATCAACTTGATCATCACCAAATACATCGAATGATTCTTTGACTTTAGCCAATGCCCATACCTGTTGACCACCTTTAAGTGAACCAGCTGTATGCATTTCCATATCACCAGCTGCAACATATTCTGCAAAGAATTCAAAAGCAGTTTCATTCTGAACTGGGTTCCAACCTTTACCAACATTTGTTAGTACAGAGTTGTCTGATGAGCGGATCAGAGACTGTTGACCAGTCTTGATTGCTTTATCATCAACAAGAACATATGAGTCATGTTTCTTAACTTCCCAATCAAGACCTGCTTTTTGCATCATCTGAACAGGGCTTAATTCATTAGATACCTGAGTACCTAATCCGTGCCAAGGTGTTTCTCCAACAAAAGCCATTTGAGCTACACCATCAATCATTTCTACTTCGTGTGACATTATATAATTTCCTTTTCACTTTTAATTTGATATAAGTATTATAACAGAAACCAAACTAGATGTAAACACCTAATTTGATCTTTTTTCAATTTAATTTGCCTTTATTTCGACAATGTCCATAAGGTCTTTAACCAACTGCTTACCATAGTCAGTAAACAAAATACCACGAGACCAAACCCAATGAGATACACATTGCTCAGAATAAAACTTATCCTCTTGAGTCATCCAGCGCAGAGCAGTTTCTCTGTCTTTAGCACCTAGCTCAATCATATCAAGTATCTCACCAGTGAACTCAAAAACATTACGAGCAGCACGCCGCTCATCATCTTGAGTAACTGCTTCAAGCTCATCGCAAAGAGCATTATATAACTCATTCTTTTGACGAGGAGTACGAGAGTTCCACTCATCCATTGCTTCACCACGAGGACGATATCCATAAACATCTTTATGAAGATCAGAAAATAAATCAGTTGTGTAAGTATACATTATAAGTACCCCTCTCTGCGAGCCCAAAGTTTATAAACTTTATAAGCTTTAATAGTTGTATCAGTTTGTGCTAATGGAGCACGTTCAATGAATTCGATAAGTTGATCAAATTCCAGACCAAGAAATTCACACTGTTTATTTAAAACAGTAGTTGCGCCTTTAATTTGCATATTACGCTACCTCCTTAAAACCAAAGTTAGAAACAACAAATCTTGTACCTGTATCATCTTCGATGATATCACCGATTGAGATAGAAGCCATACGAGTGTTAAAAGGACCACGGTCGATAGCTGACTCAGGGCCAACATTACCGATATGGAATACTTGATCCAAATCATTAGCTTCGATCATACAAACTTTGCCATAATGACCATCAGTCCAAGCATCATCTGCTATATTAGCAATGCCTGTGCCATCGAAGTCAAACTGCATATCTCTTTTAGCTTTATATGCTGAATTAGGTTGCTCTGCATTCACAGCAGCGATATCTGATTCTGAAAGAGTGATTTGGTAAACTGAATATTTCATAATGTAGTTCCTTAGTTATTGTTTCTATAACTAATATAACACATACAAACATAGATGTAAACAACTAATTTGCTTTTTTTACAATTATTTTTAAAATAACGCTAAAGTGTAACATAAAAGATACACTTTATTAATCTATTTTGAGGTTGCTCTGAAGATTCCGTCCCAGTCATTGGGTAAATCTTGTTTCTTCATATACTTACAACGATCAATCCATATATCATAGTATTCGTCCATCTTACCTTCAAAGCAACCTTTTAGTTGTTCGCAGATAGTAATAGCTTGATCAAAGTGTTGTGTTCCATAGAAGTTATGCATGGTGTTATGATTGAGCATATCTGCACCATGTTTATTACGGTCTATGTCTAGTACCGTATATATTTCTAATCCAACTGTTTTACCTTTAACAGCCAGATTATCTAATTTTAAATAGAAGAAATCATCTTCTGTCTGGTTGTAGGTATGGGGTCCTACAATTAATAGAACCCCATACCCTTTACATGCGCTTTCTAATCTAGCGGCTGTACTGACGGCGTCTCCGAGGATATCGTAGGAGTGGCGGGCATTAGAACCCATCTCTCCAATAAAACCAATCCCAGTATTAATACCAGCCCCCATACCCACTTTTGGGCTACCTTTTTTAGTAAGTTCTTCATTAAATTTCTCCACTGCTTTAAGCATGTTGAGTCCAACCTGAACCGCTGTCTTTGGATGTTGCGGATCATTGATTGGAGCGTTGTGTATGTGCATCGATGCATCACCAATATATTTGATGATCATTCCGTTGGCATCTAGCACAGGTTGTGTTATTGCATCCATATAATTGTTCATCACTGTTGTCAAGCCTTTAACATCATCTCCGAACGATTCACCCAGTGGGGTGAAACCTCTAAGGTCTGAGAATACTATTGATACTTCTTTCTTCTGACCTTCTTTAATTAATTCTGGATTCTTCTGTAGTATCTCTACAACTTCTGGTGAAGCATAACCAGCAAACTGTTTCTTTATTGCTTGTTTCTCCAAGAATTCTCTTACAAATTTTATACCATATACTTGTAATGCTATAATAACAAATGTAATTGTAGGTGCTGTAACATCTAATAGAAATTTATCTGTAGAGTAAGCATACATTGAATATGGTACTACAGAACCAATAAGAGCGACAGTTGTAATTAAACCAACAAGCATCCATCTACTTAGAATAATTAATACTAATCCACCTATTACTAATGATAATAATTCTATAGCACTTGCCCAGTCTGGTCTTTGTATATTAGTACCAGCAAACATTGTTCCAAGTACAGCAGCTTGTGTCTGTCCAGCAAAGACTGAACCAATAGCAGTTGGTGCTGGATTAGCAATACCAGCTGCCGTAACATCTACTATAACAACAGCACCACCAAAGTCATCTGGCATATCTGCTACAGATACATTCTTAGATTTCTGAGACCAATCAATCCATACTCGTCCTTCATTATCTGTTGGTATAATACCGAACTGTGGTATTCTCATTTTCTCTACACCATTTGGTTGTAGTTTAATTTGAAAAGATATATCACCAGCAACTACTCTTAATGTCTCTAATGCTAATGAAGGATATAATACACCATCTACAACAGCTACAGTAGGCATTCGTCTCACAACACCATCTATTTCTGGCTCTGTACTAACAATACCAGAACCTACAGCATTAAATTCTACATCTGATATATTAGCTATAATTCCATCATACGGTAATAGCATATCTAAATATTCTGGATTAATAATAGCAGCACCAGGATTAATGGCTTCATTTACACTCTTATCAGACGGTCTTGTTGCAACTACTACAGGGTATTCATATAATGTATTACCTAAGTCAACATCACCACCAAAGCGATCTGGCTCTGGCATCATAATATTCCATACAACTAAACCAGCACCACGATCATATATGTCTTTAATAATATCTGAATATATATTTCTTGGAAATGGATACTGACCATATTTCTCTAAAGCAGCCTCATCTATCTCTGCAACATATATGTTATTCTCTACAGGTTCTTGATTAACGATCAGTGTATCAAAGTAATTAAGTTTAATACTTTGTATAAAGTTAGATGGTGTTGCAAACATATATGTTAATGCAGCTAGTGTAAATAATGCCCACCAAGGACTTAATAATCTTTTCATTTAATTACCCGTTTGATTTACTGTTAATGCACATCCAGTTGTAGCAAAACAACTACCAGTAATACTATATGATTGGCTTGTACTACCTGATTGAGTTGCTGTTATTTGCGCTGTATCATTACTACTTGTGTAAATATCTATAAAGGCATAATGATTACCTGTACCAGTTTGTGATGCTGTAAAATTATGTGGTGTTCCTTCAAAGTCTATTATTAGTGTCTTATCCGCACCAGTCTGAGTTATAGTCGCAGTTTCACCATCACCATCTACATCAAACTCAAGTACATGATTATTACCTGTTTGAGTAACAGTTAATGTAAAGTTATCGCCTATTTGATTCATTTCAAAATCATTTGCAAAACTACTGTTGCTGAGTAATGTTAATGCTATTACCAGTGTTGTCGCCCAACCTATAGTCATATAACTCCCATCCTCCCTGTTTAAGGTCTATAGTATATCCATAACCCTGATTTAATCTTAACTGTACAAAGTTACCTTGTTCATCATCAAATCGTGAGAACACCCAATTAGGACTTTGATTTAATAAAGTAATTCCCGTAACAGGGTCATAACCATATACATTTGCTTCTCGTCTTAATAACATAGAATTTTGTTCAGATAGTTCATCCATAAACAATCGCATTAAAGCTTCATTAAGTTGATCTAACATATCATATAATAAATTCTGTAGTAATCCTTCAGTCTCATCTAGTGCTGTAATCCATATACCTTCTATTGATTCAACAAGTGCATCATATTCTAAACCATCATACTGTAAGAAATCTAAACCTAAAAAGTCAGCATCTGCTTGTTTTTTCTTTATGATCTCTGCTTCTTCAACAAAGTAGGGATTCTGTTTTCTTAACAATAATAAAGAGTTTATCATTGATTCATCTAAATCAAGTAGCAAAGGTGGTGTTGGTTTAGTAATACTACTAGCTGCTATTGTAGCTTGAAATGCCTGATTAAGAATAACAAAGCCAGCATCTGTTTCTACAGTTATCTCTCCTGTATAACACATTCCAGCTGTATCACAACTTGGTAATAATGTAATCATACTTCCACCTGCTTCATCAATAACCATGACAAAGTCAGTACCACGTACACCAATTGTTGCTGAGGGAGTTCTAATACGAACACGTTGTCTACTGTTCTTTGCTATCTGACCAGATGCATATCTAACAGTACCAAGACTTGCTTTTAATCCTAAAGAACCCTTACCAGTGTTGGGATCGTATACAAAGTCATCTATAACTAATCTTGAGTGTTCAGTTACATCTACACGTGTATCATCTATAAATTCAAGGCGCATAGAGGAGTTAGCAGTAATCGCCGTATCAAGCATCTCAAGGCTTGTGCCTTTTTCAGCAGCAATATCTTCACCGCTTCTTTGAAGAGCAGCAGAACCTTTAACAGCCTTTATCTCACCAATACTTGCGTGTAAAGGTGAAGCAATTATTAGAACCAATAATATAAGTCTAAACACTAGTCTGACTGAGTTATATTAATGTTATGACCATCACCGTTTGTAGTTAGGTCTATTACGTTATCATACACACCGCTTTGATCAAATTTTACTATATGACCTCTACCTGTGGCGTTAAAATTAATTGTATGTCCATTTACATCACCATTACCTGCTACATCAATATCTAATGTACTATCTGTAGATGATAAACTAGAACTGCCATCAATTACAACTGTGATAGCAGCACTTGTACCATTTACATCTGTTGTGATAATGTTATCATCATCTGTTACAGTAAAGTTAATTACCGCACCATCTGCATCTGCTGTCTCACCAATATTGATTGTATAATCTTGATCATCACCTGTAGCAGCAATGTTTAGAGTTACAGTATCACAGTTACCTGCAGCTGAACTAGAACATAATAAATCAACTTCGTTGTTGTCACCGGTAAATGTCCAAGTACCAGTATATGTTGCACCTAGTATCTGAGCAGTAATTGTGTTTAAGTTACCAGTTTGAGTAATGCTGAATGTCATATTATCAGCATCGTTACCAGTAGAACCTAGAACAACATCTTGTGTTCCTGTACCAATTTTGTTGTCTTGTCCATCTTGTACAATGTCCAAGTCAAGTGTATCACCAACTTGTTGAATGTATATATCGTTTGCAAATAATGCACTACTAATCATAATTGTTGATGCAAGTGCTAAACACTTTACACTGCAATTTAAATGTTTCATTTGTTATTTCCTTTTTCCTCCATTCTTAGGATCTTCTAAGAACTTCCAGAATTGTTTCTTCTCTCCTTCATTGATAACTTCAATAACGCCAGCTTCAATTGCTGATCTAACTGCATAATTAACTGGTTCATTCACACTGTAACCAGTTTCCGCTTCTACGAGTTTAGTGCCCATATCTAAAAATTTAAACACATCAGCACCTGATCTATGGCTTGCTATGGTCTTTTCTGTGGCAACACTTAATAATACTTTACCTGTGCTGACACTTACTAATCTCATAACAACAGTCACCGTATCCACTCTATAATCTACTTGAGCACCTAAACCTAGGTATCTCGCTCCAGTTCCACCCGATACTGTACCAGAGTCATATCCTACTATTCCGCCTTCTAATATTAAACCTGCAAATACCATTGGCTTTAAAGGTGTAGGACCTTTCGCCAAATTCTTTTCATATATTTCTCTGGTATTTCTAACTAATTGTCTTTCTTTAACTAGATTATCTAAACCTACTCTCTCAACTACCTCAAACCATGTACACGCCCCTACATCCTGTAGAGCCTTTATTACCCATACTTCTGCACCTTGTGTTACGGCACTACTAAGCAATGCTGTACCATTACTTTGTTTTCTTTGACCAGTCTTATCACCAAAACCATATACCGCAATTGTCATCTTCTTTCCATCCAATTGCTTATAATCAAATATGCCATTAGGTGATAATTGAACTTGAGGTGGTTTTTTCATAGGCGCAACATAATTAGGATCTGCACACCCTACTAATACCATTGCTAAAACTAATAATAGATATTTCATTAGAAAGCAAACTCTCCTTCACCAGGAATGGTTATAGTAGTTGTACCATCCGTATTTGCAATTGTTAATGTAATACTTCCTGAGATAGGATCCTTTGACCACTCAATTGTACTACCTTCAATTTCAGTTGTTC
>Ga0102814_10002405_pt1 | contig 12668 bp, 9 predicted proteins | sample ColrivemetaGS741_FD_79112 | JGI IMG/M metagenome (GOLD analysis project Ga0102814, IMG submission 79112) | Estuarine microbial communities from the Columbia River estuary - Flood tide ETM metaG S.741 | ecosystem: Environmental > Aquatic > Marine > Intertidal zone > Estuary | place: USA: Columbia... | reverse complement strand
TGCGAATGCCGGAATTAACGCCGACGTTATTGCTAAAGATCTTACAGATGAGTATACAAATGGCTACGACTCCCGAACTAGAACATATGTGAATATGATCGAAGCGGGTATTATTGATCCGGCCAAGGTTACAAGATCGGCCATTGAAAATGCTGCATCTGTATCAGGCCTATTGATTACTACCGAATGTGTATTAATTGAAAAGCCAACTGTTAAGGAAGCATAACTTCTTTACCTTTTCTCAACCAAAGAGCCCTTGTCATGAGGGCTTTTTGTGTTTAAATAAATAAGAATAAAGCGTGGCCTCATTATTAGATCAACTATTAAACGAAATTGCAGTAATTACCGGCTTATCATTAGAGGAAGTCAATAATAATTTTACAAAGGAACAACTTGATAGTTTACTTCAAGCTTCTAAATGTGAAGAAGCATCATCTATTACTCCAATGCTTACTAGTCTAGACGACATATCATGTCGAGACAGTGGTGCTCCATCTGATAATATAAGAAAGGGCTTAGGATTTGATCAAACTCCAATTGATGTACTTGATACCAGAGAAAAACCATTCGATGGAAGTGAATGCATGGAATCAGTACAAGAGGTAAACAAAGATATTAAAGATCAACTTGATCGACATACTAAATATAATGTCCTAATTAGTAGATTGTATGAATTCCAAGATAATATAACTCCACTTAAATATTATTATGAAGAACGTTCTAAAAGAATGGCAATAATATTAGGAGAATTTGCTCCAATATTAGCAGAAATGAAACGATTAAGAGACAACATCAACTATCATAAAAACACTCTTATTCCTAATCAAAGGGCACGTATTGATTATCAACAGTCATTAACTGTTCCAAGTAATCAAGTAATAACTGCTGCTCAAAATGAAATTGAAAGACTACAGTCAATTATAGATAGCAATGAAAAATCATTTAAAAATAATGAGGAATTGAGATCCAATACTGAGGCTAAATACCCACTTATGTCAAATGGCATAATTAATGGATTCGCTAATTTTACAGATGCAAATGAATCACAGCGCACTGCGTTAGTGTCTGAAATAAGAAAAACAATTTCAGACTCTGCTATTAGATCAATTGATGATGGACTTGGAAGATATTCGGAATACATATCAATGAGTATTAAAACTCCAGTAGGATCATATACTGATGTTATATCCAATCCACTAGTAGGATTCGATATTAAATTCCAAGAATTATTTCTAATGAAATTAGAAAAAGAGGATTTCAATATAAATACTGGCGCAAGATCTCTATATAAAGAAGATTTCCCAGTTAAAAATAATCCACTTCTACTTAAAAATTCATTTTTTAACAATGGTCCAGGATATTCAATATCAAATATTTCTGCAAATACTAACTTTAATTCAAGTGGATCATTATATACTGGATATTATAATAAGTTTGAGGATCCAATTAACAACTTCTTCACAATTGAAGAGCGAGGATTAACGTCAGATATACAACAACTTGATCCAAAATTAGAAGGTCAGTCCACTATTACCAAAAGGGAAGCTGGGACTGATTACTTTATAAATGATATTGACAGACTTCAAAACTTCTATCAAGAATTTGATGATAATTTTGAAACTAGACGTAAACAAATAAGAGCAAATATAGTAGAATCACAATTACAAAGAGTTAAAGGACAACTCGAGTTAGTAGCAAGATATGATGTCGAATTATTATTAGCAATTGGACGAGTAAATTTATTTAGCCAATCAGGTACTGCTCAAATTACACAACCAGATGGGAGCACTAAAACTGTTGCAACTGGAATGTACAGCAGCTCACAAACCGCAATTGACGCTATAAATAACGCAAACACAATATTTACACAACGTCTATCTGATTTAGAAGAAGAGATTAATAGAATAGAAGTAATATTAGCAGATAAACCAACTGCCGAAAAGATAAAGAAGTCACTTAAAGAAAAAAATGAGAAATGTTTTGGAAATATTCCAGATGCAGAGGATCCATGTCCAGATGTTAAAGATGTATTAGGAAGTGACCCATTTTTTCAAAGCATAGATGGAATTGATCCTACTCTTCCAAATTTCAGTCAATTATGTTACTGGAAGGAATTTGCAAAACTTGCCACAAAACAAGGATTATTCCCAATTCCAAATAATCCAACTACCTTTAGATATTGGCCAGTTGGTCTAATAATACCGACTCCTGCTAAACTCATAAAGATTCCATTACCACAAGTATGGGTTCCACTTATAGCAATCTCAACTCCACTTGGAGTTCTAGTAACGTTCTTAAATATTAATGGAGTATTTATATCACCTGTTGTATTCTTCTTATCAGCTTCTGGATATAAACAACACCTAATCACAGTTAGAGGATCTTCTAAGAAATTTGGATCCGATGCAGATGATGAATTAATTAAACCTTTAATTCAGATACCACTGTCAGTTCAGTCTAAGATTGATCTAGCAAAAGTAGGATCGTTAGATCCAAATAAATTACTATCTAAATATGACACAGAAAGAGTAGGAATATTACAAGGAAAGCTAAGAGATGCTAGAAATTCTGGAGACAAAGTAAGAGAAGCTAAGGCTAAAAAAGAAATTGAAAATACCAAAAAACAAGCAGTTGACAAGAAAAAACCCGCAACTACTAAAATGTCAGAAGCGGCAGATAAAGGAGAAGACGTTAAACAAATGGTAGCTAATATCAAGAAGAAGATATTCAAAACAATGGACGATCTTGGTAAACCATTAACTACTCGAATTAATAAATTAAAAGAACAAGCATTTATACGCAAAGAGGAACTAAAGGCTGAAAAGCTAAAAGCCATGGAAAATGGAGAAACTTCTAAATTCAAGGAGATAAATGAGAAGCTTAAATCCGATGGATTAGATATAAATGATAAAATTAATGCATACGTAGCAGATTTATTAGATTATTTTGATAAGATAACATTTCCAACTGTTATACTTCCAAAGGAGACTGATAAATTAGATCCTAAGCCAGATTCAACTGATGCATCAAATGATCTTTCAAAGGAGATGTCAACTAGTAATGATAAAGAATTTGTATCAGATCAAGCAGCAACAGTCAAGAATATACTAAGTGTTGCTATTGCTAAATATAAATCAGAAATAGAAGCAGCAATTCCGGCAGGTAGTATTAGAGTAAATGAGAATATAGACAAAATAAAGGAGCATATGAAAACTGCTCTAGATAAAGTAGTTGAAAAAGCAAAGGGAGTAGGCTCTAAACCAATTGACGCCGGATCAGCTACTAATAAATTAAAAGCATCTAAGAAAAAGGTAGACGATGCATCTACTCCGGAAGCAAAAGAAAAAGCAGTAAGGGATTACACCAAAGTGCAAGAATCGATGTCAAAGGCTCTAGATTCAGATCGAGTAAAGCAGACTCTATCTATGACTCCTGCTATTATTTCAGCTTTTTCTGGAGTAAGTATTAAAATAGATCCATTCGCTAAATGCTGTCCGTCTGATACGTTCTCAATTGGATATCCATTTCCACCACTTGTCGCATTCGCAATCGATCAGGGAGTTGACTTAGTTAAAGATGCAATTTCAAATATGTCACCTGATTCTCTAAAATCAATGTTTGGCGGAAAACCTAGTGTGTCACCTAGAGATATTAGATTTGGATTATTGAATATGATAAAAAATTCTGTACCAGATTCAATTTCAATTCCAAAGCCACAACTAAATCTAAAGGCAGGAACTGATATGTTTAGTGGAATACTTGGAGCATTATCTATGCCACAAGCAAGTTTTCCAAGTATATTAGGAGCTCAGCAGCTTAAGAAACAAACCTCAATTAATTTATCAATAGTTAAACCGATAATTAGAAAGGGACTCGAAGAATATCTTAAAAATAATCTATTGAATAAAAATTCTCAAAGTTTAGATACTGATTTTATATACGCAAATCCAAATGATATAAAAGCATTTATGAAGAAGTTTATAGACTCAATGTCCGATACACTTGAGGAAAAACTTAAACCATTTTATGCGATAATAAATGCTCCAAATCTAAAAACATCAAAGGGTTTAAATCTTAATGTTTTAGAAAATACTGTATTTAATTTTCCACCATTTGGACCAACTGCAAAAGCATTATTCATTGCTAAGGGACAACTAAAATTCTCTATCCCAAAATCAAAGTCACAATTTATAATAAATGAAGACGCAGTAAAGTCTGCATCTGGGCTTTTAAAAACCGCACTTACTCCAATTGTAAATAACCCAATTGCAGGATTAATGGTAGCAGGTGCTGGAGTAAGTGGTACGCTTGATACAATCAAAGCAATACACCCAATTCTAAGTGCCGACGATATTCCACCATGGGAGAGACTCACAATGAAAAATTTATTACTTCTAATATTCTTAGATGAGTTCAATTCAGTTGGTGCAGAACAAGTTGGATTTTTTAGATCTTATTTGTAAAATTTTGAAAACTAAAGAATTTTGCCGTAGTATAATCTTATATAAAAAATAATAATATGGATACGAATAAAAATAACACAGCTAGCTCAGAAGATATCTTTGCTAATACTGGTAAATATAATACCAGAGTGAAAGTTACTGCTGAGGATGCTAAAGCTGGAATTAAAATATATTGCCAGGAGCCATATGCTCAAGAGCTATATGACAAGATGAAAGCATATGAGCTTGAGACTGGTAACAGTATTCATGCATGTAAAGATTTAACAATTGGTAGTATCTATGATGTTACTGCAAATCAAATTTCATTTGATGGAAAGTATATCAAAGCGACTGAAGTAAATTCAGCAGTTGAAATAATAATTCCATTCAATGAATTCTCTTCGTCAATTGATGAATTAGCAAAAGGAGACAATACTAACTTTAACCTAATGATCATTAAAACTGATAGAAGTGGAAGTTATATTGGATCTCAAAAGAGATGCGTATCTATAAACTATGAAAAAGAATTGAACGCTCACTTTGCTAATAAAACTTGGTTTGAAGTTAAAATCAAGAAGCTTATTAAAGGTGGATATGTTGCAATGTATAAAGATACAATTGAATGTTTCATTCCAGGATCTCATGCTGGAGCCAATGTAATTAGAGATTTCTCTAAATTATTAGGAGAAACATTAAATGTAATGGTTGACAATTATGATAAGTCTAATGACCTGTTCATTCTATCATATAAGAAATACATTCAAAAATCTATGCCACTTATGGTTAGCGAATTACAGTTCGGTAAAAAATACACTGGAACATTAACAAATAAGCCGTATGATTTCGGAGTATTCGTAGAATTCGAAGGTTATTACACTGGTCTGATTCACTCATCTGAGTTCGAAAACTACAATGATGTCAAATCTACTTTAAAAGCAGGAGATGAGATAGACTTCTATATCAAGAATGTTACTAGAAAGGGATCTCAGTATCGTATCGTATTAACATTGGATGCTGACACTATTGATTCTGAAAAGAAACAATGGGATGACCTTAGAACCAGAACAGAGGGAGAAAGCTTTGAATATGAGGTAGATTCGAATAATAATTCAATAAGCATCTACATCGATGGAGAATCATATCAAGTAACAATGAGAAGAACGGACCTAGAACGAAACTTAAACAAATATCCAATGGTAAAAGTTTCAAAAGTTGATCCAATAAACAAAAGTTTGAAGTTTGAATTTGTAGAATCAGAATAAATAAATTCGAACATGAAACTTATAAACGTATCCAATTTTAATAACATAAATTAGAACACAACTGCCGCCAATTGGCGGCAGTGTGGTCTCGCAAAAACTGAAAACTAATAAAATATGAAAATCTTAAGAATTAGAGATGTAAAAATGCCAGTCAGAGGAACAGAAGGTTCCGCTGGAATTGATTTGTTTGTTCCAAACGATCAAGAATCAATAGTATTAAATCCTGGAGAATCTGCATTCATCCCAGCTGGAATAAAAGCTAGAGTACCACATGGTTATGCATTAGTCGCAATGAATAAATCAGGAATTGCCGCAAAGAAGAGCCTAATGGTTGGAGCATGTGTAATCGATGAAGATTATACTGGAGAGATCCACATAGACCTTAAGAATGTAGGTACAGAATCACAGGGAATAAATCCAGGTGACAAAATTACTCAAGTATTATGCTTACCTGTAAATTATGTAACAGTTGAAGAGGCATCATCTGAGGATGAAATGTTTGGAGACTTAGTAACTGAACGTGGAGCTGGCGGATTTGGATCAACTGGAACAAAATAAAAAAAATGAATACAACAATGGAAGTTATGCTTAACGCTAAAAAAGAATTAACTGTGTATACTAGAGAACAAGCAGTCGCAGCATCTCAAATATATTTTAATGGTGATACACTTGCCGCCGATGTATGGGTTAACAAATATGCATTAAAGGATTCAGATGGTAATATCTATGAATCTACACCAGATGACATGCATGTAAGAATTGCATCTGAAATCTCTAGAATAGAGCAAAAATATGAAAATCCGATGTCATATGAGCTCATCCTATCACTCATAAAAGATTTCAAGTATATTATACCACAAGGATCTCCAATGAGTGGTATTGGGAACGATTTTCAAACAGTATCACTATCTAATTGCTTTGTAATTGGACACAACGGTCCATCAGATTCATATGGAGCAATCATGAATACTGATCAGGAGCAAGTTCAACTAATGAAGCGTAGAGGTGGAGTTGGCCACACATTAGAAGCGATTAGACCTAAAGGAAGTAGAGTTAATAACTCTGCACTTACATCAACTGGTGTAGTTCCTTTCATGGAGAGATATTCAAATTCAACTAGAGAAGTTGCACAAGACGGAAGAAGAGGAGCATTAATGCTATCTATGTCTATTAAACATCCGGATTCTGAAGCATTTATTGATGCTAAGTTAGATGGTACAAAGGTTACTGGTGCTAATGTATCAATTAAAGCACATGATGAATTCATGAGAGCTGTTATTGGAGATGGTAAATACACACAACAATGGCCAGTAGATTCAGATACTCCGTCAGTTACTAAAGACGTCGATGCACATGCTATATGGAATAAGATAGTAGCGAATAACTGGAAATCAGCAGAACCTGGAGTTTTATTCTGGGATCAAATTATTAGAGAATCTCTACCTGATCGATATGCAGATCTAGGATATAAAACAGTTTCGACAAATCCATGTGGAGAAATTCCATTATGCCCAGATGATTCATGTAGATTACTTGCAACTAATTTGTTGTCATATGTAATTAATCCATTTACTAAAGATGCCTATTTTGATTTTGAAACATTCAAAACTCACGCAGGATATGCACTAAGAATGATGGATGATATCGTAGATTTAGAAGTAGAAAAAATCAATGGTATTCTAACAAAATTAAAAAGTGATCCAGAGGCTCAAACTACTAAACGAGTAGAAATTGAATTATGGACTAGAATCCAAAAGAAATGTAAAGAAGGTAGAAGAACTGGAGTAGGAATTACTGCAGAGGGAGATATGTTAGCTGCGTTAGGATTAACATATGGAACTAAGAAAGCTACTAAGTTCGCAGAAGAAGTTCATAAAGTATATGCATTAGAAGTATTTAGATCTTCTAATACATTAGCTAAGGAGCGTGGAACATTTGCTATATGGGATCCTGCTAGAGAACAAGATCATCCGTTCTTATCTAGAATCCAAGAAGCAGATCCTGAATTATATGCTGACTTAATGAAATACGGCAGACGTAATATTGCATTGCTAACAATTGCTCCAACTGGAACTGTTTCATTAATGGCACAGACTTCTTCTGGAATTGAACCTGCATTTATGGTATCTTACAGAAGACGTAAGAAAGTTAATCCTAATGATATTAATTCAAATGCTGTATTTATAGATGACGTAGGTGATCATTGGGAAGAATATAATGTATTCCACCATGCATTCAAACAATGGATAGATATTACTGGAAATAAACATATACCTGAAGAATGGAAAGAAACTCCACTTGAATCTTTACCAGATACAGTGATTGATTTCTTAATTCAAAAATCTCCATATTACAAAGGAATGGCTAATGACGTTGACTGGGTTGAAAAAGTAAGAATGCAAGGAGCTATTCAAAAATGGGTAGATCATTCAATATCAGTAACTGTGAATCTTCCTGAGGACGTATCAGAACAATTAGTAAATGATGTATATGTAACAGCATGGAAACATGGATGTAAAGGATGTACAATATATAGAGACGGATCTAGATCTGGAGTTCTCATATCAAAGGAAGAAAAAGAGCAAAGTGTTCTATTCAAGGAGTCACATGCACCTAAACGTCCAAAGGATCTTCCAACATCAGTTCTTACATTTATGAATAAGGGAGATCGTTGGATCGGATTTATTGGAGAACTTGATGGTAAACCATATGAAATATTCACTGGAAACCACGATAATTTTCCAATCCCATCATATGTTGAAAACGGAAAGATCAGAAGAACTAAAGGAAAAGATGGAAAATCTAACTACGATTTTATATACTCTGATAAGAATGGAAACAATATACGTATCCCAAGCTTAAATCATGCATTTGACGACAAGTATTACGATATGGCAAAAACTATATCTGCAATATTAAGACATGGAATGCCTCTACCATATGTAATTGATTTACTTGATGGATTAAACTTAGATGGAGAATTCATTAGTACTTGGAAATCAGGAGTTAAACGAATGATAAAAAAGTATATCAAAGATGGAACTGTCCAATCTGGAAAAGCATGTAATGAATGTGGATCAGAATCCCTTGAATATAAGGAAGGATGTTTAACATGTATGAATTGCGGAAATTCAAAATGTGGATAATATGAGAAGAGACGATTGGATAACACTACTCTATTATCAAGAGTTCATTTGGAAATGCAAATAAGTAAAAGCCCTCAATTAGAGGGCTTTTCTTATGATAAATAATAAAAAGAATATACGATGGCTATGAACTTCAATAGACTAAAACATATAAAATACTTTTCTAATTATATTGCAGAACAAGATTTTGGAGGAGAAGTGCCAGCAGATGGAGCAGTAGCAGCTGCACCAGTTGAACCAATATACTCAGTATTATTCATAGAAGAAGGAAACGAGGGATCAGATTATACGTATCCTGATGGAAGCTCGTCTAAGAGATACAATACATATACTATTAGAAAAGCAGATTTAGAAGAATGGATTGATTCAAACATAACGGAAGATTCAACTAAGCTATCAAAAAATGCAGTAGATGTTAAGCGAATTGCTATATTTGATTATATTGCAGGCACAAAAGATTCAGTAACACCTGAAGATAAAAAGCACATCATAAAATTTAAGAATGCAATTCAAACTGGAATGATAGGAAAACAGACTCAAGATACTGAAGTCGTGTTCTCTCCTAAAGAAAAAGTTCCAACAACAGACTCAGTTGAGGTAACATTTATAACTACTAAAAAATGATAAAGGGATTCGACGAATTTATTAATGAGAGTAATTCTCATGACATAAGCAGCGTTGATTATGCAGCTGATGTAATTAATATACTCAAAGATTTGGATATATCAGATGATTCCTATACAGAAATACGTGAATTAGAATACAGTGATGAAAATTCATTTGACTTAGTAATTCAAGTAAAGAAGACCAACTCTCCCAACTTCGACACAGATTCGCACTTTAACGATTTACAATGGGAAGAAATAAATTTTAAAAAATACGGATTTGCGCTCGATGCAAATACTAATATCAATAAAACAGATTTAATTATTCCAGAAATAGTTCTCACTTTAATTATCAATCCTGACAGAGAACCTGAATTATACAAAGAATTAGAATTTAAACTAACTGATATAATTGCACACGAAGTAAATCACACTGATCAAATAGGATGGAATAGAGATCCATTTAATACTCGTCCAAGTTCAGGAACTGATAGATCTGGTGCAAATTCAAGTTATAAATATTTTATGTTGCCAGATGAAATTGAATCAATGGTAATTGGAATGTACGAAAGAAGTAAAGTAGAAGGATCTAAATTAGATGAGCTATTTGATAAATATCTAATTCCATTCGTGACTGATAAAAAATTATCAGAAAAAGAATATGATGAAGTTTTTAAAGTATGGATGATACATGCCCTAGAGAATTATCCTGATGCAAATATCAACATAAACAATCCAAAAGTGAGCAAAATAGTTGATTCTATCTAAAACCAATAACTATTCCCTAAGTATAATATACTAAAATTATATTATTATGAACAGTTTTGAACAATTTAAAGCAACAGTAGAAGCAGCAAAAGCTTCAGTATTCGGAGACATCGATAATCAAATCGCTGAAATGGAAGCAAATGGTGATGTAGATAAATTCTACGAAAAAGGCGTAAAAAGTGCCGGAGGACGTTTGAGAAAAGGTCTCCAAGAGATCAGAAAAGCGATCCATAATCCAACAAATGCTAAGACTATGGCAACTATCAAAGATGGTGCTAAAGATCTTAGAGAGGAAATTGCTGGAAAGTAAACCCCAGGTTGACATAGAAAATAAAAAGGATGACATAAAAAGTTGTCCTTTTTTTTTCAAAAATGGTGAAACTTATACCATCAAATAAGTATAATATCTATAATAAAAAACAAATAAAATAATAATTAACTATGAGTGACTTTTTTGATTTACCAGATGAAGGATTTAAACCTAAATCTACATCGTATGAACGTAAGACGGATACGAACATTTACAACCCGGATCCAAATGCATTTAATGGAAAATATCAATCTGTTTTCAGATTTTTACCTTACATCCATGACAAAAAATTAAGCAAATACACAAAGTATTCTGCTAAATTTTACAACCCACTAACAAAAGAAGCAATGTATATTGATTGCCCATCTAATGTTGGACAGCCTTCAATTCTTTGGGATATTGAAAGTGTAATCAAAACTCTTGAGAAAGAAGAACCAGAATTACACAAAAAATTAAAGGATGCTTTCTCAAGATGGCACACTAATATGTCGCCAGTATATATTAAGAAGGATCCGCAACGTCCAGAATTAGAAGGAACAATTAAATTCTTTAAATTCTCATCTCAGATTAACACAATCATCGAAGGACAAATTTCCCCTGAAGAGAGTGATTTAATCGAAACTGCAGCATCAGTAAATCCATATCACCTTTTACAAGGAAAAGATTTCTTATGTGTAGTTGGTAAAAAGACTAAAGTATTTAGAGATTGGTCAAAATGTAAATTCATGGACGACATCACGCCTTTCGTATTTAAGATTGGAGATACTTCAGTAGTTACAGAGAACAATGAGAAATCAGTTAAATTGGTTCAAGAATTCTTGAAAAAGAATACACCTACTCTTGATGATTATTTACACAGAGAATGGACAGAAGACCAATTCGATAAAGTTGTAGAAAACATCGTATCTTTAATTCAACCACGTCCAGTATTGGATAAGGTTCTTGAAAGAACTAAAGATGAGAAGATGAAAGCTGCAATTCTTGCAAAATTATCTGGAACTAAAGTAGCATCTGCACCTTCTGGTGATATTATCGATGAACCAGTTTCATTTGAATCTGAAGCATCGAATGACATTACGTCAACTGATACTCCACTGGAACCAGTTGAAAAAGCTACAGCAGGATCAGGGAAAGATGAGTATGACTCATTGTTTGAGGACATGTAATAACTAAAATAAAAAAAATCATTTTATAATGAGTAAAACAACAGATAAAAAAGCAGAAGCTAAGACTTCTGCTCCAGTAGATGCTCCAGTTGCTGAAAAAACAACAGAGCAAGAACAAAGAAACGTCTTATTAGGATCAATTTCTTATACAAATGATGCAGACTATGAAAACTTTTTGTCTAAATTAGACATCAATCAATCTATGTTTGTTCTTATTGCAAGCGCAAACTATGCACAATCTAAAGGATTATACAACCTAGATGAATCTGAGTTAGTTGCAAAAGCAATTAAGACTATTAAAAGAAATTCAGCACCAGCGCCAGCAGAAGCACCAGTTGATTCAGAAGAGACTACTAAATCTTAAATGAAACGATATGGACTTTGTAATAGATGGTAATGCTTATTTGAATGTAGCGATCAGTGTGTCGAGGAATATTGCTTTTAGAGATAAAACAATTGGAGCCGATTACTTTGTTGAAGACGTTTTAAATGAGGGAGAATTTATTTTAAAGGACCAAGTTAAAGTACAGTTTAGAAATTTCTGCTTAAATTATTTCTACTCGCTAATTGCACCCGTCGGTAAAAGAATCGGTCGGGTGCATTTGGCATTTGATTCTAGAAGTTGGAGAAAGGACTTTATTCAAAAGTTTTTCGACAGCGGATCTTCTGGAGAATCATCAGCATCGCCTGATGAATTCATATATAAAGGAAATAGAAAAAAGGATAATAAAATATATCTTTTCTTTGATTACTTTCAGAATGAAATCGCACCAGTTATAGTAAGAGAAACAGGAGTAAATTATTATAGAATTCAAGGAACTGAGGGAGACGACATAATCGCATACTTATGCGAGGTTCTTAATACTGATGTAATGGTTTACACAGTAGATGGTGATATTGCGCAACTTACATATTCTGCAGGTAAGAATGTAATTGTTATATATCCAAAACAGCAACGTAAGCATAAGA
>Ga0102814_10002404_pt1 | contig 12688 bp, 12 predicted proteins | sample ColrivemetaGS741_FD_79112 | JGI IMG/M metagenome (GOLD analysis project Ga0102814, IMG submission 79112) | Estuarine microbial communities from the Columbia River estuary - Flood tide ETM metaG S.741 | ecosystem: Environmental > Aquatic > Marine > Intertidal zone > Estuary | place: USA... | reverse complement strand
TTGATTTCGGCCTTAACGCCAAGCATATCAACGTTGATCTGACAGCCACCGATGGCACCACCTCAACAGCAGAAAACTTTAAGGGCTGGATCCCGATGGGCTACGCCGCTGCGGAAGTGGGTATTCCCGGCCTGCCGCTGAGCATCTGGGCCGAGGGCTCGTATATCGGTTACAGCGGTGACAAGTTCTATGACGCCCGCGCAGCGGTCAGATATACCCTGGTTGAGACCCTACCGATGGATCTGACCCTGAGTGTCGGCTATCGGGCACTGGTAGTCGATGTCGATGATCTGGATGGCGTATTCGCCGATATCGACTTCAATGGCTATTACGCCGGTGTAGAAGTACGCTTCTAAAACGCCACGCTATAGTAGCTTCATAACAGCCTCGATCCGACAGTGCGGATCGGGGCTGCTCAGACCTCTTCATTCTCTGCAACACCATCAGCAACGCCGACAACAACCTTGGACCGGGTTTCTGACAACCCGTCTTGCTGCTCTTCCCAACGCCCCAACGCATCGTAATAGTGGTCCCAGATACAGGGGCAGCAGCCCCCGCCGCAACATTCATGCCCCTTGGGACGCTCTGGTTTCTTTAACAACTCGGTCATCGGTACTCCAAACCCTATAACAATATTTACATCGACATAGACATCAACAACGCGCCCAGTATAACCGACCAGGCTTTACTGACATATATCACCAACAACAAAGCCAACGTCTCTAACGTGCTGGACATTAGCCTCCTGCCGCCTCAAGATCAGCAACCCTGACCTATCTGTCCGCCCAATCACTTCCGGAACCCCTCTCTGTGCAGCTGACGCAACGTGCTAAAGGCCTAGTTTTCACCCTCTCCGGCGTGGCACTGCTGATCCCAGATGCCTTGGCGTTACGATTATCCGGACTGGAAAACTGGAACGCGGTATTCTGGCGTAGCTTACTCTCGGGCCTGATGATGCTGGCGATTCTGCTGCTCTTGCGTCGCCAACAGCGCCCAGCGGCAACCATGGCACTGGGTCCAACCGGCATTATTTTGACCGTTTTTATCACCTTCTCCAGCATCGGCTTTGTACTTAGCCTGATGTATACCAGCGTGGCCAACACCCTGATCATCCTGGCCCTGGCACCCATGTTTTCAGCCTTCTACGACCGCCTGTTCCGACAGCAACGGCTGGCACTGCGAACCTGGCTGGCGATTGGCTGTTGCTTATGCGGTGTGGCGGTCTTGGTGGCCGACGGTTTTAATAGCGGCAACCAACTCGGCAATGTTCTGGCATTGATCACCGCTATTATGTTGGGAGTTGAATTCTCACTCATGGCCAGCGTGCCGCATCAGCAGATCTGGCCGGCACTGGGGCTCGGCTACCTGGTCGCTGCGATAGTGGCTGCGTTGCTCAGCCTGTTAGCCGCTACCAGTCTGTCGCTGACAGGTGCCAATTTAATTGCTGTGGCCGCCATGGGCCTGGTGATCATCCCCTTCGCGTTCATGCTGATCAGTCAGGGGCCCCGTTATCTTCCAGCCCCTGAGGTAGCGATGCTGATGATGCTAGAAACCGTCTGCGCACCCTTTCTCGTGTGGATGGTACTGGGTGAAGATCCCGGCCGCTATGCGCTGATCGGCGGCGCGCTGGTGATTGGCACCCTGGTCTGGCATTCAGCCTTAGATCTGATTCAAGAGCGGCGTAACCTGGCAAAGACAGCTCTGGCTGCCAAAACCTTAGCCGCAGATCAATCGACGACGACTGGCGAGGGGACAGGCTCCCGGTAGCGGCAGTTGTTCCAGCCTTTGCCAAAGTGCATCGTCATCGGCCTGATCTAGAGCCAAGGTCAGCTCCACATAGGCACTGGCACCATTCGCCAAGCGATACTCCAAATACAGAAACCAGCAACGCCACTGTTGCCCTGATCTATTGCACTGTTTACCCAGCGACCACCAGACATACAGCGGGCAACCGCTGACATGGACGATATGTCGTGAAGGGGGAAGATCCAGAAAACGGCTAGGCTCAACGGCTGGAGATGCGTCTAGAGTTGTCGAAGTAGAAATAGTCATCATACGTTCTCATTGTCTGAAAACTGACGTGGAACCCATGTGAAGAGGAAACAAAGACACCTGTCGGGTTGTCGGTTTCGACCACATCGCCGGAGCTGCTCAAAGCTATTTCCGGAAACCACCTTGCCCAGGTTGGCAGGTTGGCGAGGACGTCAGTCCTTCTCTTGATGTTATTAACGGCCGCCAATGTAACGGCCGTAGGATTTTCTGTCAAATGCAAAACTTTTATTGATCTACATCGCCAGACTACAAGCTTCAGCCCGAATAACCCAAAATATCCCAATGCGTCGAATCCAGAATGGCCTTGCGCACCCCTTCCCGCAGGTCACTATCAAACACATCAATCGGGTTGTAATCATCGGTCAGAACGATTGCCTCTGTAGTTTCAGGAAACACGAAGCGATTACCAATATTCGCCAACACCTCCTGACGTGCAAAACGACTCACATCCATACCTGCAAGTCGCTGCAGATCGGGAGTTCGCGCCTCCCCCTGAAAAGCGATTAGCGCCAGATTGCCACTGCCGCCCGCCTTTTTCAGATCAACGGTCGGGTACAGTTGTACCTGATCAAACACCTGCTCCAAGGTCTTCACCACCGAGGCGGTCATAAAGGGACTATTTTGCAGATCACCCACCAGGTTTAACGCTAAGATCCCCTCCGGATTCAAACGCTGTGCCACCAGCGTCAAGGCTTCAAGACTCAGCAGATGCGCCGGCGTGGTATCGCCGTTAAACACGTCCAGCACCACCAAGTCATAACGAGCACTGCTGTTTTGCAACACATACCGGGCATCTTGTACTAATTTCTGACCGCCCACTTTGACATTGAAGTGTTTCTCGGCAAACTCAAACACCGCCTCATCGATATCCACCACATCGGTGACTACGCCGCGTTGCTGCAGCCACTGGGGCACAATGCCCGCCCCCAACCCGATCACCAGCGCGCTATTGATATCGGCGTGCAGCGCATAGGGCAACAACGTCAGAAAATAGGAGTAGGAGTAGATGGACTGACCATCCGCCATATCCACGCCACCCTGAATCAGGCCGTCGATCATCATTTCGCGAATGTGCTGATCCTGATACTGGTAATCCACCACCTTGAGATTGCCGTAATGGCTATCGTGATTGGCGACCAGCGTCACTCGCGTGCCGTCCTGCGCCACGACCGATGGCAAGGCTCCTGAGTGCTGCGACGGCACGAACCACAATCCGACCACTAGCGCAGCCGTCCACCAGATGCGACGCCACAGCAGGAAATAGCTCAGCCCTAGCAGACAGAGCAACACACCGACCAAATGGAAGATACTGTTCACGCCTAGCCAAGCGATCAGCACAAAGCCCGTAAGCACGGTACCGATCACCGAACCGACCGTCGAAATCGCATAGAGGCCGCCGACCGTACTGCCTAAATTATTGAGTTCGGTCGCCGCTAGTTTCACTAGAAATGGAGAAACACAGCCCATCAAAAACAGCGAGGGCCCGAAAAGCAGCGAGGCACACACAAAGGCCCCAAGACGCAGACCTAGCGGCACACTCAACTCAATCGCCAGCAACTTATAAAACGGAATCAGCAGTACCGCCACACCCGCCAAAATGATGATAGCGAACAGATACTCGGCCTTGCCATGCCGGTCCGCCAGTTGACCGCCGATCGCGTAGCCCAGCGCCAGTGCGATGAGTGTTACGGTGATCAGCGAGGTCCAGACAAATAGACTGACCCCGAAAAAAGGGCCAATGACTCGTGAGCCGAGCACCTCGACCACCATAATCAACCCCCCGCACAGTAGCGCGGTGAACATCAGGTAGAGCAACATCCAGCGCGATTGGCTAACGTTAGTCTGGGCCGTTTCTTGAGGGTTCAGCATGTCCTTGCATCCATAATAAGTTTCCATAAATCGCAGCGCTAACAGACAACCCGATATCGCTACAGCAGTTCAACGTCCGCTAACAACTCATCCGCGCGGCTTAATGCCGCCTCACGAGCTGCACGATAGGGGTTGTCAGAATCCAGCAGCGCCTTACCTTTGCGGGTTGGGAACTCAACATCCAGATCCACCACTGCACCATCACGGCAAACGTTGATGACCGTATCCATCGTCGCCGCCATCAGCGAATACTTATCGTCAGGCGCCGCGATCAACGTTTGTAGCCCCAGATCACTCATAAAACCAAGGCTAGTCTGGGTGTTCTCGGCATCGAGTTTGTTGAAGGCCTCGTCAAACATACTCAGACTCATGCCGCCCTGCGGCGAACCATCCTGCGCCTGTTTGATGCGATAGGTAGCACCCAAACCTGCAGCAATCGCCACATAAAAGGGCACCTGATGCTCGCCCCCCGAGCCGGTTTTAATCCGCTGACTGAGGTTGGTCTTGATGTTGCCATCCAGATCTTTGATCACCAGTTCGAAATTATAGAAATTCCGGTAATCCTGCAGGATCGAGCTTTCACCCTCATCCTTAAGCACCGCCTGAATCTTCTCCAGCGCCGCCCGATGGGGATTATCCTCAGACAGATGGGTATCAAATAATCCGCCAGCGTTGGCCTGATCGACCCGGGAATAGGTTTCGACCAGCTTTAAAATCTCCTTCAATTCCGGATTCGGATTCATGGTGAAACTGTACATCTCACTATGGAACGGCCGGCGTTTAAGGTGGTTATTCAGCTCTTTGATCAACTCTTTGATCTTGTCGATCTGATCGTTAAGGTGCGCCACAAAGTCCGACCGGAATGCGGTTTCTGCCTCGACGCGAGCCCGCTCGGACTTCTTGGTATAATGCGCCAACTCGGTTTGCCGTAACGCCTCGACGGTGGCGGCGACAAAACGTTCCAGATCTTCATGTCCGGAATCGGGACTGATGTTGTCCAGCTCCTGATGCGAGGCCCCGCTACCATGGTAGTGAGCCTTGTACTGAGCAACGGCATCGCGAACCGAATTTTTCTTTTTCTCTACCAGGGTCAGTTCATTCTGGGCCTTGCGCGCGGCATCAAAGGTGATCCGTTCTAACTCGCCGCCACAGGCCTCCTCCAGATAATCACGTTTTTCCTGCGCAGATTCGGGATCGAATGCAGGGCGCTCCTCGCAACGCGCCCGCGCCGCCGAATGCTCCTCCAGTTCGGCATCCAGAACCTCAAGATGGGCTTCACGCTTGATCAGGCTGGTACGCAATTTTTTGAGCTGTTCCAACACGGCCTGGTGGTCAGTCTGAGAGTTTTTCTGGCTCTCGACCAGCTGGCTGAGCTTCTGCTGCATGCCGCTATCATCCTGATTACGCAGATCCGCAGTCGCCTGACGATAGCCCTCCAGCTCGGCATCGATCATCTGCCGCTGATTGGCCAGCGAATAAGTGCTCTCCTGCACCCCGGTCAAGGCCGCGGTGAGCCTGATCAAGGAATCCTTTAAACTATCGAGCCCCTTGTGCTGCTGCTGCTGTTCGGTGAACTTGCGTTGCAGCTGTTCAAAATCCTGATCCTGGCGCTGCAACTGCTGTTCGCGCTGACGAATCCCCATCATCGGTGCCTGCTCGTGAATAGCCGTGGTTGAGCCCTCGGTCTGCAGCATGCAATCGGGGGTCAATGCTCGCTCTTCACGCAGCAGCTCCTGCTCGGTCTCCACCGCCATCACCCCGCCGAGGGTACGGTTGATATACGCCAGTGCATGGCTATTTTCGCAATCAACATACTCGGCTAACGAACCCTTCTTACCCCGATCTAACCACTGTTTGGTGGAGGTGGTATTAACGATACGACAGCCTTTAAGATGCCGAGCGCGGCGCCGATACAGGGTGATAGCATCTTTCACCTTATCCGGATCGACGATCAGCGCTTCGCGTCGATTACCGAGAAAACTCTCGATCGCGGTACGCCAGTGGTCATCATTGATCTCGGTCAGCTCGCACAAGGGTGTAGATTCAATACCGTACTCTTCGAGTAGCTTCATGAGCTCCTGGGTATTGCGCTTGATCGGTGCCCGCCCCTGCTTGAGCTGTTCGATAGCTCCCTGTTGTCCCTGCAAACGATCACGCATCGAGTTGAGCTCAATCACCGAACCTTCAAAGCGGCGTGACACCTCCAGCCGGACCCCGTCTATCTGCTTTTTCATCTGTTCCAGGCAGTTATCCACCGCCATCGGCTGCTGCGGCCAGCTACCCTCAAGCAACTCTTCACCTTCGCGCCAAAGACTCACCGCCTCCTTCACCACGCTGACAAAACTGCCTGGCAGGCTAGCTTCATGCTGCGCGAAATTTACGGTTGAACGCAACAGGTTGTAGGTGCCCTGTAGCTTGTCGGTGATCACCTTCAACTCGTGCTGCTTAGCGTCGGTCTTAAACTCCAACTCTTTAATTTTTCCCGCCGAGTCGGTGTTATTAAGCTCCGCACGGGTATCAGCCAGCGCTTGCATCAAGCTGTTAAGTTCGAGCTCCAGACGATCGGCTTCAATCTGCAGGCTCTGCTCTTTCTCCTGTTCCGACTCAAGCTTCTCTTCAATCGACTCTTTCTTCAAATCGGCCGCTTCAAAGCGTGATTCATGCACGACCCATTCGTATTCGATGGCATTACGGGCGTTACGGGTTACCCCTACGCAAAGCTCTTGCACCTTATCTAACGCCTCGATACGGGCCGCAACCTCTTTGGTTTTGGCTTCCATCGCCCGGTACTCTTCCAGCGACTTGCGGAAGTCGCCGACCTGTACCAGTTTTTGATCCAACACATACTCCCGGACAAAGCGGGTCGGACTGTCGATCGGAGTAAACTTGATCGCGTTGCGGAAGTTCTTCAAAAATTTCTCATCATCGATCGGCATATTGCCGTCGTGACTGAGTAGCGCCATCATCTCTTTGAGGAACCGACTGGTACGTTTCTCAAGGGTCAACTCTGGACAGCGCTGCCGCAGGGCGTCACGCACCTGATCCCAAGCCAACGGGATCCGACCGCCTTGGGTCTGAGCGGTAAAGTCATCCAGACTGACCGAGGTGTTGGGCAGGATAAATCGCCCTTCAATCTCCTCATCCGGGGATGCCAATGAAGCACTGATCGCCAACCCGACAGTATCAATCTGACCCGAATCCTGATCTTTAAACTCCAAAGCCAGATAGGTGATGGAGTCTTCACGGGCCCGATTGCCTTTGCCGGCACTGTCATCCAAAAAGCCCAGACAATAGGTGCGCAGGCTGCGTTCAGATTTTTTACCGGCACTGGCGTTAAAACTCAAGTAGCGCTTATTACCGCCCACCAACACCGTCTGGATGGCATCTAGCAACGACGACTTACCCGAGCCGTTAGGGCCGACGATAGCAACGTTCCCGCGGATCGGAATCTCCACCGCACCGAGCACATACCAGTTAACCAGTACAATCTTGTTTAACAATTTCATGGCTGGATCTCCGCATGGGCATGGGTCGTGTTTGCATCCTGCTGGGACAACGCTTCATCATCCTGCTCTGCCAACTGCTGCTCTTCCAACTCATCCAGTTCGTTCACATCGAGATCATTGGCATCCACATCATCGGACAGCCCTTCGAGCTGACGCAGCCAGTCCTCAACCACGACCTGACGGATCGACGGGTTAATCATCAGCGGGATATTTTTCACGTCGGTCTCCGCCGGTTTACCCTTTTCGATAATACCGTGGCGACTGAACAGCCCCAGAATCTCTTTAAAACGTGTCTCGTTAGGGATCTCTTTGCTAGTTAGGCTTTCATAGAGTTCTAGTAAATCGTCAGACGCGATGAACGCCTTACCGCCTTCGACATCAAAGCTTTCCAGCTTCTGTTCGTACTGCTGACGCAAACAGAGCAAGAATAAAGACTCATCCAGCTTTAAGCGCAGGTAGCGCTCCTCACCTTGGGGGATAAGACCAATAAACGATTCGTCAGGTTGATAGGTCAGGGTCCAGCCAATGGCGGCAAACAGGTTATCGAAGTAGCTGATATGCTTGGCGATCAAAAAGTAATGCGGCCGATGGGCGGGCTTATCCGCATACAAAAACTGATTCACCAGTAGCTTGTTAGCTGCGCTTACAAAGTCCTCGGCCTCGACCTGCTCACCACGACTGAGAATTTTTTTAAGATCACCTAACATGCGGCTTGTCCTTCAGGGTCAGAAATGGGTGTTTGGCGCGCACTCAAGGGTGCTAGCCGATGCAGGCTAAAGCCTCGGCATTCGACCATATCGGCCACGGAGGTATAGCCGGGATCAAATTCAATGCGGTATTTGCCATCCAGGTTTTGGCCTTTTTTGCCTAGCGAGGCCATGTGACGAACGTAACTAAAGGCGATGTAATCCTCGATGGTATCGATATTAAACTTCTCAGCGCGAAGACTAGGGCGCGAGCCGAGCTGGCGCTCGATATAGTTTTCCAGCTTCTTACCGCTAATCTCGCGTCGTTCCTTGTAGGCCTTAAACTGCTGGCGCAACTCCAGCACCTCGGGATCAATCACCCGTTGTTGGATGATTTTCAACGTGGGTGCAGTACGTCGTTTAGGGGCGCTGCGGATACTGCGCGGGGACAGCAGCATATAGCTTTCCAGAGTATTGGCCAGCGGCACCTCTGCCTCATCTTTAGCCGCTATTTGACCAATCAGCCGTGACAGACGAGAACTCATCCCCGGTGTGGTTTTATCCATATAACGCACGGTGTCCGACACCCGCTTTTCCAGACGGAAACGGAAGTCATCGATAGCCGCCAGACGCTCATCCACGGATTCAAAGATCCGGATAATGCGAGCAATGTGCTGATCCACTTTGGCCTCGGCCTCGGCATTCGCCAGCTCCAGAACCTCTTGATAGTGATCGATCAACTGGTTGCGTTTGACCTCGTCGAACTGCAGATCTTTAAGCATCGAGAGCAGCTGGCGGCGGAAGCGAAACGGGTTGTTGTGGGTTTTTAGGGTTTTGTAATCAGACACCAGGATCGCTTCAACGAAGTGATCAAAGAAACCGCGCACGATCTCCTGCGGATTATTAGAAGCCGCAAAACTCTGGCGCAGCTCACGCAAGCCCAGCAGCATATCGGTCAGGTGGGCACTAAAATCTGACGCGGTACGCGCCGCTTCCTGCAACGTCAAACCCCGCCCCGTCGGGTCCGCCAAAGCTGCTTCAACCGAACTCAGCACGTTCAGTACAGCGCCGCCGTAACTCTTTTTCTGAAACGAGGCGATATCGATAAGCGTCCGCAGCACATGGCTCACCGAAGGAGCCATCAACACAAAGGTACGGTAAAGCTGCTGCTCCTCATCCAGCCAACCTGTGCTGACCAAGCGGCGATAGATGCGATTGGTGTAATCCGCGCTCGACTTAGGGATCTGGGTCGCTGCAAGAGGATTATTCTCGGTCGCCAACTCATCCGGCTCTAGCGCCCAGGTGCGAATGCCGTGTTTCACCACAGCCTCCTCAATGGTCGAGCGCACCAGATCTTTGGGAATAAAGGGATCGATCAGGTCTTCATCAAAAAACAGATCAGCGAGTTCGATCAACACCGTCTGATAGATCTGGCGATTCTGACCGGACAGCGGCTGAAACAGCTCATCTGGCAGCTTATTGAACAGCATGGATCATCCTAAGTATGTTCAGAGGAAAAGGCCGCAAAGACCGCATCAAGGTGGTGGATTCTACCTCAATTTAAACCCCGAGGTTAAGCCTCTCGCAGGCTTACGGCAGACACCTCAACTGGATTTGATCACGGGGTCGGCAATCCGCTCACCGAGACGGAAATCCCGCAGGGAGCAATCGAGCTGCAAGTCGCTGCGCAATAGCACCAAGCGGCGCGCCTGAACCACCTGATCCCAACGCCCAGCCAGCTTATCCGACTGTTTTTGCGGAAGTGAATCCAGATTCGCGAAGATCGCCTCGAGGTCCGCGTATTCTGCCAGCAGCTTGGCGGCAGTTTTAGCACCTATACCCTCAATGCCCCGAATATGGTTAGTCGTATCACCACAGAGTGCCAGATAATCCCCCAATTGTGACGCCTTCACCCCAAAGCGGCGCTCGACAAAAGCGTTATCAATCTCTTGGCGGGCAAAGTGATCCCACAGCAACAGGTGATTCGATTGCAGCGCCAATAGCTGGGCAAAGCCTTTATCGGTGGAGACCAAGACAACCTCACCACCGACGTTGAGAGTTTTAGTCGCCAGGGTCATCAAAATATCGTCAGCTTCAAGATCGGTATAGGTCAGGCTCAGCAAACCCTTATAACGGAATAATTGATGAAACCGCTCTAAACTCTGCTTAAGCGTATCAGGCATCGGCTTACGACCGGCTTTGTAGCTGGGATACTCAGCGTGGCGCCAGCTTTTCTCAGAGCCATCGAAGGCACAGACTCCATGGGTCGGTTCGAAACGGTTTAACAGACGACCGACTATCTGGCCTGACGTCGTTAACGCTGCTTCGATTGCCGCCTCTCCTTCACCGGGGACCGCCGCATGAATGCGCCGGATCAGATTCATGGCGTCGATCAACAACAGTTTAATCGGTGGACTCATCAAACTCTCAAACAGATTAATAACGGGCAAAGGCCACAATAGCAGCCGAGAAGACGACGATTCGCCGATAATCACCGAAGACCAGCCACCGCATGGTGTTAATATCGTCATTATAACGACAACCACCTCCGATCGCGTGCTCAATTACAGACATGGTTGTGCAAAATAGCGATTGGTGCTGTTCGCCTACCCCACCCTAAGCTATGCTGCCCGACTATGCCGACCTCAAATAGACCTGCGCAGTGCAACACTTGGATCACCCTATCCTCTCGCTGGGTGTACGAAAACCCATGGATCAGAGTACGGGAAGATCAGGTGCTTTCCCCCAACGGACATCCGGGGATTTATGGACTGGTCAAATTCCGTAATCAAGCCGTCGCAATAGTACCCCTGGACGCCGATGGCAATACCTGGCTGGTAGGCCAACAACGTTACGCGCTTGACCAATACAGCTGGGAAGTCCCCATGGGCGGTCATCCCGTAGGCGAGCCTCCCTTAGCGGGCGCGCACAAGGAACTGCGCGAAGAAACGGGCCTTAATGCAACAAAAATGACCGAGCTGATGCGGGTTCACCTGTCAAACTCAGTTACTGACGAAACAGGGATCGCCTTTGTAGCCCAGCAGCTAACACAGGGGGATACTGACTTTGATGCCACCGAGTCTCTAGCGATTAAAAAACTGCCATTTGATGAAGCGCTGGCGATGACGCTTGATGGCAGAATCACCGATCTTTTCAGCATCGCCGTATTACAACGCCTGGCGCTGCAACGCACTCAATTCGGACTTTAATATGTGGACATGGTTATTATGGATGTTATTGTGCGGCTTGTTGTTAGTCGCCATTTTCTTTGGGCTGATCTATCTCGGCCAAGACAAAACCATATTCCAAACACAGCCACTGTCCGCAGTGGCAGAACGTCGCTATCAAGAACATGCGATTAGCTTTCAACAGGCTAATGGAACCCAACTTAGAGGCTGGTTCCAACGCCACCCCGATGCCAATGCGCCATTGCTAGTCTACTACGGAGGCAATGCCGAAGAGATCAGTGGGAATTTAGACCTCCTGCAGCAATTACAATGCTCGCTGCTACTGATCAACTATCGCGGCTATGGTCAAAGCGAAGGCAAACCGTCTGAAACTGCGCTTAAAGCAGATGCGGTCTGGTTACTCGATCAAATTCATCAGCAGCAATCGATCCCCTGGCAACAGATCGTGGTGATGGGACGCTCATTAGGCTCGGGCATTGCCACCTATGTGGCCTCAGAGCGCGCGGTCAAGGCGGCCATATTGACCACTGCGTTTGACAGTTTTCCAGCGCTGTCACGCACCAACTATCCCTGGCTACCCTTGTCTTGGCTGATGAAACACCGCTTCGAATCCGACCGGTTAGCACCGACTATTAGCCAACCCTTGCTAAATCTGATCGCAGGGCAAGATCGCATCACGCCCCCTAACCACGCCAAACGGTTAGGATCCCTATGGCAAGGTCCTGTCACCACGAGGGAATTCCCTCGAGCAGATCACATGAGTATCACCAGCGACCCCGACTACTGGCCCAGCATCAAGCTGTTCATCCATTCGCGGTAGTCGCTCTTTCAGTCGCATGCGCTGTACACCGTTGCGGCGAGAGCTAGCGCCCCAGACGGCCAAAGACGAGGGTGAAACCCGCGTATAAGATGGCAGAGTGTGTGGCTACTTGACGACAGCGCTTGAACGGCCGGTCATGATGCTAAAAAGCGGGCTATTCTATCTGTTTTAACAACCTATTTTTTCGATGGTAGCCACTAGATCAACAAAGCTCGCCAACCTGAGTTTTATTACCAGCGCTGTCAGATCTAAACCTTCGATAGTGCCTCTAAATTCCGCCACCTCATCCGCTATATGTAAAATCTCGTCCGGCGACATAAAACCAATCATTGATATGTCTCGCAAACACTGCGATTCGGCCTCATTAAGATCTAGACCATGCCGCTCCAGAATAGCCAGATACCGTTCAGCGGTGCGATTAATTTTCCCACTTTTCTCTAATGTATTACTGTCTGAGAAAGTCAGCTGGGCAAGAGGTGGACCAAAGTAAATAGGGGTCTTATGGTTGAACATCTCTCCAGCCTCGTCAATGGACTTAATGCGTAGCTTTAATATCAACAGACTTCC
>Ga0102814_10002402_pt1 | contig 12696 bp, 10 predicted proteins | sample ColrivemetaGS741_FD_79112 | JGI IMG/M metagenome (GOLD analysis project Ga0102814, IMG submission 79112) | Estuarine microbial communities from the Columbia River estuary - Flood tide ETM metaG S.741 | ecosystem: Environmental > Aquatic > Marine > Intertidal zone > Estuary | place: USA... | reverse complement strand
TCGATGTCGAAACGCAGATATGGCAGCAGGTCGATCTTGTTGATCAGCATGAGGTCGGCAGCCTGAAACATTTGCGGGTACTTGAGAGGTTTGTCTTCGCCTTCAGTCACCGAGAGCACCGCAACCTTGTGATCTTCACCGAGGTCAAAAGAGGCCGGGCAGACCAGGTTACCAACGTTCTCGATCATCAGGATGTCAGCTGCGGCCAGGTCAAAGCCTTCGACGCCGTGGCCAACCATGTGAGCGTCGAGATGGCAGCCGGCACCGGTATTGACCTGCTTGACCGGTACTCCGGTAGCAGCAATGCGCTCGGCGTCATTGTCCGTTTGCTGATCTCCTTCCAAAACGGTAAAGCTGATTTTGCCTTTAAGGTCGGTCAGAGTTCGTTCCAGAATCGAGGTCTTACCGGAGCCGGGCGAACTGACCAGGTTGAGAACAAAGAGTTGATGCGCAGCAAAACTGGCACGGTTGCCCATTGCCAGGCGCTGGTTCTTGGCCAGCAGGTTCTCTTCTACGCGGATTTTGCGGGAAGCGTGGTCATGCTTATGATCATGCTCCGGCTGTGGCGGGGCGCAGCCGCAATCGGTACACATTTTCAGTCTATCTCCAATTCTATTAAGGCCATCTCCTGGCCTTTGAGGATGTCGAGGGCATAGCTGCCGCACGCGGAGCAGCCATCGAGCAGGCTCTCCATTTCACATTCCTGGCCGCATTTCTGACAGCGACCGAGGGCGGGGATGTGGCGAATCTCAAGGATTGCTCCTTCGGCGAGGGTGTCCTTGGTGCAGGCCTCGAAAGCGAACTCCACTGCTTCCGGCATGACCCCGGAGAGTGCGCCTATTTCCATGGTAACGCTTGTGATCACAGTGGCGTTCTCGCGGCGGGCATGCTCCTCGGCGATTTCGATGAGGTTTTGGGTCAGGCTTAATTCGTGCAAAGTGTGTAACCTGATACAGCCCTAAAGATCTGGACTGTTCTGTTAACGATAACTCGATAAGCGCTTACAGTTCGTGGTTCAATATAATGAAAGGCCAGTTCAAAAAGCAAGGGGCAGAGTGATGCATGGACAAAATGATACAATTTATCTGCAAGAGCCTTGCCGAGCAATTGCCTCATCTGTTAAATTGCCGCGACTTGAACAACAGAAGAGGACTGATCTGATGAATAAGGGAATTGTTTATATCTGTGACGCTCAGCCGGAAGCCCAGGAGCAACTTTCCAGAATATTGACGGCTGGAGGCTACAGCGCCGAGCTCTTTGCCGGTGGTACGCAACTGCTCAAGGCCTTGGCGGAGGGCCATGGTGCGCAACCGGACATGGTTTTGATCGACGCGTCTCTCGAAGAAGACAGCCTTGAAATGCTACGACAGGTCAAGTCTCGCAGCAAAGACCTGCCGGTGATGATTATAAGCGCCTATGCCTCGGTGCGCAGCGCAGTGAGTTTCCTTAAGCAGGGCGCCTGCGATTACCTGGTCAAGCCGATCCTCAGCGAGGAGTTGCTGCAACTGCTTGGGCACTGGATTGACCGGCGCAGGCTGGTCGCTGAGAACCGTTCCCTGCGAGCTGAGGTGCAGCGTCGTTTTGACCCCAACAAGGTCATCTTCCGCAGTGATGGCTTCTCCAAGGTGTTGAGCCTGGCCAAACGTGTTGCCGCCAGTGAGGCCAGTGTCCTGATCCTGGGAGAAAGTGGTGTTGGTAAGGAGTTGGTCGCCTCAACGATTCATTACAGCAGTGAACGAAGTGACCGGCGCTTCCTGACGATCAATTGTGCCGCGTTAACAGATACTCTCCTGGAGAGTCAACTCTTTGGCCATATTAAGGGTTCTTTCACCGGAGCTACGAGTACTCACAGTGGTCTTGTGGAAGAGGCGAACCACGGCACCCTGTTCCTCGATGAGATAGGCGATATAAGTCCGGCATTGCAGGCTAAACTGCTACGTCTGCTGCAGGAAAAAGAATATCTGCCTGTTGGTGCAACCCGTGTGCAGCACGCTGATGTACGTTTCGTTGCTGCGACCAACCGTGATCTGGAAGCCGCTGTTGCCGGAGGCTCTTTCCGTGAAGATCTATATTATCGTCTCAACGTCATCACCCTCAACGTGCCGCCCCTGCGCGAGCGATTTGATGACATCAAGCCGTTGGCGGAGTTTTTCGTGAGCCGCTACGCCTCGGCGGCCGGGCAGGAAATATCGCCGGCAGTCATGGATCTTCTGCAGGCTTATCCCTGGCCTGGGAATGTCCGTGAACTCGAAAATGTCATGGAGATGGCCTGTATCCTCTCGGCGGGCGAAACGCTACAGACGGAGCACCTTGCAGTGAGAATCAAGGAGGGCGTCTCGACCAGTTTTTCACTGCCTCAAGCCCAGATGACTCTGGATGAGGTTGAACGCCTGTATATCGAACAGGTTTATCAGCAGACCAATTATCATAAGGTTAACACCTCCCAGATTCTTGATATCTCCCGTAAAACCCTCGATCGAAAAATTAAACAATATTCTATTCTCCGCAAGGAAGAATAAATAATTCTTCTTTGCGGCTCTTCCGGCCGTTAAATCATTCTCTGGTTGTTCCACATTTCGGGACAAAACGACACAGGCTGTATCGTTTTGTCCTTTGTCGCGTCGAGCTGGTCCTTCCCCGGATTTCCCCAAAAAGGGATAACCTGCAGCCATATCGTGCCGTTTACACCTTTTTAAGTTTAACGGCATGCTCCTTGCCAATGTCCAGGGATGCGTCACTTCGTTACGTGAAGATGAGTGACATATACCCTGAAGAGGAGAGAATGCATGTCAAATCGAATTGTCATTGATCCGGTGACCCGGATTGAGGGTCACCTGAAAATTGAGGCGGTCGTCGAAAACGGAGTGGTTAAAGAGGCTCAAAGCTCCGGTATGATGTACCGCGGTCTGGAAAATATCCTGCGTGGTCGCGACCCTCGCGACGCTGCACGCCTGATGCAGCGCATCTGTGGTGTTTGTCCTACTTCCCACGGCCTGACAGCGGCCTACGCTCTCGATGAGGTCTACGGCGTTAACGGTATCATCACCGACAACGGCCGGATTCTGCGTAACCTGATCCAGGGTGCTAACTTCCTCCAGTCTCATATCCTGCACTTCTACCAACTGGCGGCACTCGACTATGTCGATGTCACCGCTGTTGCCGACTACAAAGGGTCGGATCCTTCTCTCAACAAGGTGAAGGACTTCATTGCCCGCGGTCACCTCGGCCCCTTTGTTCCTCGTTACGAAGGCGATTATCGCCTGTCGAAAGAAGAGAACCGAGCTGCCGTCGCGCACTATGTTGAAGCGCTCAACATGCGCCGCCTGGCTCATGAGGCGACTGCGATCTTTGGTGGCAAGATGCCGCACAACATGTCGATCGTCGCCGGTGGCTGCACCGCTGCACCGACCATTGATGAGATTGCCAGCTTCCACTGGAAGATTAATCAACTGATTGAGTTTATCGACAACGCCTACCTGCCGGACGTTCTGATGGTGGCCAAAAACTACAGTGATTACTTTGGTGTCGGTGATGGTTGCGGCGAGTTCATGTCCTTCGGCTGCTTCGACCTCGACAGCGATCCTGACCTGACCAAGCGTCAACGCTTCCTGCCCCAGGGTCTGATCGGCATTAAAGATCTCAAGATGCGCCGCCTCGACCCGAGCAAAATTACCGAAGATGCAGAATTCAGCTGGTTTGAAAATACCGGTGCAGTGCACCCCTACGATGGTCAGACGGTACCGGATCGTGACAAGGCCAATGCCTACAGCTGGGTCAAGGCCCCTCGCTACAGCGGCAAGGTTACGGAAGTTGGCCCACTGGCTCGTATGCTGGCTGCCTATGCCAGCGGGAACAAGTTTGTTCAGGGCCAGGTTGACTCGGTTCTGGGTCTCTTCAACGCTTCGCCCGCGGTGCTTGACTCCGTTCTTGGCCGTCACGCCGCCCGCGCCATCGAGTGCAAGCTGGTTGCGGAACAGCTCAAGAGCTGGGTTCTTCAGCTTCAGCCCGGCCAACCTGGCTGCCAGGATTATCCTCTCAATGTGACCAATCGCGGTATGGGCCTGCACGAAGCGCCTCGAGGTGCTCTGGGACACTGGGTCGTGGTCGAAGACGGCAAAGTCAAAAACTACCAGGCCGTTGTGCCGACAACCTGGAACGCCGGTCCGATGGATGGTCAGGGACAGCCCGGTCCGATCGAGCAGGCGATGATCGGCACCAAGGTCAATGACAAGCACAACCCCTTCGAGCTGGTGCGTATTGTTCGCTCCTACGACCCATGTCTCTCCTGTGCGGTCCATGTTGTGTCTCCGCAAGGTGAAGACTTGAGCCAGTTTGTCGTGGGGACCGAATGAACCAGCAGGCAGAGCGTTCTCCAGTGTTGGTGATGGGCGTCGGTAATATGCTGCGCGGCGACGATGGTTTTGGCGTCGCTGTTCTGGATGAAGTCGGTACCCGCAACTTGCCGGGCAATGTTGATTTGCTCGATGCCGGCACCAGCATCATCGATCTGATGGAAGAGCTGAATGGCCGACGTAAAGTCGTGGTCATCGATGCGGTCCGTGGTGGCCAGTCGCCTGGAACCCTGTATCGCTTCAGCCCGGAAGATGTGGCGGCAGAAGCTGTCCCTGCGGATTCCCTTCATCAGGTCGGCCTGCTCGAGACCTTGCGTCTGGCCGAACTGGTCGACTGTCGCCCTGAACAAGTGGTGATCATCGGTGCTCAGCCTGAAGATACCAGCCTGAAAATAGGCTTGACCGAGGCCGTAGCCGCAGCTGTACCGCGCGCCGCCGAAATGGTCATGGCAGAAATTAGCGGCGAAGTCGCCGATAAAAATTGAGGAGAGAAACAATGGCAATAACAAGACGTAAATTCTTGAAAGGCAGCGCCGGCGCCGGTGCCGTTCTGGGCATGAGCCTGTTTGACAACCCGTTGTTGCGCAAAGCCTTTGCTACCGCCATCCAGGAGACCCCGGTGGTCTGGCTGGCCGCCGGAGCCTGTAGCGGTTGCAGTGTCTCGCTGCTCAACAGCCTGGCACCGAGAGTCCAGGACGTTCTGCTCGATCAGGTTTTGCCCGGTCATCACGTAGAATTCGCCTTCCATCCAACCATAATGGCCGCTTCCGGCGATCTTGCCATGCAGGCCATGTACGATACCGAGGAAAAGCCCTTCCTCCTGGTTGTCGAAGGTTCTGTCATGACCGCGGATCATGGCCGGCATTGTGAAGTCGGTGAAAAAGACGGTCACGGTATTACCGGTCTTGAGCATGTCCTGCGCCTGGGTCGTAAGGCCAAGGCCGTTATGGCTGTCGGCACCTGCGCCGCTTTTGGCGGCATCCCGGGGGCGGAAAACAACGAAACCGGTTCCCGCGGTGTTATTGATGTCTTTAAAGAAAACGGCATCACAACTCCGACGATCAACCTGCCTGGCTGTGCGGTTCATCCTGACTGGTTCGTTGGTACCCTGGCCGCAGTTCTGCTCGGAGGTCCTGAATCCGTCAAGGTCGATGCGCATAGCCGTCCGGAGATGTTCTACAGCAAGTTGATTCATGACAACTGTCCGCTGCGCGGCCACTTCGACGCCGGCCGTTTTGCCCAGGCTTTCGGTGAGCCCTACTGCCTCTACAAGCTCGGCTGCAAAGGTCCGGTTACTCACGCCAACTGCCCTGAGAAGAAATTCAACAGCGGCACCAACTGGTGTATCGACAATCGCCACCCATGTAACGGCTGTACAGAGCCTGAGTACCCTTATGTGCAATCGATGTGGAATACCGTGCCGATTCAGGACGTCACTCCGCCTGCGGCCTATCCGCCGATCAACACGGACCGGACGACCAAGCTGGACATTACCCCGGGCTATACTGCTCTGGCTGGTCTGGTTGCCGGTTCTGCCGGCATGCGCATTCTCGGCCAGCGCGATAAGAATGAACAGGGCCAAGACAACAGCAAGGAGGAATAATCGATGGATATCAGTCGTCGTAAATTCCTGCAGATCGGAGCTGTCGCCAGTGGCAGTGTGGTCTGTGCCGGGGTCAAGCCGGCCTCAGCGCGAGATCTTCGCGAGCCGAATCCGGAATGGCTCGGTATGCTCAATGACACCACGCGCTGCATAGGTTGTAAGGCTTGCCAGGTTGCTTGTAAAAAAGAAAACAAGCTGCCCATGGAGAGCACTCTCAACGAGTCTGCTAATGTTGGTCGCGATGTTTATGATGCGCCGCGAGGCTTGTCGGAGCGGACCTACACCTTGATCAAGATGCAGCAGGACGAAGAGAATGAAAAAACAACCTTCGTCAAGACTCAATGCATGCATTGCAGTGAACCGGCCTGCGCTTCCGCCTGTATCGTCGGGGCCCTGAAGAAGCAGGATAATGGTGCCGTTGCTTACGATTCGGGCCTCTGCATGGGTTGTCGTTACTGTATGGTTGCCTGCCCGTTCAATGTGCCCCAGTTCGAATGGCAGAATGCTATCCCCTCAATCAAAAAATGTACTCTTTGCCGTGAAACAAAGCTCAAGGAAGGCAAGCCGACGGCATGCAGCAGTGTCTGCCCGGCGGGTGCCATCAGCTTCGGCAAGCGCTCTGATTTGATCAAGCTTGCTCGTAAACGAATCGAGAAAGACCCGGAGCTTTACCAGGATCATATCTATGGTGAAAAGGAAGTCGGTGGTACCGGCGTTCTCTACCTGGCGCGTCCGAAGATGCAGTTTGCCTCCCTCGGCCTGCCCGCGTTCAAGTACCGCACCGTGGCCGGTCTGACCGAAAGTATCCAGCATCGAATCTTCCAGTACTTTATTCCGCCCATCGCTGTTTACAGTGTCCTGGGCGGCATCATGTACCGCAATCAGAGCCGCAAGAAAAATGGCGGCGAGGAAGGAGGCAGCCATGAATAAAGCGGCCCCTCTGCAACTTAATTTCTTTACCCCGAACGTCTGGCTGCTGATTTTCTTCATGGGTTCCGGCGCGGTCTTTGCCTTCTTCCGTTTTTTCTACGGTTTCGGCAGTGTCACCAACCTGAATGCAGCCTATCCTTTTGGTATCTGGATCGCTTTTGATGTTGCCTGCGGGGTGGCCCTGGCCGCCGGTGGTTTCACCACTGCGGCGATCGTCGAAATCTTCGGCCGCGACAAGTATCACGCACTCGTGCGCCCGGCAATTCTGACAGCCTTTATCGGCTATTTCCTGGTCGGCCTGGCGGTCTTCTTTGACCTTGGCAAATATTACAATATCTGGCACGCCCTGGTGTACTGGAACGGCACCTCGGTGCTCTTCGAGGTGGCCTGGTGCGTCATGCTCTACCTGACCGTGCTCGGTATTGAAAATATTCCGGCCGTAGTGGAGCAGTTCAAGGGCAAGGTCAACCTGCCCGGACAGCTGGCTTCGTTTAACAAGCCTTCGGAGTGGCTGCTTGGTAAAGCGGACAACATTCTCAACCGGACCATGGCTTTCTTCGTAATTGCCGGTGTTGTGCTCTCCTTCGGGCATCAGTCGTCACTCGGCACCATGATGTTGATTGCTCCTTACAAGCTGCATGACCTCTGGTACACACCGCTGTCTCCTTTGCTCTTCTTGACCTCGGCTGTAAGCGTTGGTCTGCCCATGGTTATTTTCGAAGCGTCGCTGGCGACCGTCCTCTTCAAGCGTAAGCCGGAAACGGAACTGCTCGCTGATATCGCCAAATATATTCCGCTTTTTCTCGGCACTTACCTGCTGCTGCGGATCGGCGACCTGGCTTACCGCGGTGTTCTGGCCCAGGCCTTTGACGGCAGCGTGCAGGGCAACTCTTTCCTGGTTGAATTTGCACTCTTTGCGGTTCCTTATTTTATGCTCAAACGGCGCAAGATTCGTCGCGATGCGCTTAAACTCTTCCTCTGTGCCTTCTCGGTAATCCTTGGCGTGGTCCTGAACCGCTTCAATGTTTTTTTGATCGGCATGGATATGGGCCCTGAATTCAACTACTTCCCATCGGTCGGTGAGTTTGCTGTCACTTTCGCCTTTTTGGCCTTTGGCGTTTTCCTCTATAGGTTGGGTGTTAATTACCTGCCAATCCTGGAAGAGCAGTAAGGTTTTTACGTTGTACATTAAGGATCATCCGACCTCTCTCCCGGATTGATCTGCTTTTGCAGGGCCCGCCAATCGGCGGGTCCTGATTTTTTAGAGGGACGGCGTATACGTCGTGATGAGCAACGGCTGTATCGCGCCATGAGCTTGATTTAACGTTACTTTTTTCGTATACAATCTTCTCCTGGAGCTTGACTCATATTTATGTCGTCACGTAGACTGAACCTCGGTGGTCAGTACCAGCTGCCCAGCAAAAATACCTATCGAGGTTTCCCCCTAATGCGTACCACTCAGGCGCCGACCAGCGCCGCGGCAGAATCATCCACATGGCGTGCTCTCAGCCGGGTGGAGATAGATCTTTTTGTGCGCTCCATGATGACCGCCTATGAAGTGGTCGGCGTACAGAAAAAGCATGGTCGCATGACTATGGACAAGGTCGAAGATCCGTCCGAGCTTTTACTGGAGTTTCCTCCTCAGGTCCACTCGCCGAAAAAATTTCTTTTCCCCAACTGGCAGAAACTGTTTCGGTTCAGCCTCGGTGGCAAGGTTTATCTCGAAGCTGACAAGGCCGCCGTGCCACGCGTCATCTTCGGTATGCATCCGTGTGACCTGCATGCAGTGCAGGTCCTTGATGACTGTCTTTTTGAGGGTGAGGCTGACAGTGTCTATCGTTCCAAGCGAGAAGCGACCCTGTTGATCGGTGTTGACTGTCTCCCCGATGAGCACTGTTTCTGCAGCAGTGTCGGCACAGATCGCACCGACAGTGGCTTTGATTTATTTTTTCACCGTGCCGATGAAGGCTACCTGGTGCAGTCAGGTTCCGAACGTGGCGAAGCCCTTTTGCGCCGCCATGCACCCCAGGTCGCCAAACGTGATGAGGAAGCTCCTTTGCCGCTGCAGGTGAAGCCTTGCGAGCATCAACTCGATTTTGCCGTTGATGCTTTGGCACCATTGCTCGGTGATGTTTATGACCATCATCTCTGGAAGGAGATTGGCGAGCGTTGTCTTGGCTGCGGAGCCTGTACCCTGCTTTGTCCGACCTGTTACTGCTTTAACGTCGAGGACCGTATGGATGACGATCTGGCCGGTGGAGAGCGGGTGAGAACCTGGGACTCGTGCCAGTTCGATCATTTTACCCGGGTCGCTGGTGGGCGGGACTTTCGTTCCGACCAGGCCGACCGTCAACGTCACAGGTTCTTTCGCAAGTACAAATATCTCTGGGAAAAGCACGAACGCACGGCTTGCGTCGGTTGCGGCCGTTGCAGTCGGGAATGCCTGGCAAATATCGCTCCGGTCAACGTGCTCAACCGGCTCTTTGTTGAAGAAGCCAGCCCTGAACTCAAGGCTCTTCCGGCTAATGAATATCAGCCGGACATGGTTGAAATTATTGCTGTTGAGGACCTCACCAACCAGGACAAGCTGTTTCGTCTGAGGTTGAACACTCCGATTCATTTCACGCCCGGCATGTTTGTCGCTATTTCGATCTTCGGCCTTGGAGAAGCTCCTTTTACCATCGCGTCCTCGTCAGATGATGACATGCATGTCGAGATTGTGGTGCGAGCCAAAGGAGCTCTGACCCGGGCCCTGCATCGTCTGCAGCCCGGTGACAGCGTCGGCCTGCGTGGGCCCTTCGGCCATGGCTTCCAGGTTGAAGATTTTGCCGGCCGTGATCTCCTGCTGGTGGCCGGCGGCCTTGGCCTTGTGACGCTGCGTTCTTTGCTGTTGAGTCTGTTGGCCGACAGGCAAAGCTTCGGGACGATCCAACTGCTTTATGGCGTTCGTAATATGGACCACATGCTCTTTCAAAAAGAGTTGCTCGAATGGCATGGCAGCAACCAACTTGACTGTCGCTTCGCTTTCAAAGAGCCGGGAAACAGCTGGGGGGTGCCGACAGGAGATATCACTCACCTCTTCCGCAACCTGGATCTACAGCCACAACGGACCAGCGTTGCGGTCTCCGGTCCGGCCGGAATGTATCGCTTTATCAATCCTTTACTGCTGCGTATGGGTGTTGATGAAGAGGCCCTGTTCCTGAACCTGGAGCGTCACATGAAGTGCGGTCTTGGCAAATGCGGCAAGTGTCGCATCAATGATGTCTGTGTCTGCGAAACCGGCCCGATATTCCCCTATAGCAAAGTCAAGCATCTGAAAGAGGCGATTGAACGATGAAGCCGCGTGTCGGATTTTTTGATTTTACCGGTTGTGAAGGTTGCCAGTTGACGATTCTCAATCTTGCCGAAAAGCTTCTGGACGTGCTCGACTTGGTCGAGGTCGTCGAGTTCCGCGAGGTGCAGGGCAATTGCAATGAAGACCTCGACATTGCTTTCGTTGAGGGTAGTATCTGTCGCCCTGATGAAGAAAAACGCCTGAGACTGATTCGAACCAGGAGCAAAAAACTGATTACCCTGGGCGCCTGTGCGGATCTGGCCGGCATCAATATTGCCCATGAAGAGGCTGGCGGCGCAGAGCTGGCCATGGCGGTTTATGGCAGCGACAGCAAGCATCTGCAGGGGGGGCAGGCTCGTCCGGTGAGTGCCATTGTGCCGATCGATGGCCGGATTCCCGGATGTCCAGTCGATGGTCAGGAATTCCTTGCCATCCTTCATGCTCTCCTGCTTGACCGTCCAACAAACCTGCCGGCCTTTTCACTCTGTGTCGAATGCAAGCTCGCCGAGTTGCCCTGTACTTTTGAGCAGGGGATCGTCTGCCTGGGTCCGGTGGTTCGGGCGGGGTGCAATGCGCTCTGTATTGAAGGCGGCGACCGCTGCCGCGGCTGTCGTGGTTTGGTCGATAATCCACGGGAAAGTTCGTATCACCGCGTACTGGAAACGTTTAATCTCAGCGTCGATGATATTTTGGAGGAATACCGCACCTATAACCTGCGGATTGATGAAGAATAATGAAAGTTCAGGTCCCTTATCTTAGCCGTATTGAAGGTCATGCTCACCTGGTTGTTGACACCACGGCCGGCGAGGTCGTGGAATGTCAGCTCGAGGTGGTGGAGACGCCACGCTTCTTTGAAAAACTGCTGGTCGGCCGACATTACTCTGAGGTTGCCGGTTTGGCTTCACGGATCTGCGGAGTCTGCTCTCACTCACACACATTGGTTTCCCTGATGGCCACCGAGCGGGCTTTTGGCATGGAGGTCAGTGATCAGGTCACCAGTCTGCGGCGTCTTCTGATGTACGGTGAGATTCTGCAAAGCCACCTGTTGCACCTTTACTTTATGGCTGTGCCTGATTACCTGGGGGTGAACAGCCTGCTGGCTATGGCGCAGTCCCGCCGTGACCTGGTTGCCAGGGCTTTGCGCTTGAAAAAACTTGGCAGCGATATTTGCGAAGTGATCGGCGGCCGACCGGTACACCCGGTAACAACCTGCGTCGGTGGCTTCCACCGCTTCCCCGAAGCGAGTGAGCTGCAGCGTCTGCGTCGTCATCTTTCCAAAGCGTTGCCGGACCTCGAGCAGACCGTGGAGTTGGTTGCCGGGCTCGACTGGCCGGACTTCTCCCACCAGGCCGATTGCCTGGCGTTGCATGATAGTGATGGTTACCCGCAATTTGGCGATACCCTGATTTCGAGCGCTGGTCTGCAGGTCCCGAACAGTTGTTACCGGGAGATGATCCGCGAATATGTGGTGCCGCATTCAACGGCCAAGCATGCCCGGATCAACGACGAAACCTATATGGTGGGTCCGCTGGCCCGCCTGCGGCAGGGTTTTCATCATCTTTCACCCTTGGCCCGCGAGGTCGCCGATTTGCAAGGGCTCTCGCCCTCGACCAATAATCCCTACCTCTCGCAAGGCGCACGCCTCGTCGAAGTGCTGCACTGTGTCGAGCAATCGATGCACCTGATTGATCATCTTCTGCTGGAGGGTCTCAAATACGAAGAACCGGTTGTGACCTGCAAGGCGAGAGAAGGGGTGGCGACGCTGGAAGCTCCGCGGGGTGTTCTGTTGCATGCCTACAGTTATGACAAGGAGGGTTTTCTCACCTCGGCGGATTGCGTCATTCCTACGGCGCAGAACCTGGCCAATCTTGAGATGAACCTGAGAGCTAGAGTGCCGCAGATTATTGATGAAGAGCCGGATATCTTTCAGTCAGAGCTGGAGAAGCTGGTGCGGGCCTACGATCCCTGCTTGAGTTGCTCGACTCACCTGTTGACGATAGACAGACTCTAACTTGTTGCATTATTGGTATGGGTGTTTTCAAGCGGCACTCAGAATCTGCATCCAGTCCGAACGGTCAAAGTCTGGTTCGATCCATTATCTCCCGGAGACCATATCGCTGCAGCTATAACCGAAGTCTGTGATGGCCTTGCAGACACCGAGAGACCGTAGTGCTCCGGCATGGCTGAAGTTCTCGATGTAGCCGGTAAACTGCACATCGTTCCACTTGGGGTGGCCTGTCTTTTTAAGCTCGTCCTTGTTCCCAAGCAGGGAGTAATGCACCGAGCCGACAAGATCGTTTGCCAAGCCCTCCTCCTCCTGAATCATGGTGGCCAGAACGGAACGGACAGCAAAGGCCTCTACGTCCCTCTGTAACCATGGGTAGTCTTCAGGGCCCAGACTTGTCCACGAATAGAAAGAGGAGGCTTTGTTAAAGCGGGGCAGCGTCACCAGGTCAAGGCCGGTCTGTTCGACCAGT
>Ga0102814_10002397_pt1 | contig 12707 bp, 11 predicted proteins | sample ColrivemetaGS741_FD_79112 | JGI IMG/M metagenome (GOLD analysis project Ga0102814, IMG submission 79112) | Estuarine microbial communities from the Columbia River estuary - Flood tide ETM metaG S.741 | ecosystem: Environmental > Aquatic > Marine > Intertidal zone > Estuary | place: USA... | reverse complement strand
GTTTTGATATTTGTTTTATCCTTAAGTCTTATGGTTTTACTGGTTAGATTAGTAAGGTTTAGAATAAAAGCAGTTCATGTTGCTTAGCGATAAAAAAGCAATTTTTTACGTTAGATTTGCGAAGAAGGTGGTGGCGAGCAAATTTATTAGAAGGGAGGCTTGAGCTTTAACAAGTAGACTTAAAGTCTAATTAGCAGGAACAGATAGGTTGGTTTTGGCCTGTTGGGTTGGGATTTCTCCAGGGGCCAACTGAAAAAATGCATCAATTCCTGCTCTTTCCCACATCGCGTCTTTATAACCCAGATCTATCAGTGCTTTGCAGAAAGGAGGTGCAAAAAGTAGATAACTGGCAGCCGTAGCGCCACCGCCGCTTGCAGTCGCACCTACAGCACGCATGAAAAAACGTAGAGTACTCGGTAAATAGCGAATATTTCGCCCGGCAATTTTATCGAGTTCCTCTGTGGGTGATATGACTAGGCTGTCAACAGGTCTGAGGGGTAGCCCTGCTGCGGCTCGCTGAGATTCAGGTATTAGCTTTAGTAGTGCGTTGATCCTGTCGAGATGTTCGATATCGCCCTCCAGCGAGTCAATGAAAGCGCTATTAAGGAGGTGACCCATGATCTGTGCTAGAGAAGGCGAGTGGCGCGTACGCCGACGCTTGACCCAATGCACAGGATTGCGATTGCCACTGACACCAATGACGAATACACGCTCGGCTCCGAGGTGAAGTGCTGGGCTGATAGGTGCCAATTGGCGTAGTGCACCATCACCAAAGTACTCCCTGTTAATAGGTACGGTAGGAAATACAGTAGGAATCGCAGACGATGCCATCAGATGGTTAATGTCTAATATGCAGTTGCTGCCAATCCGATTGTGGCGCTGCCAAGGTTTCAGGTGGGCTGCGGCTTGAAAAAAACTCACAGATTGGCCGCTACTGTAGCCCATTGCAGTGACACTAACCGCTTCGAGATTACCTGCTTGAATCGCAGCTTCGATTTCTGAGAAAGCTATCGTTCGTTCCAGTAGTCTTCTTAGTGGAGAGTTATCGAGTAATGCCACAGGGTGTTTTAAACCAACACCTTGGTTGAATAGCGATGTCAGCAACTGCCCACCACCTTTTAGCAGCGACCAGAGATCTGCACGATAAACTTGCTCGGGTGTTAGCTGATGCCAGAGGGCTTCGAGGTCATGTACAGCTTCTCTAAAATTTCCGGTATGACAGGCCAGCGCCAAGGCATTGATGGCTCCTGCAGATGTTCCGCAAATAATAGGGAAGGGGTTGGGGTGGTTGTTTGGAAGAATCTCAGCAACAGCCTTTAGCACACCTATTTGGTAAGCTGCTCGTGCGCCTCCACCCGATAGAATTAAAGCACGTTTGACTTGAACCAGAGGCTCGGTCAGGTTGGCTGCCGGTTGTCGGCGGAAGAGTACATCTAGGGTCTCTCTCATAGATTGAGTATATATTTAGATTGGCCTAAATGTAGTGGCATTCGTCAGGATAGAGATTATTTTGGGTTTATGAGCGGAGGGATTTTAATATCAGTAGAAGTAGATATAATGAGAGGTTATATTAGTTTCTTCTAAATAGAGGTGTTGTGATGAATGTTGATAAGGCCGTATTCGTCTTTGCAGGGTGTGTCATTCTCGCCAGTTTGATGCTATCTCAGTTGCATCATCCCTATTGGCTTTGGCTGACAGCATTTGCAGGTTTCAATATGATCCAAGCAGCGTTTACTGGTTTTTGTCCAGCGGCTATGCTTTTCAAATGGTTGGGCTTAGAAAGCGGCACTGCATTTAAAGGCCGTCTATAAGCTCTATTATCAAGAGTTAGCCCTATATGGCATGTTTAGCCTAGTTTGCACGGCTGATGGTCAATCGGTGGCGTTTCGTGACAGGCTTGTCCAGCGCCGGGGCAATCGTTGAATTAAGGAGGTGAGGGTGAAGGTATTATTTTTTACTACGCTGCTGCTTGCGAATTCGATAATACAGGCGGCGCCGCCGCCCGGCCACCCGGAACCTGATCAAGCGGCTCAGATGATGGGACTTCCTAGTGCTGAACCGCTGATTTATGAAGGCGAAGTGCTCGAAGCTATCGATAGTAATAGCTATACCTATATTCGAGTGTTGATAAACCCTCAACAGGATGAGTGGCTAGCTGTGCCTAAACAGGTAGTACAATCTGGGCAAAGAATCGATTACCCAGAAGGGGTGTTGATGCGGGATTTTTACAGCAAGAAACATAAGCGTCGTTTTTCTCAAGTACGCTTCGTATCCGTGGTGAAATTGTCTAATTAGTTGGTTGTTTGCGGTGAGTTTGCTGTTAAATCACTGACCAAATGCTACTAGAGATATGATGAATGCTTAGGGTTTGTTGGTTGAATTGGATATCGAGTCGCCTAGTTGTACCCTGGCTGCTATTTATGTGGGTTACCACTGCCTGTGCAGATATCAATCCGAGGAATATTTCAGCCAAGGAGCGAGGCCTCTACATCTTTGAACTGGCAGGATGTAAAGAATGCCATACTGAACCAGAGGGAAATTTTTTAGCCGGTGGTAGGGCGCTAGAGACGCCATTCGGAGTGTTTTATTCTCCTAATATTACTCCGCATCCAACCCGAGGGATAGGTTCGTGGAAGCTGCAAGACTTTCATCGGGCATTGCGGCACGGAGTCTCTCCCGACGGTGGGGATTATTATCCCGTCTTTCCTTTCGCAAGCTATACAGGGATGACAGATGCCGATATTTATGACCTTTGGGCATATTTGCGGTCGATTCCAGCCGTAGATCGGTTAAATCGAGAACATCAATTGAAGTTTCCGTTTAACATCCGGCCCTTAATGTGGGGCTGGAAGCTGTTGTTTTTCGAATCTAAACCCTTTGAGACTGATGTTTCACGATCTGATCTTTGGAATCGGGGTGCTTATATAGTGCGAGCTTTAGCGCATTGTGGTGAGTGTCATACACCCAGAAACCGTTTTGGCGCTATGAACCTTGATAGGGAGCTTGGTGGTAATCCAAAGGGCCCTGATGGTGATGTCGTACCCAATATTACTCCGGATAAAGCCACCGGTATTGGCGGTTGGTCGGTTGCGGATCTTGATTCTTTGTTAGAGATAGGGATGCTGCCCGATGCGGATTTCGTTGGATCGAGCATGGGTGATGTTGTCGATAACAGTACCTCGAATCTGACTGCATATGATCGGAGTGCAGTTATTGAATTTGTACGGACGTTGCCAGCCGTTTTTGACGCTCGAAACTAGAAAGACGAGGCGTAAAAAATACGTCGGTAGCAAGACAAAAAGAGCGAAGTTTAGCGACATAAAAAACATTTGCAGGCTGAAGATAGTTGACACTTATACAGCCGACGCACAGTATAGTGGTCTATTATATGATTGTGCACTAATAGACGTTTTAGTGGCGTATAATATGTTCGGGAATGGATTCTTTTGGTCAATTGACGGTCCAAAAATTAGCGGTGTGTAATTATAGCCTTATATTTTTGTGGCATTCCTGGAGGTACAGATGAGTAAGGAGTTAAAGCCATTATCAGATGTATGGCTAGAGCTACAGCTCGTAACAATGAGTGCGGATGTATCTCCAGATGATCGACGTCGTCTGGAAAAGCTGCTTGATCAGTTAAAAGAGCATGCCAATCATAATCAAGATAAAGAACGCAAGATGGTGTTGCGTTGGTTTACTTCTCGGTTGAGTAATCGTCTGTTTTCGAATCATTATCGTCAGTTGCTGTTGGAGCTGGCTAACCTCATGTCGTCTATTTGGGTGGGTTCACCTAAGTTTCGTACTAGTGAAGAGGTGCTTCTTTGGCTGCAAGAGCAGCCCACGTCAGCGGTAGTCGAAGATATGGACCGGCATCGTAAAGAGCAAGCATAATTCTGAAGGTGTTGATTCTCTGATCAATATTGGGCTTTTGAGTCTCTCATAAAAATTTTTCTTGGTTGTTGGTATCAGTCTAACGGTACCACCCTGCCATTTCTGTAAGCTTGAATATTCTCTGTTTTAACCTTTGGTTATCTTATCGATGAATCGCTGCAAACCGATTCGCGTGAGACTCGCGTTGCATCAGGAGTATTTAGTATCAGCTTCAAAGAGTGATTAGTTAAGGTGCTTATCTACTGATGCAAGATCATCAGATCATGGTTAAGACCTCGATAACGGAATAGTGAGCAATGATGATTGACGCCATCAATCGCAAGATAATTGCCGCCTTGCAAGAAGATGCCAGGCTTTCGTACGCGGATCTAGGAAAGAGAGTCCATCTATCGGCTCCTGCTGTTGCAGAGCGTATCCGCAAGTTGGAAAGTGCTGGTGTGATTAGCGGCTTTTCTATCAAGGTGGATCTGGATAAGCTCGGGTACCCTATTGTCGCGCTTGTACAATGCAAGGTTTTCAGAACCAAAGAGCGTGAATTTAAGACGATCATGCTGGCCTGTGATTCGGTAGTTGAGTGTCATAACGTTACCGGGGAGCAGGCATTTTTAGTGAAGCTTGCGGTGAAGTCGATGTCGCAGTTGGATCACATCCTTGAGTCTTTTTGTGATTTTAGCGACACCAATACTATGATGATCCTGTCCACACCGGTGGATCGTTGTATACCTGCGACCTATTTTGACTCGAACTAGGCCTTGGTTTGCCTTCAAACTCAGCTTTGCGCGATCATCTCTTGGCGTTTTCTAGAAGGCCATTGGCTAATCAACATACCGGCTAGCATCAGCGAGCAGCCTAGCAGCTCTTTCGCGCCCACGCTTTCTCCTAGTAACAACCAACCCCCGATAACTGCGAAAATAGCCTCAGTCGAGAGAATCAGTGCAGTGATGCTCGGGTCAATTTTTTTCTGGCCGATAATCTGCAATGTACAGGCGATGCCACTGGATGCTACGCCGGCATAGAGCAAGGGCAGCCAGGCCGCAGTAAAGTTGGGCAGGCTGGGGGTCTCAAAAAGCCATGCGGCTATGCTGGCCCAGACTGCGGCGACCATGAACTGACTGATAGATAAGCCGATCGCATCGACCTTGCGAGATAACCATCCGATGACGATCACATGAGCGGTCCAGAAAAAAGCTCCAATCAGTTGCAGAAAGTCACCTTTGTTGATTGAAAAATCGGGGCCCACTGACAAACTATAGAGACCCAATACCGCAAGGATAACGCCGCTCCAAGTTTGTTTGTTGGTGCTTTGTCCCAGCAACATAGCGACGATGGGAACCAGTACGATGTACATGCCGGTAATAAATCCGGCGTTGCCTGCAGTTGTATGTAGTAGGCCTATCTGCTGAAAGCTGAATCCGCCAAACATGATAGTACCAGCAGCGACACCCCCTAATAGCAGAGCTCTGCCTTGGGGGAGGCGTTTTTTGCCCATTAAAAACCATAGGGGCAATAACGATAGGGCCCCAAGCAAGAAGCGAGCGGCATTAAAGCTATGCGGTTCTAAATAATCCATACCGACGCTTTGGGCGACGAAGGCAAATCCCCAGATAACTGCAGCACCAAGCAGTAATAGATGAGAAGGGGTGATGATCAACATGCGGGGAGTTCTCCAGAGCAATCGCAATTATGAGGCGCTATTTTAGGCGTGAGGGGTGGAGGTATGTTAGTGATTAGCAAATGATTTGCAGGCTCATTACTTAATAAACACGGGTAATGAGGCCTGTTTACTTTCGAATCGTAAGTGTGGGGCTACTGTTTTGCGCTCAGGGTTGATTCCAAGGGAGAACGGGGTGCTAACGAGGATACCTATCTGTTGTTGTGAGCGAGTACAATGCGCGCCTTTCTGCGTGTCTATAAGTTAAAGGGGTTTGGTTTGAGTATTCCAGGTATTGAAATCTATCGGGGTCATGATGCCTGGGGGCCTGTTCGGGTATTCGAGGATGGTCTGCGTCGGTATTTGGCCTTCGGCACTGCGGCTCAGCAAAGCTGCATTGACCTGCTGAACCCGGAGACGCTGGTGTATGAGTACACTCAGGCGATGATGTTGGCACTGTTATACCACCCTAAACCGAGTCGGGTGACGCTGTTGGGGTTAGGTGCCGGCAGTCTGGTGCAATGCCTGCAAGCCTACGACTCTGAATTACCTTTGAGTGTGGTGGAGCTAAGGCCATTGGTTGCAGAAGTTGCACAGCAGTGGTTTGAGCTAGAGGTAACCCCGCAGGTCTCGTTGCATCTGGAAGATGCCAGTACGTATATGGCGCAAACGACAGCTGGCAGTGATCTGATCTTCGCTGATATCTATAATGACGACGGTATGATTGAGTCTCAGCTGAACGCAGAGTTTCTGAGAAATTGTTACAGAAACCTGAGTCGAGATGGCATTCTGGTACTCAATCTCTGGGAGGAGGGGCGAGGATTGCATCCTTTGGCTATGCAGCGCTTACGAGATCAATTTGGGCCTTGCTGCATGAGTTGCCAGGTCGAGGATGGCAATCTAATCGCTTTTGCCTTTAAGGGAGGTATGCCGCAGGATAATCCACGGCGTTTACAGCCGATAGCAAAAAAAATGGGCCGCCAGCTTAATATTCCGCTGCACAAATTGGTTGGACAGCTAAAGTTGTCTTGATCAACCCCGCTGGTCGCTCGGTATCCCGCCAATAGTTTGTTGGCGGCAGCCTAAAGATCTACCAACCCGTTGAGATGGATTTTTGATGAAAAAGCCGCTTTTGCCTGACTCCAAGAATGACAGTTACCTGCTGTATGGTTCGGGAACAGTTTTATTGCTGCTAGGCTTTATTCTGGCGTACCAGTTTGTTGAGCCGGCTCCACCGACTGAGCTGCGCATATCCACCGGTGCTTCACATAATGCCTATTATCGCTATGGTCAAGAATATGCAGCGCAGTTAGCCCAGCAGGGCGTAGAGCTACAGGTGCTCAGTTCGGCGGGATCGGTTGAAAATCTCCAACGATTGGCGGATCGGCAAGTTGATATCGCTTTGGTGCAAGGAGGTATCGAACATCCAACCGGTACCCATTTTCGCTCTCTGGGCAGTCTGTATTTTGAACCGCTGTGGGTGTTTTACCGCAAATCACTCAGGGTGAACTATCTAACCGATTTTAAGGGTTTGCGAATCGCTATTGGTAGTGAAGGCAGTGGTACGCGTCCTGTGGCGCTGCAGTTACTGCAGGACAATGCTCTCCACTCGGATAATGCCGAACTGCTGGCCCTGGGTAGCAAAGAGGCGGCTCAAGCATTGATCGATGGCTCGCTGGATGTGCTTTTTATGGTGACCAGTCCCACCTCTGATCTGGTGCAGCAATTGATTACCAACCCTTCGCTGAGTTTGCTAAGTTTTTCCCGGGCCAGTGCCTATAAGAGCAGGCATGGCTATCTGTCGAGTGTCACCCTGCCGCAAGGCGTGGTTGATCTGGCCAGGAATATTCCTGATAAACCGATTCAGCTACTGGCTCCCGCCGCTTCTCTAGTGGTACGAGATGACTTTCACCCGGCGTTGAGTGTGTTGATGTTACAAGCCGCCAGAAAGGTGCATGGCAAAGGGGGACTGTTTGAACAACCGGGGGAGTTTCCGTCGCCGCGTTTTGTTGATGTTGAACTTAACGACGAGGCTGAGCGTTACTATCGGTCCGGCCCGCCGTTTTTGCAGCGTTATCTGCCATTCTGGGCTGCCAACCTGATCGACCGTTTGGTGGTCATGCTGATCCCTATTGTTACGTTAATGATTCCACTAATGAAAATTTTGCCGCCGACCTATCGCTGGCGCGTCCGCTCGCGGATTTATAGTTGGTATGAGCAACTCCGTGATCTGGATTCTAGAACGAATGATGCGAGTAGCAGAGAAGAGATCGAAGCGTTGCTACAAGAGTTATTTGAGGTCGAGCGTGAGGTGATGCAGGTCCCGGTTCCCAAATCTTACGCTGATAATCAATATAATCTGCGCCTGCACTTGCAGCTGATCCGAGGCCGGCTAGAGCGTAAGTCAGACACGCTTGTCGATTAACGCCAGGGTGCTGTAGGACGTTTTAGTCCGCGTTATAACTCGCGACAGCGATTCAGCGCAGCGAACAGTTCATACAGCCTTGGGCGTGCCAGACCCCCATGGGGTTCGGGGTAGTAGGGCGACAGTCTATCCAATCCCTGAGCATCCAATCTGCTCAATGCTAACTGTAATGCCTCCAAGAGGCTGATATCGTAGGTTGCTGTGCATGCCCATTGGCTGATGAGCCAGCCAATGGCGCGAAGCTGTCCCGGCTCCAGCAGCTGTTCTACATGCCCCATCTCGATACGATAATCCCCCAATCGCAGCTGTTGGCAATCGAAGGCCTGAATTTTAGGTCGGGTGCCCAGCTGGAGTCTTGACCCCTCTAAATAACGCGCGGCGGTCTGTTGACGGCAATGGGCCAGACTGACCGCTGCGGGGACTGTCAACGGCGGCTCAGGAGCATCGCTGACCAAGTCTCTAACCTGACAACTGACATCTTTGGCATGGTATTGATCCATCAATATCACTCGGTCCGCGACCTCAAAATAGGCGCTGGTGCCGCCGCTCACCAGGATCGTAGAGACCCCCTGTTGCGGGTACAGCTCCTTGATACGCGAAATCAGCGGAGTGATCGGCTCCTGTTCCGCTGTGACCAGCCTCTGCATGCGCTGATCGCGGATCATAAAATTGCTCGCGGAGGTATCTTCGTCGATAAGCAAGCAGTTGGCATTGCAACACAGAGCCTCAATGATATTGGCTGCCTGCGAGGTGCTGCCACTGGCATTGTCGGAACAAAATAGCTGACTATCTTTACCCAGTGGCAGGTTGTTGATAAATGCGCTGATATCGATTTTATTGATGCTGCGACCATCCTCGGAGCGGATCTTGACCGCACTGGCATCACAAATGACATGCTCTCTGCCATCACCGGGGATATGGTTATAAACACCGCGCTCCAGCGCCTGTAGCAGGGTCGATTTGCCATTAAATCCTCCGCCGACGATCAGCGTTACTCCTCTGGGAATCCCCATGCCACGAATCTTTCCACTACAGGGTAACACCGGTTCTCGCGCTAGCTCTGGTGGGGCATGAAAGGGCACTGCGTTCTGACGTAAGGGGCGATCATCGATGCCGCTCCGGCGGGGTAAAATCGCCCCATCGCCGACAAAGGCCACTAAATTTTGCTGCTCAAGATAGGCTCTGAGAAACCTCTGATCTAGTGCGCAGTCAAGATGGTTCTGCAAGGCTTGGGTGTCTAGTTGAGTATACTGGAGCGCCTGTGCCAGCCGGGGTAGTTCCTCAAACAGCATACTCAGGGCGTCTTCTCCTAGTATTCGGCGACCGGATGCCGGTAAGGCTAGCCCTATGCGTGCCTCGATGGCACCGTTGTCGACGATCAGAGCATCGCGTTGCAGCACCTGTTGGCCACACGACGCGATCTGAATCTCACCGCTACGACCGCTGCCTCGATCACCTTTGACATGCTGGGCAATTGACTGAGCTAAACAGCGACACAGAAAATCCTCCAACGCCAAACAGCAGGTCGGATCGACGTAGCTCTGTGTGGGTAATGCTGCTGTTAGCGCGGGTATTCGCAGACGCATTCGGGAAGGATCAGCAAAAGGATCACCCTGTACATGGTCAATCCAGAGTTCAAAGTGATCGAAACGGTAGCGTCCCTGCAGTGACTTGTAAGCCTTGTAATTTTGTCCGTCGATCTGCTGCAGCCGCGTTCTGAGACTGTGCATGCTGAGCTCCTTTTGGCATGTTATATGGCATCGCCTTATGCAAGCGTAGCTACATATCTATAGCCCTGCGAGCACTGAGTGGGTACAGACGACTCAGGAATAGGTATATATAGAGTGGGGAGGGTTCGTTATTTAGCATATAACCAAGCATTGCAGTCGGATACTGTTTTGGCGCAGATATGCTGATATAATAGCCAGCCGTCCTCTCCGACCAGTCGCCTCTATGAATGCCGTACCTCCCTTGTTAGTCGCACCCTCTTATCCCTCTTTGAAACCAGCACCGGTGTTGCCGATGACGCGGGCTGAGATGGATCAGCTTGGTTGGGATCTCTGTGATGTGGTACTCGTAACCGGCGATGCTTATGTTGATCACCCCAGTTTTGGTATGGCAGTGATTGGCCGGGTGCTGGAGCGAGCCGGTTATCGTGTCGGGATCATCTCCCAACCTAACTGGCAGGATAAAACCGACTTCATGCGTTTGGGTAGGCCACGCCTGTTTTTCGGAGTGACCGCCGGCAACATGGATTCGATGATCAATCGCTATACTGCTGAGCGGCGTTTGCGTCACGATGATGCTTATACCGCTGGAGGAGAGGGTGGAAAACGCCCCGATCGCGCAGTGGTGGTCTATGGGCAGCGCTGTCGCGAAGCCTTTAAAGGTGTGCCGTTGGTGCTAGGTGGTATCGAAGCCAGTCTCCGTCGGATTGCCCACTATGATTACTGGTCTGATACTGTGCGGCGGTCAGTGCTGGCTGACTCCAAGGCGGATATTTTACTCTACGGTAATGCAGAGCGAGCGCTTCTAGAGGTGGCCAATCGCTTGGCAGCAGGCGAATCCATCGCAGAGTTGACTGATATTCGTGGGACCGCGGTGATGCGCTCGCAACTACCGCAGGACTGGGGGGTTATCGATTCCAGCGCAATTGACCTGCCGGGTCGAGTCACTCCGCCTGTCAGCCCTTATCAGGAACTGCCGAGTTGTGATGTGCAGACCGCTGATCCCGCGACTACTGTCGTTGAGGTGCAGCCGCTGCAGATCATCGATCCTCGCCAGCAAAGGGCTAAAAACTATATTCGCTTGCCGTCTTACGAGCAGGTCAGCAAGGATCCGGTGATGTATGCCCATGCCTCTCGGGTCATGCACCTTGAAACCAATCCTGGAAACGCCCGGGTATTGGTGCAGCTGCATGGTAATCGAGAGCTGTGGGTCAATCCGCCGCCCTTGCCGTTGTCGACCCCAGAGTTAGACGCGGTCTTTGATCTACCCTATTACCGGCTGCCACATCCCAGTTATGGTGATGCCAAGATCCCTGCGTATGAGATGATTCGCTTCTCGGTCAATATCATGCGAGGCTGCTTTGGTGGTTGTACTTTTTGCTCGATTACCGAGCATGAGGGGCGGATTATTCAAAACCGCTCTGAACGTTCGATTCTCAATGAGGTCGAGCAGATTCGCGACAGGACGCCGGGGTTTACCGGCACGATCTCCGATCTGGGTGGGCCCACGGCCAATATGTACCGGCTGCACTGTAATGATCCTAAGATAGAAGCGGCCTGCCGACGTCTGTCTTGTGTGCACCCGGGGATCTGCAGCAATCTGAAAACTGACCACCGCCATCTAACCCAGCTCTACCGTAAAGCACGCAAGCTGCCCGGCGTGAAACGGATACTGATCGCTTCGGGTTTACGCTATGACCTGGCGGTGGAGGATCCGGAATACCTGCGAGAGTTGGTCACTCATCATGTGGGGGGCTATCTGAAAATAGCCCCTGAGCATACCGAAGATGGCCCGTTGTCGTTAATGATGAAACCGGGGATGGGCAGCTATTATCGCTTTAAGAAAATGTTTGAGAAGTTCTCTGAGGAAGCGGGTAAAAAACAATACCTGATCCCCTATTTTATCTCCGCGCACCCTGGCACCCGCGATGAGGATATGCTCAATCTGGCGCTGTGGCTCAAGCAGAATGATTTTAAACTCGATCAGGTGCAAAACTTCATCCCCTCGCCGATGTGTAACGCCACTACCATGTACCACAGTGGCCGTAATCCACTGAAGAAGATCCGTCGTAATGACGAGGATATCCCGATTCCCAAAGGCGCACGTCAGCGGCGCCTGCACAAAGCCCTATTGCGCTACCACGATCCCGATAATTGGCCCTTGATTCGAGAAGCGCTGAAAAAAATGGGTCGTGCAGACCTTATTGGCCGTAGTCCCCAATCGCTGGTCCCCGCAGAAGGACGTACCCCAACGCGGCATCCGGATCGACAAAAGCAGACTACAGAGCACTCACGTCGGGTCAATGCGGCTCGACCTGCGACCAAACGTCAAATCAGTAGTAAGCGTCCCGGGGTCAAGGGCAAAAAAAGATAGCCTACTCAGGCTGCAATACAGGGTATCGATGAATCATTTCAGGAGCAGCAGCACCGGGAGTCATCCTGGTGCTAGCGTGCTTGGTATGCATGTACTTTAGCTGCCGATTGTATGCTTAAATGCACGCTTTATGGTGCGCAGCACCCTTTTAATCGGACCTTCTATTGCTATGATTCCCAACGCACTTTCGCTATTGGCCATGATCGGCATCCTCAGTCTGGCCTGCCAGTGGCTAGCCTGGCGCATTCGTGTGCCAGCGATTTTACCACTGCTGATTTGTGGTTTGGTCCTAGGGCCGGTCTTCGGGGTACTAGACCCTGATGCGCTCTTTGGTGAACTGCTATTTCCTATTGTTTCGCTGGCTGTTGCCATCATCCTTTTTGAGGGCGCTTTGACTCTGGATCTGCGAGAAATTCGGGGTCACGGGGCGATGGTGCGCAACCTGGTCAGCGTGGGGATGGCCGTCACCTGGGCCATCATCGCGATGGCCGCCAACCTGACAATGGGACTCTCTTGGCCAATGGCATGCCTGTTCGGGGCCCTGGTGGTGGTGACCGGGCCGACAGTGATTGTGCCCTTGCTACGTGCCGCAAGGCCTAGCGCTAAACTCTCCAATATTCTGCGCTGGGAGGGGATTCT
>Ga0102814_10002396_pt1 | contig 12707 bp, 13 predicted proteins | sample ColrivemetaGS741_FD_79112 | JGI IMG/M metagenome (GOLD analysis project Ga0102814, IMG submission 79112) | Estuarine microbial communities from the Columbia River estuary - Flood tide ETM metaG S.741 | ecosystem: Environmental > Aquatic > Marine > Intertidal zone > Estuary | place: USA... | reverse complement strand
TTACCGATTGTAATTTTATTTTTGATATTCCCGTATACAGCACTTTGCAGCCCTACACTTATGAGCGTAGACCATGCTGGTATAATTTGGAGTATACACAATTTGATGCCACATTGCACCTTAGCTACGTTTCTTTTTCTAACATTGATGAACTTGATAGCCTTACAGAAGATGCTTATAAATTGGCCTTTAAACATATATCAAGAGCTGAAGAAATAATAGAAAGAGAAGTTACTGATACTGCTAAAGGACTATATGGGATGATTTACGATTTAGAAGGTAAAACAGCTACTCCTTTTAACTTTTACCTGACTGATAAAAAATCAAACTTTTTTAGAGGTTCGTTTTACTTTAATACAAAAACTGAGAGGGATAGTGTTTTACCCATTTATCAATTTTTAAATGAAGACATTATTCGTACAATACAAAGTTTTAACTTTAAGTAAACTGCTTACTTTACTCGCAGGGTAACACCAATTCTTAGTGTTGTATTTCTTGAAATCTTATTTAAACGACATATATCGTTTACACTGACTCCATATTTTTTAGATAAACCATAAAGCGTATCACCACTTTTAATTTTGTGATATACTTTTTTTGCAGCGGGAGGTTTAGGCGGCCTAGGTTTAGCTACAACTTCATCATCCGAAGACTCTAAAGCAGCTGTAATTGATGGAGAAAACCAAGTATGATTTAGATATATTTGATCGGATAATAATTTGTAATTTTTAAAATCTATAATCTTACTCGGGTCTATCGGCTGTCCCAAAAAACGAGTTTCGAAATGCAAATGCGGCCCTGTACTTCTGCCAGTGCTGCCACCAAAACCAATTATCTGCCCTGCTCTTACCGTTTGATTTCTTTCTACCACCGACTCCGAAAGATGAGCATACAACGTTTCTAAGCCATTATAATGTCTAATTAAAACATAGTTACCAAAGCCTCCGTAATTGTACTTTGCAATGCGTACCACCCCGTCAAAAGCGGCAACTACAGGATCTCCAATATCCAAATCTATATCAGTACCTTTATGCATTCTATTCCATCTCCAACCAAAGCCAGAAGTAATTGGCCCTTCAAATGGGTGAACATAATCGCAATCTTCTTCTACCAAGTTTAACAGAAAACCAAAACTCACTCGCTCTGCATCAAACTTTGGACTATCTACATTTAACGAATCCCAAGATAAGCCGTATATATTTTTAGCAGGAATCAAGCTCCTATCAAACTCCCAAAACTTTATTTGTTTAGTGTCTGAAGTTGTTTGTGCAAAAACACTAAAACTACACAGCACCAACCAACAGCCGATTACACTAAACTTCCAATATCTCTCTAATCCGCTTCTCATCTTCTTTCAATTGCTCAGTAAGCTCTTTTATCCCTTCAAACTTAATTTCTCCTCTAGATTTCTTTATAAACTCTACACTTATCTCCAAACCATAAATATCTTCAGCAAAGTCAAAAATATACACCTCAATACTCCAGTTTTTATTTTCAAACGTAGGATTATCTCCAATATTGAGCATACCGGCATATTTATTTTTTCCTAACCGCACCCAAACAGCATATACCCCGTTTTTAGGCACCAGTTTAAACGAGCTATTTACCCTAATATTTGCCGTAGGAAAACCAATAGTTCTGCCTCGTTGCATTCCTTTTTCAACAGTTCCATTTACGCAATAACTTCTCCCTAAATAGCTGGCAGCAATTTCTACATTTCCGTTTAATAGCGAATTTCTAATTTTGGTACTGCTAACGATGCTTTGCTCTATATCTTGGGCCGAAATTTCTTCTAAATTAAAACCAAATGCTTCTGCATACAGCTGCATTTCTTTTATTCCCCCTTCTCTGTTTCTTCCGAAACGATGATCGTAACCTATTATTAGTTTACTTACTTTTAGTTTTTCTACTAAAATATCTCGTACAAATTCTTCCGATTTTAACCTACTTAATTCCTTTGTAAAAGGCATTATTATTAGATAGTCAAGACCAAGATCTCCAACAAACTTTGCTTTTTCTTCTATGGTTGTTAGCAGCTTAAGTTCGTTATTATCAGGATATAAAACTAAACGTGGATGAGGATAGAATGTGAGAAGCACGCTAAGTCCACCAGCATTTTTAGCTTCGGAAATAACTTGTTTTAAAATTTTTTGATGACCGATATGCACACCATCAAAAGTGCCTTGGGTAAGCCAAACTGGTTTACTAGGATTAAAATCTTTTATGTCGTGTAAAACCTTCAATCTGGAAATTGGAGTGCGAAACTAAAAAAATCTTCTTGGCTTCCTATTTTTTCCGGGCCAATCGCATTTTCTACGTCATACTCACCAATTTTAGTTCTTCGTAAAGAAGATAGATAAGCCCCGCTATTTAATGCCAAACCATAGTCTCTAGCCAATGAACGTATGTATGTTCCTTTACTGCACTCTACTAAAAAAGATACAGTCGGAAATGTAGTGTCATCTATTTCGAACTTTGAAATATTTAAGGTTCTTGATTTTAGCTCAACTTCTTCGCCTTTTCGAGCGTGCTCGTACGCACGTTTGCCATTTATTTTGATGGCCGAGTGTTGCGGTGGAACTTGCTCAATATCTCCCAAAAACAATTTGGCAGCACTTTGCAATAATGCTGTGTTTATATGTTCTGTAGGAAATTCACCATCCACTTCCGTTTCTAAATCGAACGAAGAAGTGGTTTTACCTAGATGAAAAGAACCAATGTACTCCTTTATTTGAGCCTGAATTCCTTCTATTTTCTTGGTATACTTACCATAGCAAACAATTACCAAACCACTTGCTAAAGGATCTAATGTGCCTGCATGGCCTATTTTTTTTATACGAGATACGTTTCGAAGTTTTTTTACAACATCGAAACTTGTCCAGTTTAGGGGTTTATCTATTAATAAGAAACCACCTTCTCTTATATCTATTAAGCTCACTTACTTCTGTGCAAATTTGAACATTACAAAAGCCACGGCACCAAAAATGATATTAGGAATCCAAACGGCAAGCCACGGATTAATAGCACCACTAGCTCCATAGGCTATAAAAAACTGCATTACAATTAAAAACACAAAGCTTAAAAGTAAGCCTATTCCCAAATTAAGGCCAATGCCCCCTCGCGTTTTTTTAGAGGCAACGGTTACTCCAATTATGGTAAGAATTATAATTGCAAGCGGAGCAGTAAACCGCTTATATTTTTCGGTAGTATAAAAGAATGTATTTCCTGTACCCGTCATTTCTTCCATCCTTATCATTTCGTCTAATTCTGTCAAATTAAACATTTGAACATCTTCGTTTTTCCTAAAAAAGTCTTCGGGATTAAAGGGAATAAGCGTATCCAAGGTATTGCCTTTTGTTAAAATCTCCATACCATCTTCAAACTCCCTAATCCAGTATTTGCTAATTTTCCAACTTTCTGTGGTGTGATTATAGCTAATTCTATCAGCAAAAAGCTTTGATTTTATGTTGCCATTTTTAACGTTTTCTAAGCTAAATTTATACCCTGTACTATCTGCAAAGTTAAAGTTACCGATAGTCATTATTACCCCAGGTTCAATCTGCCTTTTTATGGAAGATTTAGTATAATTTTCTCTATCTCGAATAAACGTGTTCTCAAATTCCACCCTAGTTTTATCTGCCCTTGGAATAACCCAAGCGAATAGTGTAAACGAAAAAACGGCTAATAAAATAGCTGTTAATACGTATGGAACAAGTAATCGACTATACGAGACTCCGCTTGCCAAAATTGCCACAATTTCTGAGTTTTGAGACATTTTGGAGGTAAAAAAGATGACCGATATAAATACAAAAACCGGGCTAAAAAGGTTAAGCAAAAAGGGAATCCAATTTACGTAATATTTAAAAATAACATCGCTAAACTTGGCATTATGCCCCAATAAATCATCAATTTTCTCAGAAAGATCAAAAACGATTATTATTATCGTAAACAACCCCAAGGTCAACAAAAAAGCACCCAAAAATCGTTTCATTATGTAAAAATCGATTTTGGTGAGTTTCATTGAATTTGGTTAATAATTAGTAATTGTTAGGTTTAATTTTCCGAATTGCCAATGCAAATAAATGCGAAATGGATTCGCTTTCTGCGAAAATCGGATCAATAATGCTAGAATCAAGATAATTTTCATCGCGAATAAGCTCTAGCCAATACTGGCAACCATCTGTAGCCTCTTTTGCCTCACTTAACTTTTTTAGAAAGTACTCCGGATTTTGGGTAATCATTAGTCCTTTAGACTTAATGGCCATTTCCGATGCTTTATCTATTAGATGATTTCTGGTAAGATTACACAAAACCTTATCTTGAGGCAAAACCAATGCTATTTTTAAGCAAGCCTGACTTAGTGTTTTTGTTCTTTTATAGATATCCGCTATCATAATCTTCGGTTTAGTTTAGGTACCATTTGGTTTTTCCAAGCCAAAAAAGTGTCGTTTAAAATGTGTTCTCTCGCTTGTCTTACTAACCATAAATAAAATTTAAGGTTATGCTCGCTTGCTATTTGGCCTGCTAAATACTCTTTAGCTTTGAATAGGTGCTTTAAATAAGCCTTGCTATACTCTGGCGAAAGTTCCTCGTCAATTGGCGAAAAATCTGTTTCCCATTTTTGATTACGCATATTCATTGTACCTTCTTTGGTAAAAAGCATGGCATTTCGTGCGTTGCGAGTTGGCATTACACAATCAAACATATCAACTCCTAAAGCAATGCACTCTAGCAAATTAGCCGGCGTTCCTACACCCATTAAATACCTCGGTTTGTCTTTGGGTATTATATTGGTAATCTGATCCGTAATTTCGTACATATCTTCAATTGGTTCGCCTACAGATAAGCCTCCAATTGCAATACCATCTGTGTTCTTACTTAAACAATATTCTGTACTTTGTAAACGTAAATCGGCAAAAACACTTCCTTGTATTATTGGAAAAAGCTGCTGATTATAGCCATAAAGAGGCTCTGTTTCATTAAATCGAGTAACGCACCTATCTAACCAACGGTGTGTAATTTCCATCGAGCTTTGGGCGTATTCTCGGGTTGCAGGATACGGTGTACATTCATCAAAAGCCATAATAATATCTGCCCCAATAGTTCGCTGGGTATCCATTACATTTTCTGGCGTAAAAAATATCTTACTCCCATCAATATGGCTTTTAAAAACAACGCCCTCTTCTATTATTTTTCGCTGGTCTGAAATAGAATAAACTTGAAATCCTCCGCTATCTGTAAGAATAGGTCTATCCCACGACATAAACTTATGCAAACCTCCAGCTAGGTTAATTATGTCTAACCCTGGCCTAAGAAACAAGTGGTAGGTGTTTCCAAGAATTATTTTAGCATCAATAGATGTTTTTAGTTTTTGCTGCTCCACAGCCTTCACAGTGCCTTGGGTGCCTACTGGCATAAATATTGGCGTAGGAATTTCACCGTGATCGGTAGTAACTACTCCAGCACGTGCCTTTGTATCTTTTTCTGAATGTTGTAAATTAAAAAACACTATTGAAATATTAAACAGAACTGAACTAATTTAGGCGAAACTCGCTCTAAACTCCCTGCAAAAACAAAATCGTCGGGCACCAATTGATTACCTAAGCCGTTGCTTATTTTTATCTCTGGCGAGAATTTAAAATACTCAAAATAAAAATCCATGCCTACACCCAAATCATACGAAAAAGTATTTGGGTACAATGCTACTATCGGCTTAGTGTCACTGCGGTCTGTTTCAACATCACTAGTAAAATCAAAGCGATAAGTAACACCCCCGTGTACATAAACACGTTTATTTTTATGCCGCTTACTTTTATATTTTAGTGCAAGTGGAATCTCCATATAAGTAGATTCTATACCTGCTGTTTTTTCTACATCCGAGCGAAAAAAATAATTCATATCTCGCTGTGCAAACTGAATATTAAGCATTGTTTTTAGGTCTAAATTATCTGCCAACCTAAAAGACACTAACCCGCCCAACCCAAATCCAGGATAATTTAAGGATTGAATATTTTGCAACGTATCTGAAAGAATAACATCTGTTTTAGGTGTAAACTTAAGCTTTGCAGTGTTGCCCATTAGTCCAAAACCAAAACGAATAGGTTTACGGTCGTAAAGTGGATTTATTTCTTGAGCTTGAGCAAAAGCAGCAAACAAAAGAAAAACTGCAACTATTTTATACCGGTGTAAATGGAACATATACCAAATGTTAAACGTTTGTCTTGCACATTATTGTATTTAGCCGCCGACATTATTTGCTTAAACTCTTCACCTTCCGCAAATGCTTTTACCGATTCGGGCAAATAGGTGTATGCCGAATTATCGCCTGAAAATATTTTACCCCAAAGAGGAAGTATCACATTGAAATAGACGCTATAAATAATCTTAAACACGCCTTTGGGTTTAGAAAACTCCAAAATCATTGCAATGCCCCCCGGACGTAATACCCGGTTTATTTCTTGTAAGCCTTTTTCTAAGTTTTCAAAATTTCGAACTCCAAAAGCAACAATTACGGCATCAAAAGAATTATCCTCAAACTGCAAGTTTTCGCTATCACCATATTCCAATCGAATGTTTTTTATGCCTTTTTCCACTATTTTTTTGCGGCCAACCTCTAGCATTCCTTCTGAAATATCTACGCCAATTACCTCATCTGGGTTTATTTTTAGTGTAGCTAAGGCAAAATCTGCCGTGCCTGTAGCTACGTCCAAAATCCGCTTTGGTTGATGCTTTGCTAAAATTTTGATTGCTTTTTTTCTCCAACCAATATCTATACCCAACGATAAAAAACGATTTAAAAAATCGTAGCGATGAGCAATGTTATCAAACATTTGTTGCACCTGCTCTTTTTTAGAACCGGTTTCACTATATGGTTTTACTTTTGTTCCCATTTTCTTGTTATTTTTTTACAAGGCTGCAAAATTAAGCCGATGTTTTACTTAAGTGGTACGATGTGGCGTATTTACTCTCTTTTTGCTTGGCACTTATGCCTACATTTGCAAAATGGATTTTTCTAGAGCTAAGTTTCTTCAAAGTTATGGTTCTGTACATCAAATAAAGAACAGTGGAAAGGCAGAATTTGCTTTTATCGGTCGTTCCAATGTGGGGAAAAGTAGCCTTATAAATGCTCTAGTTAACAAGAAGGATCTAGCAAAAACAAGTGCTAAGCCCGGAAAAACACAACTTATCAACTTTTTTAGCATAGAAGATCAGATTGTACTTGTAGATTTACCTGGGTATGGTTATGCAAAAGTTTCGAAAAAATTGCGTGAACAGTTTGAGGGATTAATCACCGAATACCTATTACACAGCGAAAATTTATTTATTGTGTTTGTTTTGGTAGATGCGGCTATTCCGCCGCAGCGAATAGATTTAGAGTTTTTAGAATGGTGCGGTGTACACCGAGTGCCTGTGGGTGTTGTGTTTACAAAAACAGATAAACGTAAACCTAAAGAAACAGAAAAAAATATGCGAGATTTTGAAAGTGAACTTGCTAAGTACTTTGAAGAATTACCCGTAACCTTTGAAACAAGTAGCACCACAAAATACGGTATGGAGTCGCTACAAAATTGGATTGGAGAAGCTAAAATACGATACTAAAAAAATGTCTGAGGCAACCAAAAGAGACGAACTAGCTAAGCAAAGAACAGAGTTAGCCAACTCTCGAACCTTAATGAGTTTTGTGCGTACCGCTTTAATGCTTTTCGCCACAGGTATTACATTTATAAAGCTTTTTGCAGAAGACAAAGCACTCGTATTTGTTGGCAAAACATTAATTCCTATTGCAGGACTATTGCTTTTATACGGTATTTTTTACTTTGTAAGAAGCAAGAATAAAATTCGAAACGAAACATAAGTCGGCATAAAGCCCCTTAATTTTAGTAAGAAAGGCCGCTTCTTACATATAACTTCAGTTTCTAAAGCAAATATCAAACAGAGGAGTGATATTAGTCATACATTAGATTCTGAAAGTGTATCACCTTCGCACCCAATGAACATCTGGAGAAACATCATTTGTCACCCATCCTAATAATTACTTTCCGGTAATTCGATTCCTAATTAGGTGGAATTCTTTACATTTTTTTTCTTAACTGAAGTGGGATTAAATTGTACATCTTATCATTTCTAAAAATTACGAATAATAAAACTCCAAAAAACAATAACAATGAAAGAAATAAAGCGAAGTTGGGCCGAGCCCTACAAAATCAAAATGGTTGAGTTGCTAAAAATGACAACTCCATCACAACGAGAAGAAGCTTTGAAAGAGGCAGGGCATAACACTTTTTTACTAAAATCGGATGATGTTTACATAGACCTACTAACCGATAGCGGAACATCTGCCATGAGCGATAAACAATGGGCTGGAATGATGCTGGGCGACGAGGCTTATGCGGGTAGTCGGAATTTTTATCATTTAGAAAAGACCATTCAAGATGTATACGGCTACAAATACATTATTCCTACACACCAAGGTAGAGGTGCGGAACACATTTTATCTCAAATAATGATTAAGGATGGCGATATAATTCCAGGCAATATGTACTTTACTACTACTCGTTTACACCAAGAACTAGCCGGCGGTAAATTTGTAGATGTAATTATAGATGAGGCTCATAATGCTGAAAGTACTTTTCCGTTTAAGGGCAATATAGACATTGCTAAACTGGAGGATATCATAAAAGAACACGGAGCAGAACGTATACCCTATGTGTGTATGGCGACAAGTGTAAATATGGCTGGTGGGCAACCCATAAGTATGCAAAACTTAAAAGACCTTAGAGCACTTACACTAAAACACGGCATAAAAGTAATTCACGATATGACGCGTGTTGCAGAAAATGCATACTTCATAAAACATAGAGAAGATGGCTATCAAGACAAATCCATTGCTCAAATTGTACATGAAATATGCTCGCTTACTGATGGAGCAACCATGAGTGCCAAAAAAGATGCTCTGGTAAACATCGGTGGATTTTTAGCGGTAAACGATTGGGATGTTTTTGAAGAGGCTAGAAATATGGTGGTAGTGTATGAAGGACTGCATACTTACGGTGGTTTAGCCGGGCGAGATATGGAAGCGATGGCCATTGGAATAAAAGAAAGTGTGGATGATAATCATATAAATGCGAGAGTTGGCCAGGTAATTTATTTGGGACAAAAAATGATGGAATATGACGTACCTATTGTACAACCTATTGGTGGCCACGGCATTTTTGTAGATGCCAAAAAAGTATTGCCTCATCTTTCGCAAGACGCCTATCCTGCTCAAACTTTAGCTGCAGAAATATACTTAGATTCTGGTGTTAGAACAATGGAACGCGGTGTGGTATCTGCAGGTAGAAAAGCAAATGGTGAAAACTACTATCCTAAATTAGAGCTTGTTCGATTTACCATTCCAAGACGGGTTTACACTCAAGCCCATATGGACATAATTGCCGAATCTGCTGCCCGCGTGGTAGAAAGAGCCAAAACTATAAAAGGTTTAAAAATGATTTACGAACCTAAGTACTTGCGTTTTTTCCAAGCGAGGTTTGAGAAACTGTAAAAGATTAATATTTTGATTTTAAAAAACTACCAAACCAGATGGATTTGGTAGTTTTTTTTGGTGTCTTCCCTAAGGGATAACATATCTATAAAATAAAGCTTGTCGAGAAATGTGCGACCCTTTGGGTCGAACTATTTATTCGAGTATTTTGGTTATAAATATGTAAACCCGTTGGGTTCATTCGCAGCTTAAATTCGGATTTGTGTGCTATAAGAAACGTTTAGCGAAGAGCAGCTTTATCCCGACGGGATAACATATCTATAGAATAAATCTTGTCGAGAAATATGCGACCCTTTGGGTCGAACTATTTATTCTAGTATTTTGGTTATAAATATGTGAACCCGTTGGGTTCATTCGTAGCTTAAATTTGGATTTGTGTGTTATGAGAAATGTTAATCCAAGAGCAGCTTTATCCCTACAGGATTTCTATTTCGTTCATCCAAATATTTTACCAATATTTACCTCCTCTGGAGCATTTTATTATTCCTTTATAACGAAAATTTCAAAATCTATCCGCTTAAAATTATGTTTCATTAACCATTCACGCACCTTGGCATCTACCGCCTGAAAGTAATCTTTATTTTGCCTCACATAAACGGAATCTGCGTTTCTGTAATGGTCACAACTCAATTGAAAGTGGCCTGATTTCGTATTTAGATCAACATTCATCTTAAATTTCCGATATGTTGTATCAAAATTTGGCGGAATGAATACTTTAAAAAGCGACAATTCTTCGAGTGACCGAGCCATCTCAAGAGTTTGATTGTAATCCAAAACTATATGAGTTGAATCGTAAATGACCAAACCACTTTTTCCATCTTCTCTGCACGTATAACAGTCAACAGGTTTTTCTCTATCAATAAAACCTAAAATCACCAAATTGCCAAAGAGCAAATCTGTGTAACGTGGCTCCCTCTCTACAATATTCTTCTCGTTTGTGCTTTCCAGATAAGATATCAGATCTTTCTGTGCACCTAAATAGATGAATTGAAAATTTACTGAATCTGATTCATGAATGTACATCTTAACTTTTGAGATATTTTGCTGCGAGAAATAATTTAATGTATCACTTTTAACGAATTTTACGGCATTATCAAATTTCTCTTGGCTCATAAGCGGCGTACAACCGTTCTTAAGTGAATTATCTAACACATTTTCAAGCATTTGCACGTCTCCCTTCATCTGCCTAAATTGTATATAACGGAATATTAAATACGCCGAACAAATTGCTAAAAGGACAAAGGCTACAATTCTACTTTTTCTCATTAATTAAGCACTGTTTACAAATATAATTGGAATTGGTTCAGTACTAAGAATTGGTTCGTGTCACCACGAACCAAAATTTGAAATTTCTACCTATTCTTTCAAACACACCCCGAAAAACTACCAAATCAGAGATTTGTTGTTTTCGACCCTCTCAGAGAGGGTACAGATTCGTCGCCAGAGGATTTTGCTACGCAAAATCTTTATTGGTCCCGAACAAATCCTCCCCAAATAATTTGGGGAGGCGGATGCTTACCTCTATTGATATAAATAATACTTAATCAATAGAAATTCTCTACCACCATAATTATGCTTCTCCAAATGGTAAAAATACTCATTTTCAACAAAAACGATGGAAGAAATATAATGATCACTTGAATATAAGAATACACCACCATTCAAATTATCAAATCCAATAATATTGTTGTTTTCCTTTTCTATATCAAAGCTTTCGTTAGCAAAGTAAAAAGTCAAATCACCTTTGACTCTAAATCTTGATCTACACATCACCATAAAATCAATTCCCCCCAACGGCACCCCGATTGTATACTTCGACGATAACTTTGCAATTCTGTCTATCTTTTCTTTTGATACTTGGACATTTTTAATATTAATATTTTGATTTTGAAATTCACAAATTACATAAAACGAATCACACGAATTGAAATTCTGCAATACGAATAACTCATCCCCTTCAAAAAACACAGTCGCATAAGCAGTATCAAAATCAGCTTGGATATTGTAAGTGTTCATTACTTTTTTTAAATTCACTTCTGTTTTTTTAGAAAAAGTCCAAGAAAGATAAATGAAAACAGCTACTATAAAAAAGAATATAGTGAAGACAATCTTTGCTAAATATTTTCTAAACATTATGATTTATATAAGATGAATAAAAGTTAATAGCATCTATAAAAAATTAATCTCAATACTTTAAGACTGCCCCCTTACCTTATCATAAACGGAACCGCATTATACGCCTTACCGTCTGTAATTATTCCAACGAAATACATACCCGCAGCTAAATCGCTTATGTCTATCACTTCTTCCAAGGTTTTGCCTTTTATTTTGTGGGTTTTGGCTACTAAACCATATTGATTGGTGATTTCTACCACACAGCAATCGTGCTTTTCTTGAAACGCAACATGTATTTCCTTTTCTGCGGGATTTGGATATAACTTAAATTCTGCTTTTGTTTTAGTAATCACCTCATTACTAGCCAATTTACTATCGTACATCCCAAAAGTATATTGCCCTTTTTTAAGGTTTGTAATGCCAATTGTACCACGTTTGTCAAGCGGAGATCCCATTTCTTTGTAATAGTCCGGATAAATGCTCCAAGCACTGGAGCCGTTTGGTCTGTAAAGTAACACCAAACTGTCTTCGGTAATCCGAATTAGTTGGTCATCTAGATAACCGAAAACCGCACTGCTAGTTGTTTTAATTCCGCTGTAATTCAGCATTGCAGTAAAATCTGCTTTTTCAAAACCTACTCCGTCAATGTTCCAATACCGTTGTGGGCTTAATACGACGCCAGCTGGCACTCCATAAGTTCCATCTGCAGGAGCCCAATGATGGTCTATTCTTACCAAAATCGAATCTCCATCCGCTAAATTTTGTATACCAAATTCCAAAAGTGCATTGTCTAAAAGTACGTAAATCCCATCTTGTTTTAAAACTAGATCTGCCGTGGTAGTCGCATCGCTCAGCTTATCATCAAAATCATAAGCCCAATATACGGCTTCAAAAGGTGGAGTAATTTCAAAGGTTTGTTCTTTTTCGTTTAGCGTTACCACTTCATCATACCGTTCCATTTTATCACTAAATGCCGAAATGGTGACAGGCACATTTTTATATACTTCTTCATTAAAACGCGGCGTTTGTTTTAAGTTTATACTGTATG
>Ga0102814_10002393_pt1 | contig 12725 bp, 13 predicted proteins | sample ColrivemetaGS741_FD_79112 | JGI IMG/M metagenome (GOLD analysis project Ga0102814, IMG submission 79112) | Estuarine microbial communities from the Columbia River estuary - Flood tide ETM metaG S.741 | ecosystem: Environmental > Aquatic > Marine > Intertidal zone > Estuary | place: USA... | reverse complement strand
CTTAATAACTTTATCTTTAGTATCGTCTGATACATAAGGAGACTTATTAAGGACGCGGGAGACGGTCGATATTGCAACACCCGCTTGTTGTGCAACATCATAAATCGTTATTTTTTTACTCATGTATTAACCCATTGTATAAAAGCGCTTACTTGGGAAATATAAGACAGATTTAATTGTTTCCATTATACTAAATTAGAAAAAAATTATGATATTTGGGAACGCTTTGAGCTTCAAATTGTTTTTTATTTAAAATTAGAGATAAACAGAGATTATTATGGAAATTGCAAAGTCGTTATCAATCAGACCAATTTATGAAAAAACATCTCTTCATAAAGCCGTAATAAGTGAAGTTAAAGACTCTGAGTTAAGAGAATCTTATACATTTTGTAGAGAAATTACCCGTAAACATGCTAAAACCTTTTATTTAGCTACAAGATTTTTGCCAACTAAAAAGCAAAGGGCAATTTTTGCAATTTATGCTTTATGTAGGTATATCGATGATACTGTTGATGAATCAATTGATTTAGAGTTTAATAAAAAGATTGATTTTGATGATATCCATAAAAAGTTAGACGTTATCAAAAAGCAACTTCTAATTACTTTTGATAAAGGATGTACTGAAAATCCAATTTTTCATGCTCTTGCTGATTCTCTAAAAACGTTTGATCTCAGTGTTGAACACCCATTATTGTTAATTGATGGTGTTTATACTGATTTAATTAAAAACAGATATGCTACGTTTGATGAAGTGTATGACTATTCGTATAAAGTCGCATCAGTAGTAGGCTTAATGACATCCGAAATTTTTGGATATTCGGATAAAGATGCTTTAAAATATGCTGTTGATTTAGGAATTGCTATGCAGTTAACCAATATTTTAAGAGATATTGGGGAAGACTTAGATAGAAATCGTATTTATTTACCTCAAGAAGATTTAGATGCATTTGAGGTGACAGAGGAAGAATTAAGAGCTGGTGTGGTTACGAATAACATTAGACAATTATTGAAATTTCAAATTGATCGTGCTAGAACATATTATAAAAATGCGGAAAAAGGGATAGCTTTGCTTGATAGAGATAGTAGGCTTCCCGTTTGGTTAGCGAGATTAAATTATGCCCGAATTTTAGATAAGATTGAGGCTAACGATAATAATGTGCTCAATAAGCGGGTTTTTTTGAGCGCTACCGAAAAAATGTCGATATTACCAAAGTCAATAATTCGGTCTTATATTCTTTAAGTTTATAAGTGTAATAGAATTTAAAGATTTTATTTTTATTCTCAGGTTTAATTATACTTAGGTGTAGCTTCCATACATCCTTAAATTTTTGATTAGATTAGATTTATTTTGGTTTACGTAACTCGGAAAACACATTTTAATGCTGCTCACAGATTACATAATCCTGAGAAATCAGAGGAGTGGAACAAACTACAATATGGTGAATGTAATCACGTTAATTGGCATGGTCACAATTATGAATTACACGTAACGGTGTCAGGCTTGCCAAATCCCGAATCAGGCTATTTGATTGATTTAGGTAAATTGAAAAAAGTGATAGAAGAAGTGATTATTTCAAAATGTGATCATAGAAATCTAAATCTTGATGTTGAGTTTCTGCACAACATTATCCCCTCATCCGAAAACTTAGTCATTTCTTTTTTTGATCAACTTAAAGCTCCGGTGAATGCTTTATGTGATCCTTTTGGAAAGTTGTATTCAGTAAAGCTGTTCGAAACAGAACGCAATTATGCTGAATACTGCCCCGAAAAATAAACTAATATAATTTAAACCGAATTCGTCTTTGGTAGAATCAAACTCGTTTTCATAGAAACTTTTGATATGATATCCACACAGACTCTAAAGAGATTTTACGATCCCACATTTACTGTAAGTCCAGATTATAGAGCAAGTTTACCCGATTTACAAAACGGACCTGCAAGCAATATTGAAGGAGCAAATGTTCCAATTCAACAAGTTGGGATTTCCAATTTTAAATTACCTCTTACATTCGAAACTCGAGAAGGAAAGAGAAGAGAATTAGAAGTAAGTATTGATGGTTATGTGAGTTTAGATGCCAATAAAAAAGGTATCAACATGAGCAGAATTATGCGATCTTTCTACAAATTTAAAGATGATGTATTCACTTTTGATACATTAGATTACATTCTCGAAGTCTATAAGCAAGATTTAGGAAGTAAAGAAAGCTTTTTAAAACTCAATTTTAATTATCCAATGCTATTAGATAGTCTGCGTTCTGGAATGTCAGGTTATCAATATTACTCTGTTGCTTTAGAAGCTTATATGGATGAGCGTAATAAAGTGAGGAAATTTATGCATTTGGTATTCGAGTATTCATCTGCTTGTCCATGTTCGTATGAATTAGCTGAACATGCTCGAGCAACTCGTGATGTAGCTGCTATACCGCACAGCCAAAGAAGTGAAGCACATTTGACTGTTGAGTTGAATAGCACGCTTCATATCGAAGATTTGGTTGAATTAGCTCGTGAAGCAATGATGACAGAAACTCAGGTTTTAGTAAAAAGAGAAGACGAGCAAGCTTTTGCAGAATTAAATGGAGCGTATCAGAAATTTGTTGAAGATGCAGCCCGTTTATTCTATGAAAAATTAAATCCAAATAAAGCGATAAAGGATTTTGTTGTTCGTTGTATTCATATGGAAAGTTTACACAGCCATGATGCTGTTAGCCGCATTTCAAAAGGAATTCCTTGTGGATTGAGGTAAATTCACAAGAATTTATAAAAATAAAAAGGTCTTCTACTAAAATGGAAGACCTTTTTTTTGAATAAGAACTAAGTACTTGGGTTACAAATTGAAAATGGGTATTAGGAATCAGAAAATATTGCTTCTAACATTTCGATGGCTATGCTCTCTTTTAATCCACTAAAAGCTTTGGATTGTAAAGTTTGATTCGAATTCTTTTTTTGATTTAACTGAATGTCACCAAGGGATAACAATATCGTTTGATTTGAATCGGATGCAAAGCCACTATTTTTGGTAGCTATAGAATTGGCAACGATGTAATCAGCATTTTTTGAGCGTAATTTTTTTTCAGCATTTTTTAATAAATCCTGCGTTTCCATTGCAAAACCAATCAATAACTGATGTTCAGCTTTTATTGAGCCAGCCCAAGCTAAAGAGTCGGCTGTTTTCTGTAGTTGAATCGTTAATTCAGCATCGGCTTTTTTAATTTTTTGCTCACTTTTTTGGATTGGTGTGTAATCCGAAACAGCGGCAGTAAAAATCCCACAATCTGAATTAGGAAAATGAAGCTGAACCGCTTCGAATAAATCCTGAGCAGAAGTTACGGAAATAGAATTTATTCCCGAGGGAATAGGAACACTAATATGCGCGTGAATCAATGTAACATCTGCACCTAAAGCTTTGGCAGCATTAGCCATGGCAATACCCATTTTACCAGTTGAAGGGTTTGAAATAAATCGTACTGGATCAAAAAATTCACGAGTAGCCCCAACAGTGATGAGAACTTTTTTTGACTGTAATAATTTTGGCTTTGGATGAAGAACACTTGTAACAAAATTGAGAATATCTTGTTCTTCAGGTAAGCGTCCTTTAGCTTCTAGGCCTGAAGCTAAATATCCAAACGTTGGTTCAAGGATTGAAAAATTGCGTTCTTTTAGAATGCTCAGATTGTGTTGAGTAGCAGGAGAGGTGAGCATCTCTCCATCCATAGTAGGACAAAGAATTATAGGACAACGTGCAGCAAGAACCGTAGCTGTTAACATATTATCTGAAAATCCATGTGCAATTTTTGCCATCGTATTTGCAGTACATGGAGCAATAACAAAACAATCTGCCCATTCACCCCAATGTATATGTTTTGCCCAATCGGCATTTGGGTTTGACGAGAAGATTTCCGTTCCGACTTCATTTCTAGAGAGAGCTTTAAGAGTTTCCTCTCCAATAAAACGAAGAGCCGACGGCGTTGCAATAACACGCACATCGGCTCCTTGTTTTTGAAATAAGCGTAACAGGTTAACGGATTTATAAGCTGCGATGCCTCCGGTAATACCGAGAAGAATATGCTTACCCTGTAAAAGCAATTTAGAAATCCTCAGCTCTGCGGAAATAAACTTCGTCTTTCATCATCTCATCGATAGCTCTTTCAGTTGCATGAGCTTTTTTCTCGTATTCTTTTGAGATACGTTCTTGTTCTTCGTTGAAAGAAAAGTCGTCGTCGTCGTCGAAACCTTCGAAATATTTCAATTTCTCGTCTAATTCTAATTTGTCTTTAGCCGCAATTTGACGTGCGCGTTTAGACATTACTGACAATGTTTCGTAAATATTTCCTGTTTTAGCCTGAAGACTTTCTACGTCGAGTGTTTTAGCCGGCATGATTTTACCTTAATCTTCGTTAATAAACGTTTCTATGAGTTGTTTAACTTGAGCGTAAGCCAAGTCAAGTTTGTCGTTAATGACACAATGGTCGAAATCGGGTTCGTATTTCATTTCCATTTCAGCGCGATCCAAACGTAATTGTAGTGTTTCAGCTGTTTCTGTTCCTCTATTTTCCAAACGAGTTTTTAGAACGTCTAGGGAAGGGGGTTTTATGAAAATACTTAGTGCTTTGTCACCATAAATGCGTTTAACATTTAAAGCTCCCATCACTTCGATATCAAGTAGGCAAAAATAACCTTTATCTAGTTGATTTTCAACAGCTGATTGCAATGTTCCGTAACGTTTTCCACCATAAAATTCTTCCCACTCTAAAAAATGAGCAGAATCGATGTGATTTTGGAACTCTTCGGTGCTTAAAAAGTAATAATCTTTTCCGTGAACTTCGCCATCACGTGGTTTCCTTGTAGTAGCAGACGTCGAAAAACGAAGTAAAGGAAGTTCAATCATCAATTGTTTAATGATGGTTGTTTTACCAGAACCACTTGGTGCAACTATAATAATTGGACGACCTTTTTTCATTAATAAAAGCTGATTTTTTAAACTACTTGTAAAAGACTTATTCGATATTCTGAATTTGTTCGCGAATAATTTCTAAAGACTCTTTAATAGAAACCACTAAATGAGCAACTTCAGCATCATTTGATTTTGAGCCCATCGTATTTACTTCTCTATTCATTTCCTGAATAAGGAAGTTTAATTTTCTACCAACAGCTTCTTTTGAATCAATTGCCTGACGGAAATATTTTAAATGAGAACCCATTCTTACTATTTCTTCAGTTATATCGAGGCGATCTGCAAGAACAGCAATTTCTAGTTCAAGGCGATTCATATCAAAGTTTTCGTCTTCTAATAAATTTTTAAGACGATCTTGCATTTTAAAACGAGCTTCAGGGACACGAAGAGCAGCACGTTGCTGAACTAGGTAAACATTCTCTTCGATGCTATTAATACGTTCCTTTAAGTCTTTTGCAAGATGAGAACCTTCTTGATGTCTCATGATATTCATTTCTGCAGCTGCTTTATCAAGACCTTGAGAAATCAACTCTTCTAAGATTTTAATCTCTTCATCTGATTCTTGCTTTGGAGCAAAAATATCTTTGAAATTCAATAAGTGTTCAATTTTGATAGGCTCATCAATTCCTGCGAATGTTTTTAAGTCTTTCAAAAGCTTAACATAACTTTGGACGACTTTTGAATCTAAGTCAATACCAATTTCAGCAACATTTTGTTTTTCAAGTCTTACAGAAGCGGATATTTTACCACGTTGAATACGTTTTAAAACAACTTCTTTAAGTTTGGTTTCTATAGAACGAACAGGTTGTGGCAGGTAAATACTTATATCACAAAATCGGTTATTAACAGATTTCATCTCAACCGATACGTGGTATCCACTATCGCTTATTTCGGCTTTACCGAAGCCGGTCATGGAAATTATCATGTAAATTATCTAAATGTTCTGGTTACAAATATCTTATACATTCGTCTGATATTTGCTTCGTCGTTACCATCGGGATTACGGCGAGCATATATTATTTTTTTGTGTAAGCTTTCAATATACGTTATCTCATGGTCTATCAAATACTTATATCTATCTTCGTACATTTTGGCGAGCATTTCTTTTAATTCCATAAGTGCTTTAAGATTGGGTTAATAGATTTTTTACATACGAAGCCAAACTATCAGCTGCTTTTTGCGAAGGTGCTTCAGTATAGATTCGTATAATAGGCTCTGTATTTGATTTTCGCAAATGAATCCAACTGTCTTTTAAATTAATTTTCACTCCGTCGGTTGTGTCAATTTTTTCATCTTTGTAGATTTCTTTAACTGATGCCAAAGCTTTTTCTGCATCTATGTTACCTAACTCTGCTTTGAATTTACCCATAAAATAGTCAGGATAAGAAGAACGTATTTCTGCGGAAGATTTATCAGTTTCTGCCATAAATTGTAACATCATTGCTACTCCAACTAAAGCATCACGGCCATAATGTAGGTCTGGATTAATTACCCCACCATTTCCTTCGCCGCCAATAACTACGCTTTCAGCTTGCATTTTTTTTACAACATTTATTTCTCCTACGGCTGAGCGAAAACATTGAACACCGTGTTTTGATGCAATCCATTCGTTAATCATGGAAGAGGAGAGATTTACAGCAATATCACCTTTATTTTTTCCCAAATAAAAGTCGTTAACCGCAGCAAGAGTATATTCTTCACCAAAAAAGCGCCCCTTATTATCTACAAAAGCTAAACGGTCTGCATCAGGATCGGTAACAACACCAAGATCTGCTTTCACTTTAGGAACTAGAGCACAGATTTCAGTTAAATGCTCTGGAAGTGGCTCTGGGTTATGAGGAAATAAACCGTTTGGAGTACAGTGTAATTTTTCGATTCGTTCAACACCTAATGCTTCTAAAAGAGCTGGAATACTTTCAGAACCTGCGCCATTTACCGCATCTAAAGCAACAGAGAATTTTTTAGAACGGATTTTGTCAGCGTCAATGTAGGGAAGGGCTAGAATAGCATTAATGTGATTTTGAACAGCGTTACCATCAAATTCACTTTTTCCAATTTCTTTATAATCTACAAATGAATATTCTTTTTCATTCGCAATTCTGATGACTTCGTTGCCTTGAGATGCATCTAAAAATTCACTTTTTTCATTTAAAAGTTTTAGAGCATTCCACTGAGCAGGATTGTGTGAAGCACTAATTATAATTCCAGCAGCGGCTTTGTGTTCTAATACACTCATTGCTACAGTAGGAGTAGGAGCTATTCCAATAGTAACAACATCACAACCAACACTTTGTAAAGTTGCAACAACAATGGATTCAACTATTTGACCTGTAACGCGAGAATCGCGTCCGATTACAATTTTCCCTTTTTTTGCCCAAGTACCAAAAGCAGCCGTGTATTTAACTAAATTTTCAGGGTGGAGATCGGAACCAAATATTCCTCTGATTCCAGAAACGCTAACCATTAAAGCCATATTGATATAATTTTAGATATTAATGTATTCATTTTAATAATTTGGAGTGATTTTTTTGATCACATATAGTAATCACTCTGAAAGAGAATCTTTTAAAAAAATTCTCATGGGTTTTAATTCTTTTGAATGTTTTTAAGTTGATTAAGCCAGGCATTTAAGCCAGGATAATTTGGTTGAATTTGTTGAACGCGTTTTGCCGCACTAACAGCATCAGGAATATTTTGGAGTAAAGCATAAGCTCCAGAAAGATTATACCAAGCTTGAGGATCTTGATTGTTTATTTGAAGTGATTCTTTCAAATAGCGAACTCCATCAACGTAATTTTTTTTATTTACTTGAATGGACCCAAGCATTTTACTTACATAAGCATCTTTCCCAAGTGTATGAGCTTTTTTTAATAAAGGTTCTGCTTCATCATATCTATTTAACTGTATAAGTAATTGGGATACAAAGATATAAGGTGACATGTTATATGGAGTGTCTTTTACAATTCCTAAATATTCATTAATGGCTTCTTCTAATTGACCACGTTCAGTAAGCTTTTGTGCCAATTCCACTTTTGCAGGTTCCCACATTAGTTTTCCGTCAGCAGTTTTACTTGCTAAGCTATCAATCAAGTCTTTTGGTTTAAAAAAAACGGTGTTTTTTGATTCACCTTTGGTAACAAATGGCCAACCTGCTTTTAATTTTAATATCTTGATGTTTCCAAGAGTTGTATCAAAGTCAGATGCATGAAGATTCGCTTTATAATAATCCCAAGATTTCAATTTATTGGTATCAAATTGAATTGAATAAGGAGGTTGCTCCATTAATTTTTCAACAAATGTTCTTCCTAATAAAGCGTAACCATCTACATTGGGGTGCAGGTGTTCTAACATGAGTTCATGACCAATAATGCCATGTGGAGAGTTTCTACGAAAAGATTCTTCACCTTCTACATAAATAGAACCCGTTTTTTTAGCAATGTCTTTAATAATTCTATTGAAGTCGCTTGTTGCTCTAAATCTTAAAGCATCTAGGTCACGAGCAAGTGTGAAAAGAGAATCCGCTAGTTCATAATTTTCGGAATACCATGCTGATTGAGCTTTTGTAAAGACTTCATTAGCAGGAGGAAACTCATCTGTTTTAATGGAAACAAATGGGGAATGATCTCTAAGGTTTGAAGCAACACTTGAGAAATAAACTGGAATCCCTTTATCACGAAATTTCTTAACAATGGCATTCATATTAGAAGTAAACTGAATGCTCCCCAAATTGTATAAATCGGAATTCAATGGAATTTCTTGCTCTTTTACAACGCGTTCCATTAAGGTTCCAGATGTAGCAGGGTTTCCGTTTACCAAAGCCATAATCTTGGTAATTACATCTCGTAGTAACAAAAAAGTTTTAAAACGTTGAATTTTTAAATACGTTCTTACAAAAGCAGGAAATGCGCCAAGACTTTCACTTGAACCCACTCCAAGAGCTCCATAAAACTCATTGTGACCTGTATATATAAGAATTACATCAGGTTTTTGTTCAAGCACTTCTTCAGTCTGATCGTAAATAGTATAAGAGTTAATAGCTGATGTACCAAGATTTACCACTTCTACAAGTCGATTTGGAAGCATATCAGACAATGCATCTTTTACAATAGCACTGAATTTTATATTAAATCCAAATGGATATCCAACAGCTGATGATTCCCCTAGAACAAAAATACGAAGACTTGAATCTGGTTTTTCAGTTAAAAAAGAGTCACGTGATGGATTTGGAACTACTGTGGTATTGAAGAAATACCGTTTCGCATAATCGGGATTAGGGAAGCCGTACTCTCCATTTAATTCTTTTGGAAAGACAAATAGATCTAAATTGCCTTTATAATTTCCAAGTTGCAGTCCAATTTCAAGTAATACAAAAAATAGAATTGGAATACTAAGTGCAATGAGGGTAAAAAGGCGTTGTTTTGAAGAATCCTTTGGAGTTTGAGATTCATCAATATAAGCTTGAATCTCATCTTGATTAGCATTTAGTTTTTCCGCTAATTGATGTGCGTCTAATTTATTACGCTGCTCTTCAATGAATTTTTTTTGTTTAACCGTTAATCCCATTAGGAAGGAATCCACTTCGTTTCTTGCACATTACGAGTAAAGTTCTCGAAGCGAGAAAGCACAAATAATAAATCGGATAGGCGATTTAAATATTTTAGAGTTAATGCATTAATTGCATCATGTTGAATAGCGGTAACGATAAGTCGCTCAGCTCTACGGCAAACTGTTCTTGATACATGAAGATAAGAAGCCGAAATTGTTCCACTTGGTAAAATAAATGATGTTAGTGGAGGCAATTGTGAATCAAAATGATCAATCCACTGTTCTAATTGGTCAATTTTATCTTCTGAAATTCGCATGACATGCGTTTTCTTTGATTCAGGAGTTGCTAAATCGGCACCGATTATAAATAAATCATGTTGAATGGTAGTTAGTATCGGAACTAATTCTATAACAGGCGAATTACTGAGAACTAATCCTAAAAAAGAATTTAATTCATCTACTGTACCATAAGCTTCGATTCTGTAATGATCTTTAGCAACAGTTTGGCCTCCAAATAGCGAAGTTTCGCCTTTATCGCCGTTTTTTGTATAAATCTTCATAATGCATTTCTTTGGGCGCTAATATAGAAACTGTTTAGCTTTTATGCTTATAAAATGCTGTTTTCAAGATTCAATTGATTTCTGTAATAGGTAGGTTTGAGTTCTACTCAGAGAGCGAATTGTAGCAAAATACGTAAAATTCTCCCTGCGAGATTATTTTATCAATATCTTAGAGAGTGAGTCGGAGGGAGATAAAAAAGGTGGTAAATTATTGTTATTATTAAGTATTCTATACTATATTCATTACTTGACCACCCTCTCGGTCTCCCTCAAATTTGAGTCCTGTTTCTAAAACTAAATTCAATTTGGAGGGAGAGGTAGGTTCCGAGTTATGCGAAGAGAACGAACAGTAGAAAAACTCGGCTTGCATAATCATTTAGTTTTTATTCAGTGCATTAAGCTCAGCTTCAATGTGATCTAGAGATGGTTCTTTTCGCATGTAACTCATTCTAAGTTTTGCATCCTCAATCCATCTATAAAGCCAAGAAACACCATATTTTTTGAAATAAAAATTCTCAGATTGATAAATAGGATCAGACAGTGCATCTTCAATTGACGTAAACGAATACTCTTTTTGCTTTAGTTCAATAAGAAGAAGTGGTAAGTACTTGGCATTCAATTTACTATCGTGACACAGGTAAATGTGTTTAATTGGTCTTTTATAGACTTCAAGAGTTAGGTTTTCAAAAAAATCTACTTGTTTCATAGTGAAAGAAACATATTCTAAACCAATTCGGTGGGCATTTTTGTGATCTCCTAATTCCAAATAGCGCTCATAGAGAGAATTAAAAAGCCAGTCGGAGCTTTCAATTGTGAATGGAGCAATGGTATAATTATGCTCAGTCAAAAATTCTCTTATTTTCGCATGCTCTAAGCTGTCGTTGCCTAAATCGTTATATGGAAATCGAAAAAGGGTAAGTGGTTTTTTTTCTGTATTGAATTCCATGGTTAATAGTTGTCCTTTAAGAACATCTTGTGAAAAGGGTTCAAATCCGACTTCAGAGTAATGAAAATGACTGTAGGAGTGATTACCTAATGTGATATATGAGCGATTTACCCATTTTTTTAGCCAAGTGTAATTTTTTAAACTATCGCCGTTTGCGTAGACATTTTTTTCATTGATAAAAATACTTACCGGAATTTGCAGTGAATCAAGTGTATGTAACAGGGCTGGTTTTTCTAAAGTATAGTCGTAGAAAAAGGTATTTGGAACATCATCAATACTTATTGAAATAAAAGATTGAGCGGTAAGTGATTGACTCATAACTATAGTAATGAAACAGTAAAAAAGTATTTTTTTAGAAATAAACATAAAATGACTTGTAAAGAATCGATTAATTCAGAATAAATGTGGTAATAAAAAAAAGACTTAAATCAATTTTGGAAGAAAACCACCTAACATAGTAAGCTCTTGACCTTTTTTTGGTGGTCCTGATAAAAGAGGAAGAGCTTCAGAAATTAGCTCACGAACACCAGGTACAGAAAGAGATACATCGTGATCTTCTTTAGAATCCCAAATCTCGGTAATCCAAATAGCATCTGGTTTTTTAGAATCATTGCAAACTACATATAATCTGCAGCCTTTTGCATTTGAAACGAGTTCGGATGCTTTAGTTAAAATATCAGCTAATTGCAGACCAAAGCCAGGTTTTGAAGTTAGATTTCCGTGTAAAAAGTACATATACTCAAAATTAGATTAGAATTAGGCGATTAAAGAATAATAGTTCTTATTTACGAAAGAAGATGTCAAAATTAATTGGAAACTTGCAAAGCTCGTTTCACCCAAACATCGAAAAAAATAAATTAATAAATTTATTAGGGTAACTCTCTAATTTTATTGAATTGTAGAAAGATGTTTCGTTTTATTACTTAACCGAACTCAGCATACTAATAATTTAAGAAAACATTGTACTTAAAAAGATTCATTTTTGATTTACATAATTTTTTTCAAAATATTCAGCGCCTAGTTTAGGGAACTGACAAGTTGAATAAAATGAGATTGTGTTAAAGTGAGAATAGAGGGTATAGGTAGCTTAAGAAAAAAACTTTAATAGATTTTTTCAAAAACTGGAAAAAAAAGAAAGTATCTTCGAGCTTAACCAAATTGAATTGTGATGTCTTATAGTTTTGTTTCTCATCTTTATTGTCCCAAATGTGCAAAAACGTATTCAAGTGATGCGTTAATTAATACCTGTACTTGTGGCGCACCATTATTAGTTGATTATGATTTTGAATCAGCAAAGGAGACATTTACGAAAGAGAATTTGCAAACTAGAAAACCTGATTTATGGAGATATCACGAACTTCTTCCTATAAAATCAGAAGACAATGTTGTTACGCTTGGGGAAGGAATGACGCCAATAATTGACTGTAAAACATTGGCTAAGAAAATTGGTTTAAAAAGTTTATTGATGAAAGACGAAGGGCAATTGCCTACGGGTTCATTTAAAGCAAGAGGTTCTGCCGTTGGCGTTTCAAAAGCTAAGGAATTGGGAGTTAAAGAATTAGCGATGCCAACTAATGGGAATGCGGGAGCGGCTTGGTCTTTATATGCGGCAAGAGCAGGAATGAAATCGCATATTATAATGCCAAAAGACGCACCATCAATTACACGACAAGAAGTGTATATTGCTGGTTCAGATTTAAGAATTATTCCGGGTTTGATTAGT
>Ga0102814_10002390_pt1 | contig 12739 bp, 12 predicted proteins | sample ColrivemetaGS741_FD_79112 | JGI IMG/M metagenome (GOLD analysis project Ga0102814, IMG submission 79112) | Estuarine microbial communities from the Columbia River estuary - Flood tide ETM metaG S.741 | ecosystem: Environmental > Aquatic > Marine > Intertidal zone > Estuary | place: USA... | reverse complement strand
TGCCGGCACAGTACCGAAAAGGCGGTGAGGGTCTAACGCTGCACTGGACGATTACCGCCACTGAGCTGGGTAACGCCCTGATTGCCGCGACAGAGCGGGGTATCTGCGCGGTTGCCCTGGGCAAATCCAAGACCGAACTTCTGGCCGAGCTGAAGCATGAGTTCCCGAATGCGACACTGAATGCCGTGCATGAAGGCGAAGGCCATATTGCCGGGAAAGTGCGGGCGGTAGCGGCAGTGCTTGCCGGCCGTCGCGCATCGGTCGATGTGGAGCTGATCGGTACGGCTTTCCAGCATCGCGTGTGGCAGGCGCTGATGCAGCTGCCAAAAGGTCAGACCCGCAGCTATGCCGAATTGGCAGCCGAATTGAATATGCCCAAGGCGGCACGTGCGGTGGCGCGTGCGTGCGCCAGCAACCGGGTTGCCGTGCTGGTGCCCTGTCATCGCATCGTCCGTGGTGACGGCAGTCTGGGCGGTTACCGTTGGGGATTGCCATTGAAGCAAACGCTTCTGCAATCGGAAGCCGCATGCGATACTGCCTCATGAATGATTCTGTCAAGCCTAGCCATACCCTGGCCGCCTTATTGGCGGTTTATTTAATCTGGGGTTCCACCTACTTCGCCATCAAATTGGCATTGCCGGACTACCCGCCGTTTCTGCTAACCAGCACCCGCATGCTCATCGCCGGCGGCTTGATGCTGTCTTGGTTGGCGTACAAAAAAACACCATTACCCACCAGAACGCAGTGGCCCTCATTGTTCGTGCTGGCTCTGGTAATGACGGTGCTTTGCAACGCTTTCGTCAATGTCGCCGAGCAGACCGTTTCCAGTGGCGTTGTGGCCATCGGCGTGGCCGCTATGCCCTTATGGGCAGGGGTGTTCTCGGCACTGCGCGGTTACCATCCCAGCCGATTGGAATGGACAGGACTTGTGCTTGGCTTCCTGGGCGTAATCTGGCTGAATCTGGGCAGCGAATTGCGGGTCTCTACCGTTGGCTTGCTGTGTGTATTGGCAGCGCCGCTGGGTTGGGCCTGGGGTTCGATGTGGAGCAAGGGCCGTGATCTGCCGGGTTCAATGGCGCTGTCGGCATGGCAGATGGCAATCGGCGGCGTGTTGTCGCTGCTGATAGGGCTTTTGCTCGGCGAGCGTTTTCAACATGCGCCCGGTTGGCAGGCAACGGCAGCCATGCTGTATTTGGCCTTGTTCGGCTCGATTGTGGCGTACTCCGCGTTTGTGTGGCTGATCAAACATGTGCGTCCTGCGCTGGCCACCAGTTATGCGTATGTCAATCCGCCGATTGCTTTGCTGCTGGGCGTGTTGTTGCTGGGCGAACCGATGAACTCGCATACCCTGCTGGCCATGCTATTGATTCTGGCCAGCATCGGTATGGTTACTCTGGGCAAACGCCTGCGTTGACGTTTACTCCTTGGTTTTCTCTCTCTCCTGCCGCCGCTTCTGGATAAGCGCCCTGCGTTGTTCCGGTGTCATCGCCTGGAATTTTTTCCGGGCTTCGGCGCGTTGTTCGGGCGTCATTTCACGGAAGTTCTCGAAGGCGCGGTGCATGCGGCGGCGCTGTTCAGGGCTCATGTTCCTGAAGTGCTGCTGACGCTGGCGCAGACTCTGCCGTTGTTCGGGGGTTAATTGCTGCAGGCGTTGCCGGTTTGTCTTGAGGCGCTCCCGTTGCTCCGGGCTCATTTGCTGCCAGCGCTCTGCGTTGCGGAGCAGGCGCTGCTGGCGTTCAGCCGGCATGTCGGACCAACGGTCCTTCAGCGGTTCCAGTGTTTTTTGCTGCTCCGCGCTCAGTTGATTCCAAGGTACCGGGTTTTCAGCTGCGAAGGCAACGGGCATAGCCATGCCCAGTATTACGGTAAGAATAAATTTATGCATCATGTGCTCCTTGTTCGGATTGCTCCGACAACCATTGATAGAATTCGGCATCTTCATACAGCTCCAGATTTTCAATCAGATCCAATTCCAGTGCAGAAGCGGATGCTGATTTTGTAGCCGTGTTATTGACTGCGGGCTTAGAGGGCTTGGCAGTGGTATTGGCAGGGGTTTTGGCTTGATTTACCGCGACAGGGGTTTTGCCGGGCAAATTGACCACCAGAACTGCGGCCAAAGCCGCCGAAAGCGCAAAAGCCATCCATGGCAAAGGTGCTCCCCTTTTTGGGTATGCTTGCAATGCACGCATACGCGCCTGTTGCAAAGCTTTGCGTTCATCGGCATCCACGGCGCTGGCATCGAGCAGCGTGTTGATCTGTTCGATAAAGCGCTTCTCGTTTGGATCATGTGTAGTCATGGCCAGTCCTCCGCCAGTTCGTTTTTCAGTGTTGCCAGTGCCCGCGACAGATGGGTTTTGACGCTGCCTTCGGAGCATGACATGGCGATGGCGGTGGCTTTTACATCCAGCCCCTGCCAATGCCTTAGAAGGTAGGCCTGCTGTTGTCTCAATGGCAGGCCGTTCAGGGCCTTTTGCAGTCTCAACATGGCACGCTGCTGATGCAGCTGTTGATCCTGTGGCAAGAGTCCGGGGTCGGCCACATCCGGTATGTCGTTGTCGTCATCGGGCTCGTTGCGCTTGGGATAAAGCCAGCGCGCCCAGGTGTTACGACGATGCTGATCGGTTATCCGGTGGTGGAGAATACGGAAAAACAAGGGCGGCCATTCGGCGTCATCATGGCTGCTGTAGCGCTGCACCAGTTTCAGCATGGCGTCCTGGACGATGTCCATGGCATCGTCGCGGTTCCGCACCGCCAGCATGGCCATACGAAATGCCTTCTGCTCAACCGAGGCCAGAAACTGTGCCATTGTGTCTTCAGTCATGAATACGCGTCATCATTTAACCGTGTTAGTCAATCAGCCGAGGTGGCCGGCACGACGGTCCAGGCGACGGTCGATACGGTGGCCTTTCCGGTCCAGGCGCCTGTCGATGCGGTTGCCTTTGCGGTCGAGTTGGCGTTCAATACGGTTGCCTTTGCGATCAAGATGGCGTGCACGCTGCAAATTGCCATTGGCGGCGGCGTGTGCCGCGCGGCGGTCAAGCCGGGCATTGATACGCTGGCCGCGGGCATCCAGACGTTGGTTGATCCGGTCGCCTTTAAGGTCTAGGCGGTGCTCTATGCGGTCACCCTTGCGGTCCAGATGCGCGGAACGAGCGGTGTGGGCCTGCACGCCACCGGCAACAGTGAAGGCCATTGCAAAAAGAAGGGTGTTGAATAGGGAATTTTTCATCGGGCTCTCCAGACGGCAGCGAAAGGTGCCGTGTCTAGGTAATAACGCGATCCCCTGGATTCGGTTGACAGCCATGCGTGTTCGGTTGCCGTACGTTCAGATTCAGGCCGGCTCTGCAAAGGTGTCCATGTACGCATTCAGCTGCGGAATGTCGAGCGGTCGCGCCAAATAGTAGCCCTGTACGAAATCACAGCCCATATCGGTGAGCAGTTCCAGTTGCCGTGGCGTTTCCACACCTTCGGCAATGACCTGCATGTGCAGACTGTGCGCCATATTGATGATGATATTGCACAGGGAGCGGTCACCGTCGTCCAAGGCATTGAGGAAGCTCTTGTCGATCTTGACGCAATCCAATGGAAGCGAGTTCAGGCGTGATAGCGAGGAATAGCCGGTACCGAAATCATCAATCAGGATTTGAATGTCCAGATCCATCAAGGCATTGATGGCTGAGGTCATCCGGTCTTCATCGGAGGATAGCGAGGATTCGGTAATTTCCAGCATCAATGCGTGACGGGGCAATCCGCATTCGTGCAGGGTGGCATAAATGAAGCTGGCGATATCCACTTCAGTCAGGGTGATTGCCGATAAATTGACGCTGAGCAGAAGATCCGGATGGCGTCGGCGCTGTACCGCCAACTCCCTGCAGGCGCGTTTGATCATTGCCCTGTCCAGTTTGGGGATCTGTTTGGTACTTTCGGCCATCGGAATGAACACATCGGGGGATATCATGCCCAGTTCGGGATGCCGCCAGCGGCACAGGGCCTCCAGCGCATACGGCTCGCCATTGCTGACTTTGACGATGGGCTGCAGTACCAGGTCGAAGGTTTCGGTGGCAATCATGAATGAAAGATCGGATTCCAGTTTCTTGCGCTCGCTCTGTTTGAGCTCGATTTCCTCATGGAACAGCAGGTAACCGTTTTTAGCCTGCTGTTTACAGGTGTACATGGCGATGTCGGCCTTGCGCAGGATATCCAGCGGCCGCAGATTGGCGCCCAGTTTTTTGTCGATGATGACGATGCCAATGCTGGCCTGTACATGCAGGAGATGGTTTTCAAAGGAAATCGGCTGGGTCACCAGTGACAGGATATGCGCGGCATAATGGGTCGGAGTTTTTTCCTTGAATTCCGGCACGATGAAGGCGAATTCATCGCCGCCGATGCGGATGGCGGATTGATCCTTGCTGGCATAGCCGTTCAGGCGTGCCGCCACGGTTTTCAGTACGTGATCACCCGCCATATGTCCGTGCAGGTCATTGATGTCCTTGAATGCATCAAGATCCATCAGCAGGATGGCCGAGCGCCGATCGGTTCCCGACTTCAGCTCGCGACAGAAGTTGTCCAGTTCCTGCAGCAATTTCTTGCGGTTGCCAAGCCCGGTCATGTGGTCGTGCAGGGCATCGTATTCCAGCTGCACATAACTGTAGTGCAGGTCGTCCAACAGATGATTGACTTCCGTGGCGATGCGGTCGACATCGGTATTGCCCTGAAGGGTGATCCGTGAATTCTTGCCGGGATTCAGCCGGGTACTGCTGATGGACTGCACCAGGATTTCAATTTTACGCAGTACTATTCGGTCGAATAAAAAATATACCGAGCCCAGTGCCAACAGCGTAATAATCGACGCATTCAGAATGATGATGAATTTAAGAGTCGAGATCTGGTTAAGCAATGGACGTTGCTTGTCCAATGCCAGCTCTGCCGTAGGTTTGCCATCCGTGTCCTTGAAAATCAGTGCGGTCTTGATGGCATCGCCTTGGATCGCAGTCTTTGCCAATGGCATGCGTGCGTTCAAAGGCCGAAGGATGAAATTTTCCCGTGCCAGACTGCGCAGTACTGCTACGCGCTCCACGCTAAGCTCGCGTGCGAATATCAGTATGCCCTGCGATGCGGAGTCGCCTTCGTTGTCGAGAATACTGCTAAGACCGTATAAAAAAGCCCTTCCGTCAATCCAGAGCAGGCCGCCGGAAAATTGTGTTCCACCGCGTCGGGTCACTGACTGCAATTGTTTGCGAAGTGATTCAGAAATCGAAATGCCCGGGGTGTTGCCGCGGTCGCTGAACCGTGATTGGGACAGCTTAAGTGCCACTTTGCCTTCATTGTTTAATAGAAGAACAAAATCCGAATCCAGATTGGTGAAGATTTCATCAGAGTAGTTCTTGATAGCATAGTCGGGATCGCCGCTGCCCATGAAATCATAGGTGGTGTCCCATACCGCATAATCACGGGCCTGCTTGCGCAGATTGAGAATTTGGTTTTGCAGCAGTTGCTCGGTCTGGCTGAGCGAATGTTGCACGTCGCGCAGCTCGAATTCCTTGAGACTGCGTTCCATCCAATAGTTGGATACGGCAGTGCCAATGGCCATGAATACCACCATGGTCAGTGCCGCCATCAGTAATGATTGTTTCCGAAAGCTCGCCATTGCGTATGCCTTGGTGTGGCACGCTCCCCGATCTATTCTGGGTCCATCATAACACCAGACCTAATTGGGTGAAGAGCCCGTTTTAGCTGCCCCGCAAAGCGGCGGTGACCGGCAAACGAGCCGCACGCACCGCCGGTGCAAGACCGCCGATGAAGCCAATGCCTACAGCCAATGCCAGGCCGATGATTACAAGGCCCGGCGTTACCGCAAACTGGAAGGCCACCTGGGTGAATCCGCCGCCGAGTGTCGATACGGCATAGCCGTTGAATACGACATAGGCAAACATTGCCCCCAGAATGCCCCCGGAAAGACTCAGCAGCAGCGATTCGGCCATCACCGATGCCACAACCGGCAATGCCCCGAAACCCAAGGCACGCAATGTGCCGATCTCACGCGTGCGCGCCGAGACCGCCGAGTACATGGTATTGAGTGCGCCGAAGGTGGCGCCTACGGCCATGATCAGTGCCACGATGCCGGCCAGTACGCCGATGGTGGCGGTGAGGTTGCCGCTTTGGCCACGGTAAAATTCCAACTGGCTTTTGGCTTCCACGTCCAGCTGCGGGTCTTCTTTCATGCGTTTTGCCATTTCCGGCAACAAGGCTTCGCTTTTCATCTGTGCCAACACCGACGAAACACCGGCACGCCGCCAGGCACTCTGTACGGTTTGCACATCACTCCATAATTCGGAATCGTAGGAACCGCCGCTTTCAAAATGCCCTACCACCGTCCAAGTGGAGCCGCGGAAGCGCAGACTGCGACCGACCTCCAGCCCGCTGAATTGGCTGGCCGCACCCTTGCCAACGATCAATTCCTGAACACCAGGCCGAAACACACGGCCTTCGGTAATTCGAAAATCGGTGCGTATTCGCATGCCGATGGGTTCAACGCCACGCAGCGTGACATTGGCGCCGGTTTTCTGCCCGGGGCGCGGCACTTCGGTAATCACAATCAGTTCGCCGCTGGCCAGGGCAATGCCGTCGGCATTGCGAGCAATGGCGGGATCCTGTTTGACCAAGGTGGCCGAGCCGATGGTCAGGAAACTCGCCAGCTCGCCGTTCGCGCCGCCGCGGGTGATGACCGCCTGATCGGTTCGTCCGTTACTGCCCAGGGTCTGTTGCAGGCCGGTCGACATCGACAGCAAAGCCACCAATACGCCGACCACGCCGGCAATACCAATGACAATGACCAGGCTTGGACCGAGGCGCTCGGGAATCGAGGCCAGGTTCATCCGGGTGATTTCGCGGATTTGGGTCATGCGGCTCAATGCGGGATCTCCGCTGATTTTCCAGTGACCAGCCGACCCAGCCATTGTGCTGCACGAACCGCCTTGCGCAGAATCGCTTCCAGGAAGCTGTCATCGGTTCGGCCGGCCAGTGCATCCACGATTTTCAGCCGTTGTGCGGTGTAGGCGGGTGGTACTCCCACCAACAGCGTCAGCACCACCACGCTGAGTGCGGCGATGACCCAGACAAAGGCATCGGCCTGAACCGGAATGGTGTTCTGAATGAAGGGCAGGGTCATCAAAGCGCTGGCCAGGCCCATGCCAATACCGGCACCTATAAGGCACAGCGCAAAAGCTTCCGCCAAGACCAGCCACATTACCGTGCCGTCTTTGAAGCCCAGACATTTCAGTACGGCCAGTTCCGGTATGCGCTCGCGCACGGCCTGGCTCATGGCCACGCCGGTCAGGAACAATATTGAAAAGAAAACCGCGCCGGTGATCAGGTTGACGATCAGGCCGATATCGCCGAGCTGGCGGATGAAACCCAGCTGGAATTCCTGTTCGCTCTGGGTTTTGGTTTCGTCTGAGGAATTCTTGAATTTGGCGTCGATGGCACTGGCGATGCGTTCCGATTCGGAGGAATTGTTGACGCGCACTACAAATACACCGGCCAATCCGCGCGCACCGGGATTGCGGCCCTCATCGAACTGGCCGTAGTTCAGGTACATCAAAGCGGCCCGCTTCTGCCATTCCTCATCTTTGCCATCGAAAATACCGGCAATGCGCCATTCCCATGTGCGCGAACCGTTGGCTTTCGACCAGATGAAGCTGTTCAAGGGCACGGTGTCACCTACTTTCCAGCCGAATTGATCGGCCAGTTGCCGGCCGACGATGGCGCTGTCCTGGGTGGACGTGAAGTTGCGCCAGTTATCTTCCGGCATGACCCACTCCGGATAGGTCTGACGCAGGCGCAGCGGATTGACCGCAAACTGCGGAAAGAAATTCCGGCCTTCGCCGTACACGCCACCGAAGAACTGCGAATGCGATACCGCTTGTACACCAGGTACGGCTTCAATCTGCGGCAACAGGCGCATGGGCAGCGGCTGGGTGAAGCTGGTGCTGGCCTGCGAAATCAACCGGTTTGCACCGAGAAAATCGGCGGCGCCTGAAAACAAGGAATTGACCGCCTGCAGCAGGCCGAGCAGGGTGAAGGCCGCCGCCAATGACAACAACGTCAGGGTGGTTCGCAATTTCTTGCGTAACAGGCCCGAGAGCACGAGGTTGACGTATTTGAACATGGTTTAGTGTGCCGCCTCGGTAACCAGGGTGCCTTTGTCGAGATGCACGGTGCGCCGTGCATATTCGGCGGCTTTGGGGTCGTGCGTCACCATCACGATGGTTTTGCCGAATTCACGGTTCAACTGTTGCAACAGGGTCAGTACTTCATCAGCGGTTTTACGGTCAAGGTCGCCGGTCGGCTCGTCACAGATCAGGATACGGGGATCGGAGACCAAGGCCCGGGCGATGGCAACACGCTGCTGCTGGCCGCCGGACAGTTCGTTCGGTTTGTGGCTGGCACGGTCGAGTATGCCGACCAGTTGCAGGGCGATTCGTGCCCGGTCGCGACGCTCGCCGGCGCTCATGTCGGTAAGCAGCAGTGGCAGTTCCACGTTTTTCTGGGCACTGAGCACGGGCATCAGGTTATAGCTCTGGAAGATGAAGCCCACGGTATTGGCACGCCATGCGGCCAGCTGGTCGCCGGGCAGATCGTCGATGCGCTGGCCGTCGATTTTCAGGACGCCGCCGGTAGGAGAATCGATGCCGCCGATCAGATTCAGCAGCGTGGTCTTACCGGAGCCGGACGGCCCCATCAATGCCACGAAGTCGCCCTCGGGAATATCCAAATTGATGCCATGCAGCACTTCCAGCACCTGCTTGCCGCGCACATAGGCTTTGGTCAATTGGCGGATTTCCACCAAAGGGAAGAGAGAGGCGTCTGCGCTCACTATTTTTTCTCCGCCGGGTCTTTCAGGCGTACCGCCGCACCGTCTACCAGGGCTTTATCCGGCGTGTTGATGACGGCATCGTTGGCAGCCAGGCCGCGGGTAACCCGGCTGTCACTGTCATTGCGCTCGGCCACGGTAATTTCGCTGCGAACGGCCTTGCCGTCGCGCAGCAGAAAGACATAGGATTTTCCGGCGTCCTCGATAACGGCGGTGTTGGCGATGAGCATGCCGGCAAGCGGCTTACCGGCTTCACGCTTTTCCAGGAAGCTGACCCGAACGCCCATGTCCGGAACGATGCGAGGATCTTTGCTGTCGAGCGCAACCCGCACTTTCACGGTGGCTTTGGAGCGGTCGGCGGTAGGAATGATGGCAATCACCGCGCCCGGTATTTTCCAATCCGGGTAGGCGTTGAGCACGGCTTCAATCGGCATTTTCGGGGTAACGCGCCCGATGTAGGCTTCGTTGACATCGACCTGCACTTCGAGGGAATCCATATCGACCAGAGTGCCGATACCGGTACGGATTGAGCCGCCACCGGCAGAAATCGGCGAAATCATTTCACCGGGTTGCGCGGCCTTGGCGATGATGACGCCGTCGAAAGGTGCACGGATTACGGTATTGTCCACGCTCAGATTGGCAACGCTCAGTTGTTCCTGGCTGACTTCCACGGCTTTCTGCAGGCTGGCCAGACGCGCGGCACGGGCATCGCGGTCGGCTTTGGCGCTATCCAAGGCTTGCCGGGAAACCAATTGTTGGGCCGCCAGATCCCGATTGCGACGCAGGGTGCTTTCCGCCAACTGCAGTTGTGCACGGGCTTCGGCCAACTGCGACTGGCTTGAGGCCAGTTGGGCTTTCGAGAGCTGACGCTGGGCTTCGACATCGAGCGGATCTAGGCGGGCTAGAATCTCGCCTTCGCTGACCCGCTGGCCTTCTTCGATATAGACTTCCTTGACCTTGCCGGTGACTTTTGAGGATACCGTGGCAATCCTTCGAGCGGTGACATAGCCGGAAGCATCCAGCACCGTGGCCGGACCGCTGGTGGCCGCCGAGCGCGGACTGACCGTTTCCACCACCATCGGCTTGCCGCGGGTGACTACGAATAGCGCGCCGGCAATAATCAGTACCGCTACAATCCATGGCCAGCGGCGCTTCTTCTCGGCAAGCGGCTTGCGTTGGATTTTCAGGGCATTCAGCAGTTCATCGGGGCGGCTCATATGGGAATCCTAGATCGTTTTGGATAGTGTGGTGGATTGGCAAAAGAAAACTTAGTGCCGTTCGTCATATTTTTTTCTGAGCAAGGCAAAGGCGGCACGCAAGCCCTGTGCCTCGCCGCCGGCCGGCCGGCCTGGGCGATCGCTGTCGTTCCAACTGTACACGTCCATGTGTGTCCAGTCGATTTCAGGTTTCACGAAGCATTGCAGAAACAATGCAGCGGTAACACTGCCGGCATGGGTGCCGGTGCTGGCATTCGACAAATCGGCAATGGACGATTTCAAGTAGCTCAAATAGGGTTGCCACAAAGGCAGGCGCCAAAGCGGATCGTGTTGTTCACGTCCGGCGGCCATGTAGTCTTCGGCCAGAGCATCTCGGTTGCTGTAGAGCACGGGAAGGTCGGGGCCCAGGGCTATGCGCGCGGCACCGGTCAGGGTGGCGAAATCCATGATCAGGTCCGGCTTCATGGCGCTGGCTTCCGATAACAGATCGCACAGCACCAGACGGCCTTCGGCGTCGGTATTATGAATTTCAACTGTCAGGCCTTGACGTGTACGAATGACATCGCCGGGACGGAAGGCATTGCCGGACACGCTGTTTTCGACAGCCGCGATCAGCACGGTGAGCCGGATCGGCAACGCATTCTGCATGATCAGCTGTGCCAGACCCAGCGCATGCGCCGCACCGCCCATGTCTTTTTTCATGTTGCGCATGCCGGCAGCGGCTTTCATGTCCAAACCGCCGGTATCGAAACACACCCCTTTGCCGCACAGCACCACCTGCGGGTGGGCCGTGTCGCCCCAGTCAAGGCGGATGACCCGCGGTGCCCGGTGCGATGCGCGCCCGACCGCATGCACGGTGGGATAATTCTGGAGCAGCAGGTCATCGCCGACCACTGCCGACATCTGGGCTGTGAAGCGTTCTGCCAGAGCCTGTGCGGCGTGTTGCAACTGTTCAGGGCCCATGTCTTCGGTCGGGGTGTTGATCAGATTCCGAACCTGCACACTGGCTTCAAGCACGGCCATCGCTTCGTCACTGCAGCCTTCGATGTGCAATTGCGGGGAATCGGAAGCGCTCAAATAACGTTCGAAGCGGTAGGCGCCCAGACCCCAGCCCAGCAGCAGGTGATCATTGCTGAGTGCTGCAAGGGTGTCGGGGCAACGGTGGTAGTGGCACTTCGGCAACAGCTTTGGTAAATGCGCAACACTGTACGGGGAGTTCTCATCGATGATGGCCAGCACCGAAAAACCGGCTTCGCCGGGTTCGGGCAGCAGGCAGAACTGACCGGACTTGGCCTGGAAACTCTGGCTCAGCAACCATTGCCGCGTCGGCTCGGGTTGTGTCGCTAGCCAATCGCTGTAGTGAGCGCTGGCCAGCAGTTTCAGTGCTTTGGATTCTGCGTTTCGGGTAAAGCGGATGCCTTGCGGTGTGTGGTTGGTATTCATGCAATTTGCGTATCCAGATAATCGGCCAATTCAGCCAGGGTAGTCACGGAAACGGTGGCACAGGGCAGTTCCTCGGGCCAGACGGCACCGTTCCGGTTTATCCAGGCGGAATGCAATCCCGCCCACTGCGCGCCCTGCACGTCAAGCCACGGATCGTCGCCCACGTGCAGGATCTGGGACGGCTGCAATTGCAGTTGCTGGCAGGCGGCCTCAAAGATGGGGCCATGCGGTTTTGCCGTGCCCACCGATTTTGCGGACACGCAGCCGACGAAAAAATGGCCGATACCGGTCCGGTCCAGATCGGCGTTGCCGTTGGTCAGACCCAGCAAGGGAAAGCGTTGGCTCAGACGTTCCAAAGCGGGCAGGCAATCGGCATAAAATTCCACGTCGTTACGGGCCTGGAAAAACGCATCGAATGCCGGCTCGATCAAATCATCGCTGACACCGGAAAGATGAAAGGCATGCTGCAAGGAAAGTTTGCGCTGCGCGGTAAAATCGTGGGCCAGTTCCGGGTGCGCCTGGGCAATGTGTTCGCGCACCGTGCGCATGGCGGGAATCGGAAACTGGCGTGCCGTGGCAGGGGCGTGCATCTCCAGGAAATCGTGCAGACGTTGCTCCGCACGCTCGATAATCGGCCAGATTGGCCAAAGGGTATCGTCTAAATCGAGGCTGATGGCTTTGATGGCTTGCATTGCCATAGGATACCGCGCCTTGGCGTGCACACCGCGTGTTTTTAACGCATTTGCAAATAGCCGGACTGCCGTCCACGGGCCAGACCCAACTCAAGCACGCGTGGATTCTGCGAAAGCTGCGCGCGTAAGCCGGCCAGATCGGCAATGGACTGGCGGTTCACCACCAGAATGCGATCACCGGCTTCCAGGCCATTGCGCTCGGCACGGCTGCCTGCGCTCACTTTGCTGACAATGACGCCGCGGATGCCGGTTTGCCGATAACGCTCGGGGGTATCGATCAGTACCGCGCCTTGCAAGCGTGCGTCCAGTTCGCCGGCCTGCAGTTCTTTCGGCGAGGCTTTCAATTGCGCACTCACAGACATGCGTTGGCCGTCACGCAACAGTTCCACGCGCACCGGAGCACCCAGAGGCAAAAGCCCTTCCAGATTGCTCAAGGCATCGCTGCTGTCAATGCGTTGGCCATTGGCTGAAATGATGACATCGCCCGGGCGGATGCCCGAGGCTTCCGCCGGGCT
>Ga0102814_10002387_pt1 | contig 12744 bp, 22 predicted proteins | sample ColrivemetaGS741_FD_79112 | JGI IMG/M metagenome (GOLD analysis project Ga0102814, IMG submission 79112) | Estuarine microbial communities from the Columbia River estuary - Flood tide ETM metaG S.741 | ecosystem: Environmental > Aquatic > Marine > Intertidal zone > Estuary | place: USA... | reverse complement strand
GTATTATGATACCCAGATGGTTTAGTAGCATAGTTGATGGCCGAACCACAAACACGGTGTAGAATAAAGACGTATAGCCACTCTTCTAGACCAAACACGTTTTGTTTACCATCCCAGTTTTTAGCAACCTCTAGTCTCTGTGGTGTGATGTTTCCAGCCTGCATCTTTTCCCAGTACGGGTGATCAGAACTCCAGCCATAGAATACATCGTTTACAATCTGTGAGAATCCGGCTAGCTTACGTTCAACCACGTCATATAGTTCAACATGGTGCATGAGATCATCTCCCAAATTGGTTTGAGCATGTGGCACCGATCCAGTATTGGATAGGTCTTGCTGTTTTGATGCTAATGCGAAGTATCGTAAGAACTCATCGTAGTAGCGTGTTGTGGTGATCTCCATATTGTTTCGTTTATTTAGAATAGAGCGGTTGTTACACTTCTAGATTCTAGTTTAGCATTCTTGCAATTATTAACAAGATCCCATCTGTAATACTCTCTAGCCAAGTGAACTGACTTGGGCTTTTCCATTACTTCAAAGTCAAGTTCACCAAGAGCATTCTTATAGATAACAGGATGCTTATAGCAATCCCAACCATTGCGCTCACACATATCTTCAATTGCTGTGTTGAATTGATGAACTAGTTCAGTTCTCTCAACCCAGGATCCAGCAAATGGAGTACCTTTGTAATAGCCAGTCTTTGGAAGTTTACGAGACTCATTCTCGATAGGTAGCGCCTGGATAACTTCGATGTTCTTAATACCAATATCTTCTAAAGCTAATAACTGATTCTCATAATCTGATACCATCTTTTTAAGAGACTCTGCAGGTTTGTCCTGGCGCATCAAGTGATGGCGAATGTCGATATTACCTAAGTAGATTGTAAGGCTCTTTGTCCATGAGAACATGTAAGAACCGATGCCACGCTTTAGTGTACCGAATAGTGTAAGACCATCATTACGGTTAACCATGTAACCTGGAGTATACATACTAAATGAGTGACTGTCACCGAAGCATAGTTTGTCAGTCTTCTCAATAAAGTCCACCCGTTGGATCTTGCTACAGATTTCAGTTGCCTCTTCAATTCTAGACTCAAGAGTCTTGAATAGCTCAGAACCAGTCTTAAGTCTTTTAGTAATAAGGTCACCGAGATCTGGCATATCATGGTGTAGTGAATACATCTTAACACCCGAGAACAGACGGATAACCTGGTTATACAAGTCATCATTAGCACCTCCAAAAATATTGAAGGTTCCTTTGAACTCCATGCCGTGATCTAATATGATACAATCATAATCAGTCCAGTTAGTAGAGACGCTTGTAATAACCGAGGTATTTTTATAGCCGGCATTAATCAACTGGTTAGCGATCATATGCGGCCATGCACTCTTGTGAGAACTCAGCTTATCTGAAAAGTTTCCAACGAGAATAGCAACACCAATCTTTAAATCGGTATTGCTCTCGTAATCTGTGAAGAACTTTAAATCACTCATTGTATCCTGCTCCTGCATCTTTTACATCAAATGGTTTTTCATCTTCTTTGTAACCATACTTTTTAATATAGTTATCAAGACCGCCGATATATGCTGCAGCATCTAGTAAGTTATCTTCTTTATAGTTGTATGAATGTCTGCTCAACTTGAGAGCAACTAGTGCTGCGTACATATCAGCACCTGTGAATTCTTTACCGGTCATACCGGCACAGATAAGAGCAGCTCTACGCATACCCTCTTCAAACGGGCCATACATACGCTCTTTCTCTTCTGAACGATGGTTAATGATTTTATTAGCTTCGTCTAGAATATTCATAATGGATTTATTTAAGTATTATACGCGATTAAGCCTTATTTGTTTCAGGCGAAACCTTTTCAGATACTGTCTCTCTATCTATGATAGTGTCTATAACTTCCTTGGTGGTTGGATCCAGTTCTTGGATCTTTGCCCATTTGGTAACCACCGTTTTGTCCAGATTTTCTAGATGTGTAACACGATACTTATATGCCATCTTAAGAGCACGTGTATAGTCATGTGCCCAGACTTCAAATACTAATGAGTTACCTTTATTATCAGGTAACGTTGTAAAACTAAATAGCCGGCCGACTGGATATTTCAACTCGTCAACCTGCATAACCATGATCACAAAAATAGTGGCCGTCAAAGCCATCAATAATACTAACATACAATATCTTTATACTATTATATCAGTATATTACAAAAAGTTTCTTTAATAAAAAACCCAGCATCTGAGATGCTGGGTGTTGAATTGTGTTGCGGTTTAGTGTACCTTATATCACATGTTGTATATATCGTTCATTGTGTATCAAACGATACTATTTATGAATATATTAACATATTATCTTCTACCGTTAATTACCTCATCAATGATGCCATATGCTACTGCCTCATCAGCTGTTAACCAGAAGTCACGAGTTGCATCCTTCTTTACTTTAGCAGCAGTCTTACCACAATACTTACCTAGTAGTTCGAACAACTCCTGGTTGATCTTCTTCCACTCTTGCCAATCAACTTCAGCATCTTGAATGTTTCCTGAGAAGCCACCTGAGGATTGGTGTAGCATAGTACGTGAGTGCTTCAATGAAGATCTCTTGCCTTTTGTACCAGCACCTAGAAGTACTGAACCCATTGATGCGGCCATACCAGTGTTAATAGTTCTGATATCAGACTTGATGTATTCCATTACGTCAACCATTGATAGACCAGATTTAACTGAACCACCTGGACTATCGATGTGTAAAGTAATGTCTTCTTTAGATACGTTATCCAAGAACATAAGCTGCGCTTGAACAACAGTAGACATATTGTCGTTAACACCACCTGCAACCCATAGGATGCGATCGGCAAGTAATCTTGAGAAAATATCCATTTGTGTTACGTTCAATTGACGCTCCTCTAAGATGTAAGGTGTCATAGAAGCTTCGATTTGCTTCTTATAGTAATCCATATTTGATGAGCTAAGATGGTAATCGCTCATCGCATACTTACTGAATTCTTTATTAAAGTCCATTTCGTTTATTTATAATTTCAACCATTTGGCGGATTAAGTTACACGTCTCGTATTCTTCGATGCTGATAAAGTATTCATTGGCTTTATCTAATGACTTGTGGAAGCCATCTTCTTGAATTTCCATTTCATACTCACTACCGTCTTCATCTACTAAGATTGCAACAGGAGCTACAATTTTGTCACCTTCAATTTTATGCATTACATGATCTACCATACGTCTGTAGAATTCATCATGCTTTGTGTTTAACATAAGTTCAATATCTTGAACACTAGTTGCCGAGTCAACTCTAATTCTAGGGATATTATCACCATGTTCATTAAAGTCAAAGTCTGACGGATCAAAGAAGTCTTCCATTAATCTAATAGATATTTCTTAAGAAGCTCCTCGTAGTCTTTCATTTTAGAGTCCTCTCTTGAGACAATATTATTAACTTCACTTATATATTCTGCACCCAAGTCAGTCAACTCCATCATGCCTTTATTCAGTACAAACATAGGTTCCTTTAGATTCATTGTGATCTCGGTTGCAGGTGTACCATATCTCATTTCTTTTATAATCTTTGAAGACAGTTCGAAATGTTGTTCGTAATAATGGATATTGTCAGCAAGATGGTGGTATGTTCCTAACTCCAATCCAGGATATGTGTCTTGCAACCATAGTACCATGTGCTGATGTACGAAACCAAAGAATGGTGCATCAAACGTTAAACCATAGAAGATATCGTTTGAACGCATCTGGACTTTCATGTTCAGTTTGTTATCACGGATCCAGAAGTTCAAGTACATTGTACATACGAAATCCTTGTTACCTTCAAACTGATATTTAGGTTGGTTTAAGAATGCAATAGCCTGGCGGGTATTGACATCACGCTCTAGAGACTCCTTAGCCCATTGAAGTTGATCACCAAACAGCAGGGCACCATAGTTAGAGTTGATCTCGTTAGTACCTGGGTTTGTGATGTTCTTCCAGAAACCTGAGAACTTACCGATATAGTCAACATCACAGTCCTTCATAAGGTACCATGCTAACTCACCGGCAAAATATTTAAAATTGAACTTACGGTTTTCGAAGTTTGCAAAGTACTTTCCTGGCTCTACTTCGAGGTGACCTAGAGCCAGCTCACGAACCTTTAGGTCTCGTGGCTGGGCTTCGGTCTTAATGTTTATAATAAGGTCTTGAAACTTTCTGTTAAACGACATATTCGTATTGCTTTAGTATATTATTATATGCTTCAGCTAATAGATAGTTTCTCACTATTTTTACGATATGTGATCGTGTATACCTTTTCACCAGCTACAATATCACCATCTAGAATTCCGTCAGCAAGGATATCCTCAACGTATTTCTGTACAGCTCTCTTAAGAGGGCGTGCGCCATAAGCCTGATCGTATCCTTCTTTAACCAAGAACTCCTTAGCTGTCTTAGTAAACTTTAGGCGGATGTCTTGTTCGAACATACGCTCACGAACTGAATCTAATTCGATATCGACAATCTTCAACATATCCTCTTCAGTTAGTTGATCGAATAGAACAACTTCGTCAAGACGGTTCAAGAACTCAGGTGTAAACTTAGACTTAAGTTCTTTCTTAATGATAGCATCGATCTTTGCCTTCTCAGTAGCAATAGTAGAAGCGCTTTGGAAACCGATGCCAGCACCGAAATCAGCAGCTCTCTTAGCACCGATGTTTGAAGTCATAATGATGATAGTGTTCGTGAAGTCCACAGTACGTCCAAGTGAATCAGTCAAACGACCATCGTCAAGAACTTGTAGCAGTACATTGAAGATATCTGGATGTGCCTTCTCGATCTCATCGAATAGAACCACGGAGTATGGTTTACGTCTTACGGCTTCAGTCAACTGTCCACCGTCTTCGTGGCCTACATATCCTGGAGGCGCTCCAGTCAAACGTGAGACATTAAACTTTTCTTGGTATTCAGACATATCAAGACGGATCATCGAGTCCTCAGTGCCGAACATGTATTCGCTAAGTGCCTTTACAGTCTCAGTCTTACCAACACCAGTAGGTCCTAAGAAGATGAATGAACCAATAGGCCTCTTGTGTGAAGATACTCCAACACGAGATCTCTTGATAACTTTAGATAGTGCCTCAACAGCATCATCTTGACCGATAATCTTTTTCTTAAGTTCTTCACCAAGCTTCTTGATCATTTTGCTTTCATCACCAGATAGACGAGACAATGGAATACCAGTCTGTTGCGATAGTGTCTCAGCGATAACATCAACATCAACAACTTTACGATCTTCTTTAAGTGAAGCCTCCCACTCTTTGATAGCCTTCTCAAGATCTTTACGCTTGTTCATTTCGTTGTCACGGCATGATGCAGCCTTTTCATAATCCTGTTCCTTAACAGCATTAAGCTTCTCCATCTTCATGATCTCAGCCTCCTTCTCCATCTTCTTGATGTTGGTAGGAACCTTGATCTCTTGTAAGTGGATCTTTGCACCAGCTTCGTCCATCAAGTCAATAGCCTTGTCTGGAAGTTCACGTGATGTAATATAACGATCAGATAGTTTTACACAAGCTTCTAAAGCTTCTGACGTGTACTGAACCACGTGGTGATCTTCGTACTTACCTTTAATCTGATCTAGAATTTGAATTGTGTCAGAGATAGAAGGGGCGTCAATGAACACCTCTTGGAAACGGCGAGTCAATGCACCATCGTCCTCAATGTTCTCACGGTACTCATCAAGCGTTGTAGCACCGATGCACTGAACTTGACCACGTGCCAATGCTGGCTTCATGATATTAGATGCATCTAATGAACCGCTAACACCACCAGCACCAACAATAGTGTGTAGTTCGTCGATGAAGATGATAACATCTGGATTAGCCTTAAGCTCTTCCACAATGTTCTTCATACGCTCCTCGAACTCACCACGGTACTTAGTACCTGCAACGATGATCGTCATGTTTAGCGATACAACTCTCTTGCCGATAAGTGTTCTTGCAACCTTACCTTCAATGATGCGTTGAGCAATAGCTTCAACGATCGCAGTTTTACCTACACCTGGATCCCCTAGGATGATAGGATTATTCTTTTTGCGTCTTGCTAAGACTTGACAGATTCTCAAGATCTCAGCATCACGGCCGATAATAGGATCTAACTTACCTTGTTTGGCCATGGCCGTTAGATCTTCACCGAACTGATCAAGATAAGGAGTCTTGCCAGGCTTTGGTGATTTCTTACCAGCGTTATCGTATGGGTCTTCGAATGCCATGTTTTTAATTTATTTTACTTACTTGTATTATATGAATAACTTAATATTAGTTTCATATGATACATGATCACTTTACTATATTGTCAGCGGCACTAATTGCTGGTAATAAGTTGGGCTTGATCCTGGCTTTAATGCCTAAAGATTCAACGTAACCCATGGCAGCTGATACTAATTTATTAGATCGCATATTAGGATCTTCATTTAGATCCAAATCTATATTATCAACAACTATGCCATTTTCTTGGAGATAAAGAGCTACGTTAACTGAGCGCTCGACTTCACCCCAGAGTCTTCCCCAGAAATCAAAGATTCTTGGAAATGTTTCTCTCTTGTAAAGTACGTGACATCCAGTAGTACCGATATGCAATACTACTGTTGTAGCATAGATGGTATTGTCTCCTTTGTTTTGGCTATCACAGCCAACGTAAAGTTTGATCTTAGGCCGGTGTTCATCTGCCATATACTCTTTGATATAGCTTGATAACTCAACACGATCTCCGTCTACCAATCTCTTAAACTCCATATAAAGTATTTATTGTATACTCAGAAGGTTACACCCTGGTTAAGTATAAAAGGAGTATGTTATTAAAAATTAGTGGATGGACCATTCAGGTACTTGCCGTGATATTCTAAGATCTTATCTCTAGCCTCTTCAGCAGTATCTACAAGGCGGAACAGATCCATATCCTTAGCGCTCATTCTACCGGAGTCAACGAGAGTCTTCTTGATCCAATCGATCAAACCACCCCAGAATTCAGTACCTACAAGTACGATAGGATATTTGATATTATGTCCAGTCTGTGCAAGAGTAAGTGCCTCGAACAATTCGTCAAGTGTACCTAGACCTCCAGGGAAGATAACAAATCCTTGTGAGTACTTAAGGAACATAACCTTACGGGTAAAGAAGTAACGGTTCTCAACACCAACCTGAACATACTCGTTCATGCCAGCCTCGAATGGCAACTCAATACCAATACCTACAGACTTACCTCCAGATTCTTTAGCACCCTTATTAGCGGCCTCCATAATACCAGGGCCACCACCTGTGATCACACCAAATCCTTCATTACACAACAAGCGCGCAAACTTCTCAGACTCTTGGTACCAATGATCATCAGACTTTGTTCTAGCTGAACCGAATACGGAAACACAAGGAACGTCAAGCTCGTTAAAAGTATCAAAGCCTTTGGTGAACTCAGCCTGGATTCTTAGAATTTGCCAGGCATCAATTGATTTATCTTTCATATTATGTTGGTTAGATTTATTATATGTCAGAAATGAAAATTGTTTATAAAAGAAAACCCCGAAGACGCATAACGTTTCGGGGTTTTATAGAGTGAACAAAATCATAATGTTGGATAAAAACCACTCTACAACACAAATTCAATTTATATATCTGTTAATTTTCTGCAAGATACGGATTTTTAATTCCGGAGGCATTTGGTCTTATTCTAGTAGACCTAACAAGAACACCTTCAGTATTATATTGACGAATAGCCACAATCTGATTATCTAGTTTGTATACAACCTTACCGCACCTTTTACCGTTGTACATATAGCCTCTAACTAAAAGTACTGAACCATCTTGGTAAGTTTCTTTTAATTTAAACGGGCCATTATATACACCTTGTGAATCAACATGGTAATAATTCCCAGGAGACTCGATTACTTTAAATGAATTAACATCAATGCATTCAATCGTCTGTGCATCTGCTGACTTACTGCTCATTAATATAATAATAAATATAATAAACCCTAGCATAGTAAATCTAGCAATCATCTTTTCAAGGAGCCTAAGGCTCTTCTTGATGCTTAACTTTTCCATAGTAAACCAAATGTTTTTTTTGGAGTTAGTTCCGTATATTATATATCGAAAGTTAACTTTTGTTTAACATAGAGTTAACATTAAACTACTTTATTAGTTTGGTAATGTGGTATTAGTGTATAAAAAAGCCGGCACTTGGCCGGCTCTGATTAACTTATTATGTGTGTATGTTATCCTATTTGCATAGTGCACTTCCAGCAAAGACATGCATCCGCTTCAGCATCAACAAGAACCCACTCGCTACAAGGAGCATCGTCTAGGTACCAGTTAGAGTACTTGGATTTCTCTAGATCAGAATTCTGACAGACCATCCACTTCATAGATTTATCAACAAGACCCGTTTTCTCTGACTTGTATGATTTAGTTTTCCAAACATTCTTTGCCATAACAATATTATTTGATCTTTATACTACCTTATTAGATTTTGTTTCATGCCATGTTTTGGCACTCGGTTTTATATAAGACCCCACCAGTGACATCGGAGTAGTATGTGTCCTGGTAGATCTCTTCTACCCAACATGAGTACTTACCACCTCGCCACTCAGTCTCCGTATCTGCCGCCTGTTTGGCTAACTCCACATTTGAGTATACACCTACTAAATAAGAATGAGTTTCCATACGACCCCACCTGTGAGCCACAACAGTGTACAGTTTCTTCTTATCGCCTTTCATTATTATTCTTGAATATTGTCAAAGTATACTGCCAAATTTGAAGATGGTAGCATAACAGAGACCATGTGTTCATTGCCAATCTTATGAATCAAGATAGTACACTTGTCTCCAGAAGACTGTTCAATTGCGCTAAGCACCATCATGTCGCCCACTGTCGGTTGTTCAAACCTGGTTTCATAAACTGTAAATGTATAAACACTACTGGTTTCAACTGCAGTAATAGTAATTTTACCGGTCAGTTGTGAATTCAGCTTGGTTTCAATAAGCATGTATTCAGGAGTGCGTGGGGTTTTGTCAAAAAACATCCACTCATTTTCTACATCGGACCAAACCAAATCTTTTGTTTCCGTGTGGTTTGTGATAATACGCCCATCGACTTGGGCAGCAGCTTGCAGGCCAAGTACTAATAGAGCACTAAGGATAAGTTTCTTAATCATAGCTTGAAGTTTTCGTCTTTCATTAGGTATTGAAATGACTTTTCGATTGTGAATAGTCCGATGATCACAACCATTGTGAAGATGGCCGTGCTGGTCCAATCAAAGTTAGACCCTAATAGATGACCAAATCCAACGGCCAGTCCAGTTCTAAATAGGTTTTCCATTTCTTTTAAATATTATTGCATAGGAGTTCTGCGGTCGCCATCTTCTTTTAATTCTTCGACGATCTCTTTCATAAATTGTCTTGCTAGCACAGCAAACAACACGATGTCAATGGCAGTGAATGCAGCACCCCACCACCAAGTTTCGCCGCCAAAAATCAGGCTACAAATTGCGCCCAAAATCCACGCGACCACAATGACCAGACCAACACCACTAAGTAAACCCAAGCAGAGTGCAATGTCCGTCAAAACCTCTTTGATATAAGCTCTCATGTCTATTATACTCTAATAATCCCGTTATGTTTCATCATACTCCTCTGATTTCTAAGAAAATTAGAATTTTTTATTTTAGAAATTTTTATTTTTTAATAAATCCATTTTTCCATTTTTCCATTTTTCTAAATTATTAAAAACTTAAATTTCTAAATTATTTAGTTTCCAACCGGTGCGGGAAAATTTTGTCAGCTAAGTAAAATAATTAAAAAAACTTATTTTTTATTTTTTTGTTTTTTTAGATTTCTCAGTCAGCCGATCAGTAAGATATCTAAGTATAGTTAGTATCGAAGTCGTGATTAGCCCTATATTAATACAGATGGCCCAAACAGGGCGTCCCTTAAAGTCGTATCAGGCCTTCCGGATCCCGGTGCGAAACCAGTAGTTCGACCCAGCATGCCGGCCACACACCCACGCAGTAGTCAGATTCATGGAGGCGATGTATTTCTCAGGCGACTTCACTGAGTCGTACAAGAGTATGCCATGCCGCCCTGGTGTAGCGATGATCCACCCGGAGTCTGTATGGCTGAGAGGGTTACTGGTTCTTATACTCTTATGTCTCTCAACAAACTTAGTGGTCACTTCATACGAACTCTCTAAGCGCTCTAAGAACTCTAATTCATTCATAGGCCCTGATAGATCGGCCGGTGTTATAGTAGTATGGTCTGTTAGGCTCATAGCTTTATAGTATATTAATTATACAAGTCGGCCCGGGTTTTGTTTCACCCTGGCCCCCTTGGCCCCCTGGCCCCCTTAGTCTCAGAAGGGCGGCTGGCGCATTACTCTGAGGGCTATGGGCTCTCTTAGTACTCTGAGTTGATTAGTAGTATCGGCCGGATGAATCCGGCTCTTAGAGTCTTATAGTATTATACTATCGCCTGCCTGGGCTCTATGGGCCCTTCTGGCCCTAAGGGTTTCTATTAGTTCTATTAGTTCTATTAGTGGTATCGGTCGGCGGAGCCGACTCTTGAATGGCCCCTCGAGGGGTAAAAAGGCCTTCCCCAGGCCCCGGACATTTTTCAGGCCTGGGCTACATTACCCTTAGTGGTGTTTTCTCTCAGGACTATTAGTTTTAAAAGGGCCTCACATGGGTAAAAAGGCCCTCCCCTGGGCCGTCACAGTTGGCTCGGATCTGGGACATTTGTTCATGGCCTTCATTACTTATACTTTTACTTTTCCATAAACTCGCGAAACTCAACGGATGGAATAAACACTAACTGGCCCCCATGCCCCGGAAGCCTCATTCCTCCCAGGGCCGGTAAACTCGGCTCACCGCACACATGCCATGGGAGGCCGGCTTGCCTAACTGGCTCTACTGGCCCGGTTTACTTAACTGACCAGGTTTGTATAGCAGTGCCGTTATTTCTATTATGCTCTAAGTGCTTAGATAGGGACTCTAATGTACCTGTATAGGTATATGTTGTGCCTGTCTCTAATGTAATGGTAAAGGTGGTTTCCATGTTTATTTAGTTATTTGGGTTAATTGTGCTTGTGCTATGGTTAGTTGTTGTTGGTGGGTTTGTGCGGCCAGGGTGTTGTGGGCTGCCAGGTGGGACTCGATGCGGTGACAATGATGTTCCACCTGGGCCCTCCAGAGGCGAGCCAGAGAGGCCCTCTGAGAGGCCTCCAGAGGGGCAACCAGAGAGGCCTCCCAGGGCCCTAGGGCTACCGAGTGTGTTAGTTTATCGTTTTCCATAAGGCTAATATACTAAAAAAAGTTGACATAAAAAAACTCTGGGCGCAAATATTTGTAAAAACTTTTTGAAACAAAAGCCAGAATATGGGTATAATATAGTGGAAAAGACTCGATAGCCTGGGGAGCCCTACAAAACTTTTTTTAAAAAAGTTGCCAAAACATTTTTTTATCTCAATTATTTTTCGTATATTAGTAGTGTAATCATTAAGACAACTAAACGATACACACTATGAAAAAGATCATTAATGCCACTGGAGTTCGTACTGTAGATTTTCTAATGGGTAAAACTATTACCGCTGCTCGTTTTATTGTTAAAAGCCGTGCTGGTTTTATGACCGTAGTAGACGCTCGTGATTTTGATGTTGAAGCTTATAATAAGTATCCTGAGCGCTTGATCTCTGGTTATACGAAAGGAGCCCTCCAGACTGTACAGGTACAGCTTGACGGGTATGACTTTTTCTTTACTGTCTTTGCTCGTCAGGGTAAGAAGATTCACATGATTGATGAGGTTATCTTAGCCGATCTTACTGTAGGTACTATTAACTCCTTGTTCTATAACACTGAGTTGTATAGCCAATCCCAATATAAGGCGGTTAACTCGGCCACCTGGGCTTCTATGGCCTATGTGATGAATGAGCCAAAGTTTGAAACTGTTCGCGTAGCTTAAAAAAAGTTGAGCAAACATTTTTTTATGTCAAATATTTTTTGTATATTAGTAGTATAACTAAGAGAGAGACCCACTAAAAAATTAATCTTATGAATTTTGGAAAAGCAATTGTACGTGGTGCAGGAAGTGAAATCGGTCGTTCAGTGGCTCGTGCTGCGATTAATAAAGTAGCTAAAGGTGCTGATGCAAATTATGTAAATGTCAAAGGCGGCGCTGGTTCACCGGGTCGTAATGCAGCTCGTGATTTTATTAAGGCTTCAAAGTTTGAATTTACCGCATCTAATAAAGCATCAACTGTCGAAAACAAATTATTTAATTTGATAGCTACCTTTGAAGACCAAATTAAAGAAGACCGTTCATATTTCTTTAATGATGTTTCTATTGTTGCAGATAAGTTAAATGATAGTTATGAATTTTTTAAGTTTAAAGAGTACACTACTGATAAACTTGATGAGCTTAAATCTAAATTCTTTAGCTTAGTAAACACAACCACTGTTCAAATTAAAGAGTATCATGCTGAGCAGCTTCCTATTAAACAAGCTAAACTTAAAAAAATTAAGCGAAGCAACACTATTTGGTTGATCCTCGGAGTATCTATTATCCCAGTATTACCATGGTTAGGTATTAAAAGTACTAAGCAATTAAAGTCTGAAATCCAAACACATGAAAAGTTATCTAAATTAAGTTTGAATCTTTCTTAAAAAGTTTCAAAATAATTGGCTAAACATTTTTTTATGTCAAATATTT
>Ga0102814_10002384_pt1 | contig 12749 bp, 24 predicted proteins | sample ColrivemetaGS741_FD_79112 | JGI IMG/M metagenome (GOLD analysis project Ga0102814, IMG submission 79112) | Estuarine microbial communities from the Columbia River estuary - Flood tide ETM metaG S.741 | ecosystem: Environmental > Aquatic > Marine > Intertidal zone > Estuary | place: USA... | reverse complement strand
TCCATTGTATTACTCCTCTTTTACTTGTTCTGTTTTATTTTGTGATTGATTGCGATTGAATTTGCGCAGCGTCGCAAAGCGGGCTTGATGACGATTGGTAATAGTAGCCAAGCTCAAACCAATTGTTAAAAACGCCATATCCGCAAGCGTCGGTCCAGAATTCCGTTGCCATAAGCGCGGGCGCATAAAACACAAGCACGGCAAATAAAATTAAACCAACAATTCCAGCCGCAAATTCGGCGGCGGTTTTATAGTGACAATCAATTGCGCCCATGGCGGCCATTTGCGGATAGGTTCTACATTCTTTGCACATTGCTTTTTTCCTCATGTTATCGCGGCAATCTCACCGCTTAATATGTTTCTAATATACTTTTAATATATCATCAAGAAAAAAATGCACGTTTTACAATTATTTTGCAATTAATTCAACGCTCCCAAATTCTGCGCCGCGGCGTCAAAATCATGCTGCGACGCGGCGATCAGGCGGCAAAATGCCACCGGAAGCGCACCAAATCATGACCGATGGAAAAGCTCACCCCACCGTGGAAAAAGCTCACCAGTGGAAAAGCTCACCCCACCGTGGAAAAAGCTCAGTAGCGCATTTTTGCGGTGCGAAGTGCGCCGACAAAAGATTTGCGGAAAAGGCTGGGGAAAGTTCGCGCGATGCCGCGCTTGGCCGCTGGCAGCGGATTGTAAGAGCGATCAATCTTTGCGCTTGGCGTCAACGTATATAGCGCCTTCACCTTCGCATTCTTCTTTCTGCCAGTGCGCTCCATGATCATACTATTGCCAGTGCGCTTGCTGGTTCCAATGAATGTATTCTTGCGGGCCAGCACTTGCTTTGGCTTAGACGCTTTCGTCATTGCGCCTTCCATAGAGCCAGACCGCCGCCTGGTCAGCTTGGCCCCAGTGACCGGAATGGCCAGCTTTGTGCGCCCAGATGTCTTGATCCCACCTTTGACATGGCGCTTCATAAACTGCGTGCCAGCTCTGGTCTTCTTTGTGCCTTCCCGTGAGCCGCTAGCGCCTGCTGTTGTCCCCGCTGGCACTGGGTCGTCAACAGGCTGAATGGACGCCACAGCCATCCCTGTGCGCTTGGCGAACGATGCGTTGGCGCCGAAAACCCGGTGAACAGCCATTATGAAAGATAAGTTACGCGCCTCAAAGGTTCGCATGTATTCGCGGGTGATGTCCTCATTCCGCACCTTCACCGCTGTTTGCGTGACTGCCCTGGCAACCGCAAATGGTATCTGCCGACGCGCCAGGTTGTCCAGCTTTTTGCGCATCTGATCGGTATCGGCCTTGATTGAGAAGCTGACAGACATTTGGCCCCCTACGATGGAAAAGCTCACCTCCGATGGAAAAGCTCACCCATATGATACACGATCAATGGATAGATTGCGAGGTGCCTGCTGATTCCTGTATCATTTGCACGACGCAGAGCATCGCAACCATTATCTGAGCGGCGTTGTATCCATCCTCATGACATTCATCCATAAAGTCAAAAACGGCATCAATAATCTCGGAGTCAATCTCCATACCACCTGAGAACACAAAAACTTCACTTGACATATCCCAACCTTCCCTGATTGGGCGACCTTACGATCAAACAAGGCAAAAAAGAACCCCCGCTGAAGAGCAGGGGTTTAGTTGCCATGAAAGCATGTCTGGGAGGATCATACTCCAAACCACTTATCACATATCGAGCAAAAAGTCTACTCACCTTCGTCACACTCAGCTCCAAGGGCCATATAGCCAGCGCCGTCACAACTGGAATCTCTGTGCTTACCATTGCGCAGGCGTGCTATCTTGAGTAGCGCCATCATGTGACAAACGTCAGCCGCGCTAACTGGATATCCCAAGTAAGCTGCCCACATTGCAGCAATGCATCCAAAATTCTCACTTGCATCCCCGTAGTCAGAAGCCCTTTGGCCGTTGATTAAGTGAGATGCCTCTTTCAGCACCTGTGTTCTCACGTTGTCTTTCATTTCACTCTCCATCTAGTTCAAAGTTAATTTCATCATCATACAACCTGACCTCTGTGATCCTCGCTTTCGGGAACTCATTTGTCACAGCGGCCATCATCTCATCTGTGTGAACACTCAGGACGGCACAAACGTCAGATATGTGGTACACAGCCCAATTTGGGTTTGCGCGTCTGACGGCGCTCATATCGCCGCTGGCGAGGAAGCAATATATTTTGCCGCCCCACTCACAGATATGCCCGTCAACCTGTGGCGGCTCATGACCATCCTGGCGAGCTTTGACGTTCATCATCTTGAGGGCTTTAATCAGGCTGGTGGCCAGCTCAACGCAAAGGGCGTGATCGTCTGCAACCATCGCTGCATCCAGATTGCCGCGCAGCTCGCGGTATCTCAGAGCGTAGGCTGGCGGCACACAATCAACCAACGTATCACCCCACACCTTGCTGGCCGCTGCCGACGCGAAGCTAAATGGCTCGACCGCTGCTGCCACCTTGTAGCTGATCGGCTTGGCATGATCTGTGTGCTTGCTTTCAAAGGTTCCCCGATTGGCCATCGCGGCTTTAGCTTTAGCTGTCTTTTTAGCCATAAGATTTCTCCCGACATACTAATACGATTGCCCTATAGGCAAATCGTATTCTTCGTAGGTTATGTCCAATCATACGATTTTGCCTACGATTACCTACGAAAAATACGAAAAGCATGTTTATACTGTTTAAAATCAACAACATGAAAATCGTAGCAAAATCGTACATCATGTGACCCTGCCTTCCTTCGCAGAAATCCATATTTTGCCCTCATTTTGCACCATATAGCCGCTTGAGATTAACCCTTTGATGGCCGCTGTATAGGCTCCCGATGGATTAGCGGATGTCATTTTGCCCCTCGCAAACTCCCTCAAACGCTCTTCGTCGATGCACCAGAAGCGCCCACTTTCAGGCCAGCCCGGTCCAGTTGGGTTCTCGCCACCGATGCCTTCTCCTCGCAATTGTTTGAAGGCTGAGACCACGACTTTCTGGTTGGCGCCGCTAGGTCGCTTCTGGTTCATGTCGGCCACATCGTCTGCATCTGCCTGTTCGATGGTACAGGTTGTAACTGCATCGCCATCCTCATCTTTGCCCAGCTCATGCACCTTTAGCGCGAACACAAACGGCTCCTGTGGCTCCAGATCACGCTGCTTAGTTGCGGTGGCTGTGCGCAGTTTATCCTCGACCTCCAGCTCGATTTCGGTGTCAGTGGCGGCTCTAAGCGAGCTGTGTCCACGCGCACCTTTAGCTGTATCTTTGCCCGAGTGATGCACGATCATAATGTGTGCGCCCGTTACATCCCGCAGAGCGTCGGCGTTGGCGATGAAGGATGTCATATCTGTTGGCCCGTTCTCATCGCCGCCAGCCATTGCTCGGGACAGCGTGTCAATCACAATCATTGACAGTGGTTCACCTATGTCGGCCTCGATGCTTTTGCACAGCTCAATCAGGCCAGCCAGGTCGGACTCTGGGCGCAGTAGATCAACTGGAGATGGTCTGACAGCCAGCGGAGCGTGCGTTATTCCGTACTGTTTGCGCAGCGCAACACATCGTGACTGAAAGGCATTGCCACCCTCGGTGGCTAGATATAGCACTGGTCCGCCTTTGACCTTGCTGCCCTGCCACTCAACGCTGGCTGAGACGCAAAGTGCCATGTCAAGACAGAAGAAAGATTTGCCGACGTTTGATGGCCCATAGACCACCGACATCTGGCCGCGTCCCAGCCAACCTTTGATTAGGTACGATGATGTCAGAACGGGTTCTGCGTCTTTCAGCCAGAAGATCGGCTTCTGTTCGGCGTTAGGTATGATGATTGTGGCTTTAGGCTTCTCTGGCTGCGGCTCTGGATTTGGAATGGTATCAAAGTCGGCATATGGGTCCGATGCTGCCTTGACGATCTCCTCACGCTGTTTAGCTGGCGATGGGCGGATTTCCTTGCCGTATTCGCGCACGGCATCTGACATCCTTCCGCCATGCTCAAAGTGCGCCCAGATGTCGAAAGCATCACCGTAGCAGAACTCACCGCTTGCCTGACCGATACCGGATGCTCTGTCAGAGCCGGAGAGGCTTACCCAGTGCGTGCCGAAGTCCTTTGTGGCAAACGAACCGCTGGATTGCATTGGGCTGCGGTAGCTGTCTGAGCGGCCTTTGCGCTCATAGCCATATTTCAGCATGATGTCTGCGATCGTGTGGCGTTGGTTAAATACGTCAATTGGGTCGTCGCCATCGTATTTACCGCGATTTTCTGCACGCTGCTGCGCGCGCAAGGCTCGCTCTGCTGCGGCTTTTTCTGCTGCGATGGCTTCATTCTTGCGGCGAAACTCTAGGTTTTCCCAAATCCGGCTTTCGGTTGGGATCAGCAGACCATCGCCGCGATGACGCACACCGTGGTAAAAGCTCGGCGCGCCAAAATCATCTCTGCGATCTGGCGGCACGTTGGGCAGGTAGATAGGTTGGCCAGAGCGTGAGAGTGCGGCATCACACGCTATGCCTTCAGCCAGCATAAGGTCAAACAGAGCGAGCTGTGCGTCAACGTATTCGTCACCGCTGATCGGCAGGGCCAGGGGAATTAGCACGCGCCACTTGCGGTTGTCTTCGCTGGCTCCTGATGACGAATATATTAGCGCGGATGCGTTTCCGGTGACCGTCTCAACGGCTGTGCGCAGTTCAATTAGCGATGGATCGCCTTCGTCCACGTCGATTGCCAGCATCCAGTATTCACCATGCTCGCGTTGCATTGCGTGGTTTCGACCATCGTGGTCTCTATATGCTGACGGTATGATAAAAGAGGCATCGGCTTTTTCTTTGGACTGCGGCTCGCTAACGAGTTTGGCTATATCGGCAAGGTTTATGCCGTCATATTCCGAATATTTATCGCCGATCTTTGTATCAAGCGCACCGTGTGCCAATAAAAGCTGCTTCTTGCTAACCTCGCTTGTTTTTGTTAGTCTATTCATGTTCGGACCCTTTCACCAATCACGGTCTGTTTTCTCCCAATGGAACCCCGGCAGCGTCCCAACTGCCGGGGTTTTCTTTTGCCTAAAATGGAATTTCGTCGTCTTCCAGGGTTGGCTGCGGCTCTGCCTGTGTTGCTGGCGCAGTGGCCGGACCAAATTCATCCAAAGCTTCGTCAATGCCGCCCTGCATCGTTGTGGCCACTTCCTCAAATTCATCAAGACCGCCGCCGCCGTAGATTGCATGTGTGACTTGCACGGTGTCAATCAGTAAAGAGATGCCATGCTGCGGCGGATCGGTTTGCGGATTAGCTGTTGGGTAAGCCGTGACCCGAATGCTTCCTTTTGACCCGCTTCTAAATGACAAATCTTCGAGCGGCAGCTTTGCTCCATCAATCACGCGAGGCCGCTCATTTAATGCACCTTGACTGTTGACGCCGTTTTTCTTTGCACGGAACTCATAATTGCCACTCTCTAGCTTTTTCATTCCGAATATGGTTTTAAATTCACCTTTGGTATCACAACTTTCATGATGTGCTTTTAGTTCGTTGTGCAACTTTTTTGTTTCATCGGCAGTCATCTCCCATGCAATCGAGTATGCTGCACCAGCGGCGGTGGGTGCGGATGGATCAGATCTTTTTTCTGCACTGTTATATCGGTAAGTTTCATTTAGCCGAGGCCACTTAAATTCCACGTTTCGGATCATTACGGGTTTGAAGTCTGTTTTAGCCATGTGTTTTCTCCAAGCTAATTAAAAGTCGGCTGCATCTAGCTGCAACCATCGAGGTAGTACAACCACATTGGTTGTTTCGGACCAACCAGTGTCCCACTTTTGAGTCTGGTTGGCTTCTGCGATCTGGCGCAGGGTTTCGTGCATCTTCTGCTTACCCCATGCCAGATATTCTGGTGACAGAATGTTTGTTGATACGGCATATGGAGCCGCCTTTTCCACATTCACAAACACAAATTGATCGGCCTTGCGACCAGCGCAATTCATGACGTGCATATAGAAAGCGGCTTGGATGGCGTAGTTATAGGTCACCATATCCTTTGCCACGCCGCGCGGGCTGGCGTCCTGACAGGTCTTCAGATCGTACATGACACCCTTCGCATCCCAGAGGCTATCTGGGCGGCATTTGATCTTCAGCCCGGTTTCAGGGTCCGTAGCAAAGAAGCTGGCTTCATTAACCGTTGTTGGCCCAGCCATCCGCTGTCCTGCTGGATGGAAAAGAACACTGTCGGCAATGTTGCGCGCAAGATCGTAATCTGAAGTGGTGAGCAGCGTTTGATCGTTTGCCTGCGCTTCCTCATAGGCTTCTATCCAAGCCTTGCCTCGGCGGGTCTCTGGCCCACGGATGACAATGTTCTTTTCGCTTTCCAGGCACATTGCATGGACAGCGGTTCCGACATCAAACACGGTGCTGGATTTATAGACCTTGGCCTTCCAGTGTGCCAGCGATTTGCCATAAACCATTTTCACGTCAGATGAGCTAATCGCGTCAGTGGCGTGATATTGCGCGTTGGTCATTTTATCAATGTCACCAATCATAACATTTTCTCCTTGTTTAGAATTTCAATCCTAATTTTCGGGAGGCATACCACAGTCTCTCAAGCGAGTTTAATTCGTCCTGCACCATAGCCCATCCCTTGCCGTGACCCAGATCAATTTCCTGCGCCTTATTCATAAACGTGGCCTGTGAGGCGTAACCGACCACGTTAAGTTTATTAGGCTCAATCTGGCAGACCAGCACAGCGCAATCTGCTTTAAACGCCTCCTTGCGCTTAAACAGTAACCTGCCGCTCTTATGAAACGTGGCCTTCACGTCCACAGAAATATCGTCTAGCCAGAGGTCACACCCATCATCCACGCCAATCGCGTGCTGCTGCGGAATGTTGAACACCTTAGACACGGCGACTTCAGCCTTAACGCCCAACAAATCCAAATCTGCGTCAGACCTGCCTTTATCCTTGCGCTGATTAACAACGCCAGACGCCCTAGCAAGCTGCCAGCGCATAGCCGCAGCCTGCTTGCATTGCGACATTTCTTTCGGAGTTAATTGGATTAGCATCTCATTTCCTCCCTAGCAATATAGCAGAAGGTCTCAAAGTCTACCTCTACGGTGTAATCGTGATCGCAATCAGTCAGCGCAGCCAGGGGGATCACACATCGCATTGGCTTGCGGTCGTATTTGTAAATCAGGCAAGGCATCTTTTGCTCACGCTCGGCGGCAACCTGAACTTGCGCCCACCAGCCGATAGAGCCGCCGATAGGCCCGTCTTTGTAGCGTTTCAACTCCAGAGTAAACGGGAATGCCGGATCGTCTGGTATCAGGTCGGCGTGCGCGCCAGCTCGGTATTGCTCAAGGTCGCGCTTAAAGCCAATGCCAAGCTCATCGCGCAGCATATTAGCAACTTCACGCTCAAATGATGCGCCCTTGTTGCGCCCATTGACCATCAGTCTGGCTGCGGCTGCGTAACTTCAACGCCCGAATCAACCGCTTTGGCCAGAGCTGAACTACGCACGAATGCTGTGAACGACAACCCAGATCGGCGCGCCGCCTCTGCGATGGCTTCCTTCTGGGCTTGGGTAAACCCTATCAACTGTTTGTGATCCATTGGACCCTCCTATGCTTACCCCTCCTGCTTAATATTAAATAAATATCATTGCAAGCGCAAAATATGTATTGCGCATATTGTTACAATATGTGATGAAGAGTTACAGAATGTTAAAACAAAGGAAGATGTAATGCACACTAAACCAATCATTATAACTAATGTCCACTTTAACGGTTTTGGCTTTGCCTATGACATTGAGAGCGCAGAAGCCGTCTTCATCCCTGCTGGCGTTGTTGATGGGCATGATGTGAAAGCTGGCGACAGCATCAATGCTGTCTTAATTCCGAATTACTCTGACAAGGCCAGCTCTACACCTTGGATGGCAATCAAGATCGAAAACGGCGCTAAGTTCCCGCAACCTGAGACCACTGGTGAGGTCATTGAGTTGCCGGCGCCAGAACCAGAGCCAATGTTGCCGCAGAAACTTGACAAGGCTGTCTTAGAATATATCAGTGAGACGAGATATTGCACGACCGCCGAAATTTCCGAGCATCTCAATATTGACAGCAAGACTGCTGGCAACTCAGCCCAGCGCAATTTTACCGCCGGACGCATTGCCAGAGCTGCCGTTCACAATCGCGTTGGCTTGACTAAGCCCAATTTCATTTTGTGGGCTATGAATGCCTCTGACTTTCTGGATAATTCATATGAGTAATCTCATTGATTGCCCTGAGTGCGATGGCGATGGCACAGTTGAACGTGAAGTCTGGGTGCGCCAAAGCTCAACTTGGCATGGCGACTTTGGGTCGGAAGTGCAGGATTGCGACAACTGCAATGGAAAAGGTCAGATTGAAGAGCTGGAGGAAGACGAATGAAACCAACCACTGAAACCTTGACCGAGCAAGTCATCAGATGCGCTGAGATGGATATGTCTCAAACTGAAATTGCTGACCTGCTTCGCATCAACCCCACTAAGGTTGGCCGGATTACTAGTCAGCTTAATATAACCCTGAAAAGAAAGAAGCGCGAATATGGACCTAATAATGCAATATATAAAACGGCTCGAAAGAGTGAACTCAATCCTGCTGTCGGAGCCGAAGACGGCAATGAGGCCAGCGCTGCAGCAGAGGCTGCAAGAGCAAAGCGCGCTGATCGAGAAGCTAGGGTCCGCGATCAGCGATCTGCCGAAGCTCGATTGAAGGCCAACCTGGAAGGCGTGACCGACAAGCATCAACGATATGAAATCACATATGGCCATTGCCTGCTTGAGTTTGAGAAGTTGCAGCACAAGCTCGGCAATCGAGATCAATTGCCATCGCGGGAAGCGCGCAAGTCAACCATGCCTTCAACTGCAGTTGAGATGGCCGAGAGACGCCGCCAGCACAACATAGAACAGGGTGAGCATCTTTTCCGCATGTTGCGCTATGACCAACGCATATCGGCCTCCGAGGGAGCTGGTATGATCGGTGACAGCATTGCACGCACCTCAAACTATCTCAACAACATGGCCGAGGCTGGAAAGCTCTATCGTGTGCGTGATTTCATCAAGGTTCCAGGCTACGCGAAGAATCAATGGCGATGGGTCTACAGTAAGCAACCCATTGAACCGTTGTCGAATAAGTTCGAGAGAGGTGAGTGATGCGGACTAGGCAAAGGCAATTGGAGGTGGTCAGAGTGGCGCTGGCGAAGGCACATGTGGACAAATACAAAATGAACAAGGGTTGCGCTCGCTGTGGATTCAATGAGCATCCAGTTGCCCTTGAGTTCAACCATATTGACCCGTCCAAAAAAAGCAAAACTGTGTCTCAACTTGTTAAAAAGGGTGTAATGAAAAACATTATTGCTGAAATGGAAAAGTGTCAGGTTTTATGCTCAAATTGCCACCGAATACACACCTACGCAAACAAACATCATATGAATATCTCGGAGAGTTTAGATGAGTGATGAAGAGATAGAGCGCAAAATTCACATAGCTGGCCTCGTTGGAGCTATCTTTGGCTTTGCAAGCGGCGCTGGCTTGATGTCGATGGTTGGCATAATATTTTGAAGTCGCGCGGGTGGCCGTTGATATTGTAAAAGTTTGGCGCTTTTTGGTAGCAACGTCATCCGAGGCTAAACAACCGCTATTCCCGTAGCAAAGTCGATTTATCTTGCGATGATAGCCACCCACTCGAACTTTCTAATCAAACCCAAGCTAAGCCACAAGCGATTATTTAAAGCTGTCAAATGTTTTTTGCATAGACAACTTTTCATCCATAAATTCTTCCGTTGTAACATATGTTGTAACCGTTGAAAGCTCATCGCCTCGACGGAAAACTACAGCTTCAAGATTTATAGCCACAAACGCAAACACGTCCGACATCGCGGCGCCCTTTTTAGGCGTGTTGAATGCGTAGCTCTGGCTACTCTTATATGTCTTACTGGAGGTTTTAACCTGCAAAGTTAAAGTGCGTGTATCCATTTGTATATACGCATCGTGATCCTTAATCTGGCACAAAGTGCAAGAATAGCCAGCAAGCGATAGGTGAGCGAGGGCTAAATGCTCTCCCGCTCTTCCTACCGCCGCACTGGCCTTTTGATCTTGAGAGGCCATTTGTCTGACTTTTTAGGCCATCAGCCAGGTGTGAATCTTGCGCGTCTGATTGATCCTGTCTTCCAAGCCATGATGCCCGCCATTTACGCGCTTAGTGATGCGCTTAATAACGCCATCCGATACACCCTCATCGGCAATCTTAAACAAGGCGTTCTTCTCAAAGAACCACAAAGCAGTCTCGAAGGCGTATGTGTCTGCCACCAAGTCTGGGTCTGTCATAACTTTCGGCAAGCTCATGTCTGACGCAAATGCACGGTAATTATTGCGCCCGGTCAACTGAAGGAACCCTCGACCGATGTATAAACTGGCCTGCGCCTCATCCTCGTTGCCCATTCGGCCAGCGTAGACCTTGCCAGCAAGCCCGGTTGGGTTTTTGGCATATGGCTTTGCATCATCAACCGTTGGGAAGCGCGATGGCCAAACAGCTTGAATGCGCTCTGGAGTAGAGTAATACAGGCTTTCACGGGTGCGCTTAAAGCCACCGCTTTCGTGTGACGCCTGCCCCATCAAGTGTGCGCCGCGCGCAGGGGATAGGTTAAAATACTTTGCGATTGCTCTGGCCGTATTTGGACCGAAACTATTATCGGGGCTACATCCGCACTTTTGTTGCAGAAGTTTTAGTGCATTGCTCATGTTACTTCCTCTTGAATAAAGCCTGCGCGCCACGAACACCGAAGCTGGCGCTTATCGCGATACCTAACGAATAAAAATACCAGTTTGGCGCTTTGGAGAGCTGTTCAAACCCACGATCTACCCACCCCTCGGCACCGGGAATGAAGGCTAGAACAAGCGGAATTGACAGAACAATTACGAACCACTCGTCTTTCCAGCTTGATTTTGCGCCTTCTGCCATGATGCGCTCCCAATCGGCAACGCTGGTATGCTCCGAAAGCATAATTTTCGCCTTGGCTTCAGCTTCAGTGAGCTTGAGCTTTGCATCCGCTGCCTGTTTGGTAGTCTTTGCCTCAAGCCAACCTCCCGCAAGGCTAGCTATTGGACCTATCAGTGCTTGCAGCATTTTTGCTCTCCATCGCGTTAAATCCAAAATAAGCAGCGGCGATACCGCTGGCACCTATCACATAAACAGCCGCTATGTCAGCCAATAGCCCCGCAGCGGTCTCTAAGCCCCACAAAGAGGCAGCTAGAATGACGAAAGGGTATAAAACCATTCCAGACAAGGAAAACCATGTCATGCGCCTCTGTGCATCTCTTTTAGCATCAGAGTCCTCCATGCGGCGGCGGCGGTCCTCCAGCATGATCTCATGCTCTATTGGGTCAATCTCGCCATTGCCGTTTAAGTCAAATTCATTCGGCATCTTCTAAACTCCTAGCGTACTCTACAGCGTACCTCTTGTGGTGCGTTATTATAACAACTTTTCCAGCTTTGTCATATACAACGTAATCGCCGCGTTTATTCTGGTATAACCTCAAAGCAATACGTCACTATGTTGGAGTTAGTGATAAGAACGCTTGCCTCATCTTTTGCACGCGCGCACGCACTGCTATCCCCAAATTGGCCAAGCTCATAGTGCGTCACGTTGTTATTCATTATTTGGAACCAAACCAATATCCACATTTACCATTTTCCCTGATTGCGACCAAGATAATAAAAGCCTGTAACAACACCAGCGCTGGCAACGATAAATATTACTGTGCCAACAATAAAGTTTATAGCATTGTCAATTGCCTCTTGCTTTTTGTAAGCTTGTTCCTTGCGGATGCGGCGCATCTCTGCCTCAATAGATAGCACCTCTTCCCAGGCACTCGGCCCGTAAGTCCAAGAGATGTGATCCTTTATCTCCTTGCGCATAGCCTCCATCTTCTTTTTCTGGGCAAAGATTTCGATAGCGTTGGCGCTATTGTCGCTCATCATCTTGTAAAACGGAGGGTTCTTTGTTTTGTCTTCCGCATACTGAAAGTCAGAAAAAGCGGCTCCCCACTTAGCGAGGGTGCCGCTCATCTCTTGTATATCTTTGCCAGCAGATATTCCCTGCTTCAGAATATTAAAAGCGGATGTAGCTAGACCGACCGCTGTAACAGGGTCAATCATTTTCTCATCCCATCTTCGTCAGGACTGCGAGCAAGAGTGCAATGATGAACCCAGCCGTTCCAATTAAGATAGCCTCAAGCCTTTTAATTCTGATGAAGACCTCTTTAAATTGTATCGACGCCTGCGTTGAGAGAGCCACAACATCTTTCTCAACAATATCAATACGCTCATGCGCCGAAGCCACTGTTCTTTTATCCATCTTCATCTTCCGTTCGTTCCAACGCTTCTTTCAGCCTTGCCATGAAGAACTCACGGCCACCCTGAAGCTGGGTTAAATTAAACTGGGCTGAATTAATCTTCTGATCCAGCGAACCAATATGGTTTATGCAGACCTTTGCTTCATCAGATAGCTGGTCTTCAGTGTACTCGATGTCGTCAATCGTGATAACCTTTTTGTCTTCAGTTGTCATGTTGATCTCCTTTTCTCTAGGTTATTCAGCCCAAGGGTTTCCAGAGGCTTCAGTTGGGTTAATTAGTTTGTCGATCTTATCAGCAATAGCAGCTTCAGTATCATCTTGTGATACGCTGCCCCACACCCAGCCTTGAGCCTGTGCTTCAGTTACGTCAGCGTAAGCTACGAAGTCAGAT
>Ga0102814_10002379_pt1 | contig 12758 bp, 14 predicted proteins | sample ColrivemetaGS741_FD_79112 | JGI IMG/M metagenome (GOLD analysis project Ga0102814, IMG submission 79112) | Estuarine microbial communities from the Columbia River estuary - Flood tide ETM metaG S.741 | ecosystem: Environmental > Aquatic > Marine > Intertidal zone > Estuary | place: USA... | reverse complement strand
CGAACCGCTCAAGCAGATGGTGGCGGCGGTTTCCGTGGGGATTTTTCAGGGTGTGCCGGTGCTTGACCTGGATTATCCGGAAGACTCGGCGGCCGAGACGGACCTGAATGTGGTGATGACCAGTGCCGGCGGTTTTATCGAGATCCAGGGCACCGCTGAAGGTGCACCTTTCCAGCCTGAAGAGCTGACCGCGATGCTCGAGCTGGCCCGGCAAGGCTTGCAGCAGCTATTCGAGCTGCAACAGGCGGCCTTGCAGGGCTGAGCTTTCCCGGGGTTTGAAAGCACAGTAGTTGGAGGTGGATATGAGTGAGCATGACCTGCAACCGCAGCTGAATCAGGAAGTTCGTCAGTGGGCAATGTTTTGCCACTTCGCCGCCTTTCTGGGTTTGGTGTTCCCTTTTGGCAATCTGATCGGGCCGCTGATTGTCTGGCAGATCAAGAAGGATTTGCACCCCTTCATCGATGATCAGGGCAAGGAGGCGCTCAACTTCCAGATCAGTGTGGCGCTGGCAGCAGTGCTGTGCTTTGTGCTGATGGTGGTCGTGATCGGCTTCCCGCTACTGGCGCTGCTATCCGTTGCAGCGGTGGTGTTGGTAGTTATTGCCGGGATCAAGGCCAACGAGGGGCAGCTGTATCGCTATCCATTCTGTTGGCGACTGGTGCGCTGAGGCTTAACTCAGCGCAGCCAACAGCTCGCTGCGGCCGTGCGGCGGCAGCATCACGATCAGTACCTGCCCGGGCGATGGTGTGACATCGGCAGCCGGGTTAAAGATGAACTCTGCACCGTTCTTCAGTGCCACCACCACGCAACCCGGGCAGAGCTCGCGTAATTCGCCGATGCTGCACAGGCGATGGTGCTTTTCCAGCAACAGCTCTTCCAGACGGATTTTCTGTTCCGAGCGCAGCATTTCGTCGAGAAAATGCACCACATGCGGGCGAATCATGGATGAGGCAATCCGCGAGCCGCCGGTGAAGTCTGGTGAGATCACCACGTCGGCGCCGGCTTTCTTCATCTTCTGGGCGTTACGGATTTCGTGGCAGCGCGCAACGATGCGCACGTTCGGGTTGAGCTGGCGGGCGGTGATGACGATCATCAGATTGCGGCTGTCGTCGCCGGTGACAGCAAAAATGCCGGCGGCATCGCCGATATCGCTTGCCAGCAGCAGGTCGTCATCGCTGGCATCGCCATTCAGGTAGAGCAGCTCCGGAAAGTGCTCGAGTTGTCCGAGCAGGCGTTCTTCATCGAGATCCAGCGCGACGAACTGGCGATTGGTGTGCACCAGTTCATTGGCAACATTGCAGCCAACCCGACCAAAGCCGCAGATGATGTAGTGGCCGCTAAGTTTTCTGATCGCTTTTTCCATACGACGCCTGCGCAGACTGTAGTCCAGATCACTTTCCAGGAAGAAGGTTGCCAGACTGGTAAAAAGGAAGGTTATGGTGCCGAAGCCGATAATGGCAAAGAAGCCGGCAAACAGCCGCTCTCCAAGGGTGTTGAGTGGAACCACCTCGTTATAGCCGACGGTGGTGATGGTCATCATGGTCATGTGTATGGCGTCAGAGAGACTGGTCGGCTCGTCTGACATGGTAATAAAACCGATGGTGCCGATCAGGTGCATCAAAGCCAGCAGCAGTATCGCGGCAATGATGCGCTTGCGAATGCGCGGCAGCTGGGTGATGCGCCCCGGCATGCGCAATGCGTGCTTGCGCTGCGACATTTTTGCCATGGGCGCTTAGATGCTCAGGGTCCAGTCGTAATCCACCAGCAGCGGCGCATGCTCAGAGAGCTTCGGCTGGCGCGGCATGCGGGCATTGCGCACAAAGCGGCGCAGGCCGGGGGTGAGCAGCTGGTAATCAAAGCGATAGCCGAGATTGAGCATCTGTGCCTGCTCGGTGTCCGGCCACCAGCTGAACTGGTCGCCTTCACGGCTGACTTCGCGCAGGGCGTCGACATATTCCAGATTGCCGAGTACTTCATCCATCCAGGCCCGCTCCGGTGCCAGAAAGCCCGGTGACTGTTGGCAGTCGCGCCAGTTCTTTACATCGATCTTCTGATGGGCGACAAACAGCGATGCACAATAAATGTACTCGCGGCGCTTGCGCCTTTGCTTGCCGAAGTATTGTGCCAGCTCGTCCATGAACTTGAACTTCTGGTTCAGGCCGCTATCACCATTCTGCCCGGTGGGCATTAGCAGGCAAGCGATGCTGACCTTGTCAAAGTCTGCCTGCAGGTAGCGACCGTAACGGTCGGCTGCTTCGAAACCGAGACCGCTGATGACCGCTTTGGGCTGCAGCCGCGAATAAATTGCCACGCCACCCTGGCTGGGAACTTCGGCGTCACAGGCATAAACAAAGTAGCCATCGAGTTGCAATGAAGGCTCGTCAAAGTCGAACAGGGTGGCGCGGGTGTCCTGCAGGCAGATGACATCGGCATTCTGCGCTTGCAGCCAGCTGAACAGGCCTTGTTCGATGGCTGCCAGAATTCCATTCACATTAAGGCTGATGATCCGCATAAATGGCCCCCCCAAAGGCGTGTGTGTATGATAGCCGAGCTGTCTTCCAATTAGCTAAATTCATGGTCAGGCCATGTCGTTCGGGGCTTTGCATGCAAACATACCAGCGTGATTTCATCCGCTTCGCCATCGAGCGAGGCGTTTTGCGCTTTGGCGAGTTCACCCTCAAGTCAGGGCGGGTAAGCCCCTATTTTTTCAATGCCGGGCTGTTCAGCAGTGGTTTGGCGCTGGCGCAACTGGGGCGTTTTTATGCCGAGGCGGTGCTGGCCAGTGGTATTTCTTTCGATGTGTTGTTCGGGCCGGCCTACAAGGGTATTCCGTTGGCGGCAACCACGGCCGTGGCCCTTGCAGAGCAACATGGGCGCGATGTGCCCTGGTGTTTCAATCGCAAGGAAGCCAAGGATCACGGCGAAGGTGGCACGCTGGTCGGGGCGCCGCTGCAGGGCCGTGTATTGATTGTTGATGACGTTATCACTGCCGGAACAGCCATTCGCGAAGTCATGCAGATCATTCGGGCGCAGGGTGCGCAGGCGGCTGGCGTGCTGATCGCGCTGAATCGCCAGGAGCGCGGCAAGGGTGAGTTGTCGGCAATCCAGGAAGTCGAACGCGATTTCGGTATGCCGGTCGTCAGTATCATCAATCTGGATCAGCTGATTGTTTATCTGGCAGAGGATGCTTCACTCAAGCATTATCTGCCCGCGGTAGAAGCTTACCGTGAGCAGTACGGTGTCTGAATGAACAGGGAGGGCTGTATGGCTGTTGCGCTTGCCCGGATTACATTGCTGCTTGGCGTGCTGTTACCGTCGCTGTGCTCGGCGGAAATCTATCGCTACCTGAATGACAAGAACCTGCAGGTACTTGATCGGCAGGGTGTGCCCACGCAGTTCATTGACAAGGGTTACGAAGTGCTCAATGACCAGGGTCGGGTGATCAAGGTCATTCCGCCGGCTCCCAGTGCAGAGGAGCGCAAGCGCCTGGCTGACGAGAAAGCCCGCGCCAGTTCGGATGCCCAGCTGATGCGCTTGTACTCTACCGAGGAAGACATTGACCGCGCGCTTAATCGCAAATTGGCCGAGATCGAAGGGTTGATAGCGATTGCCAGCGGCAACAAACAGTCACTGCGCAACCAGCAGGCCACACTGCAAAGGCAGGCGGGGGAGCTGGAGAGTTCGGGCAGTACGGTGCCGGAAACGCTGATCGTCAAGATTGACAACCTCAAGCTTGAACAGGCCCAGCTGGACAAGGACATTGCCCGCTATGAAGCGGTAGGCAAAGCGGCAGAAGCAAACTTTGCTGCGGATCGGGCGCGTCTGGGCGAGTTGCTCAAACGCTATAAGTGACGGCGCTATTCGGCCGCCGGGCAGATTTCCGTGGCGCGTACTTTCTCGCGCAGCCACTCAGGCAATGGCCTGCTGCTTCGGCTGGCGGTTTCTGCCAGCACATAGACGATTTCACCTGAAGTCAGTGCGGTATCTGCGCGCCAGATGCCCAGACTGAAAGTCATGCTCGAGCGTCCCAGCCGGCTGACGCGGATACCCACATCCAGCGCATCATCGAAGTGCGCGGGTGCCAGATAGTTCAGCAGGGTTTTAACCGCAAAAAATTCTGCCCCGTCAGCGGCCAGCTCGCCGGGGAAAGCCACGCCGATGGCGCGGAAGTATTCGGTAATGCCGACATCGGCATAGGTCAGATAGTTGCCATTGAACACGATGCCCTGCGGATCGACTTCCGCCCAGCGCACCCTAACCGGATGCAGGTGACGGAAGTCACTGCGTTGCGGAACAGATTTCATGCAGGCTCGATATTGCAGATCTGGGTGCCGACACCGCTGTCGGTGAAGATCTCCAGCAACACCGCATGCGGTACGCGCCCATCGATGATGTGGGCGCTGTTGACCCCGCCCTGTACTGCTTCGAGTGCACAGCGAATCTTTGGCAGCATGCCACCGTAGATAGTGCCGTCAGCTATCAGCTCATCGACCTGAGCGGTGGTCAAACCGGTCAATACCTGCCCTTGCTTGTCCATCAGGCCGGCAATGTTGGTCAGCAGCATCAGTTTTTCTGCTTTCAGGGCTTCGGCGACCTTGCCGGCCACCAGGTCGGCGTTGATGTTGTAGGACTCGCCCTTCGGGCCAACGCCAATCGGTGCGATCACTGGAATGAAATCGCCCTTGACCAGCATGTTGATCAGGTCGGTATTGATCGCGACTACTTCTCCTACCTGGCCGATGTCGATGATTTCCGGTTTGGTCATTTCCGGTGTCTTGCGTGTTACTGACAGCTTTTTCGCCCGAATCAGATGTGCATCCTTGCCGGTAAGCCCTATGGCACTGCCGCCGTGGCCGTTAATCAGGTTGACGATGTCCTTGTTGACCTGTCCGCCGAGGACCATTTCCACCACGTCCATGGTCTGCGCATCGGTAACGCGCATGCCGTCGATAAAGTGGCTCTCGATAGACAAACGCTTGAGCAGTTCGCCGATTTGCGGGCCGCCGCCATGCACCACTACCGGATTAATTCCGACAGCTTTCATCAGCACGATGTCACGGGCGAAGCCTTCCTTGAGCTCTTCGCTTTCCATGGCGTTGCCGCCGTACTTGATGACCAGAGTCTTGCCCACAAAGCGCCGGATGTAGGGCAGTGCTTCGGAAAGTACCTGGGCTACTTGGGTGGCGTCTTCACGGCTCAGCATAATGGGCTCCGTTGGTGATTGATCAGAATGTCAGGTTCAGGTCGGGTGCAGCTTTCTGCAATTGGCCGCGGAATACGTTCTGGATGCGCTCCAGCTCTTCCTGATTGTCAGCTTCAAAGCGCAAGACCAGTACCGGCGTGGTATTGGAGGCACGTACCAGACCCCAGCCTTTGGGGTAGTCAACCCGCACGCCGTCGATCAGTGTGAGATTGGCATCGCCCCACTGACCGCTTTTTTGCAGGCGCGAAACCAGCTCGAATTTGTTCTCATCGGTAACCGTAATATTGATTTCCGGTGTCGACAGGCTGCTCGGGAAAGCACTGAACACCAGCTCGGCATTGCGGGTTTCCAGACTGAGAATTTCCAGCAAGCGGGCGGCACTGTAGATGCCGTCATCGAAGCCGAACCAGCGCTCCTTGAAGAAGATATGTCCGCTCATCTCACCGGCGAGCAAGGCTCCGGTCTCCTTCATTTTTTTCTTGATCAGCGAGTGACCGGTTTTCCACATCACCGGACGACCGCCGTAGCTGCTGATCAGCGAGGCCAGACGACGGGTGCATTTGACATCGAAGATCACATCGGCGCCCGGGTTGCGTGACACTACATCCTTGGCAAAGAGCATCATCAGGCGGTCCGGATAGATCATGTTGCCAGTGTTGGTTACTACGCCGACACGGTCACCGTCGCCATCAAAGGCCAGACCGAGATCGGCACCTTCCTCCTTGACCTTGGCAATCAGATCCTGCAGGTTTTCCAGCTTGCCGGGATCCGGGTGATGGTTGGGAAAGGTACCATCGACGTCGCAGAACAGCGGAATCACAGTGCAGCCAAGTGCTTCAATCAGGCGAGGCGCGATCACGCCGGCCACGCCGTTGCCGCAGTCGATGACCACCTTCATGTTCTTGGCGATGGCAATGTCGTCGCAGATCTGGCTGAAGTACTTTTCCAGCATATCCTGCTGTTCAACACTACCTGTACCAGAGGCCAGATCGCCTTGCTGGATTCGGGTATGCAGTGCCGTAATACTTTCGTTGGCCAGCGTATCGCCGGCAATCACGATCTTGAAGCCGTTGTAATCGGGAGGATTATGACTGCCGGTAATCATCACGCCGGAGCGGGCATCCAGCACGTGAGTCGCCAGATAAAGCACTGGTGTTGGTGCCATGCCGATATCGATGACCCGGCAACCGCAATCAACCAGGCCCTGGATCAGTGATTGTGATAGTTCCGGTCCGGACAGGCGTCCGTCGCGGGCGACTACTACCGAGGACTCGCCTTCAGCAATGCTCTGCGAACCAACGGCGCGACCAATCCAGTAGGCTGTTTCCGTAGTCAGGGTAGAGCCGATGATGCCGCGAATATCGTAGGCGCGGAAGATGCTGGCGGGCAGCTCCGGAGACCCGGACTGAGCTTTGTTGGCAGGCTCGGTTGCCGCAGCTGGTTCTTCGAGGCCAAGGTCGAGGGGGATATCGTCGACTATATCGATGTCCAGAATGTCGTCCTCTTGTTGGGCGGCAGCAGGCAATGTTTTTGCAGCCTTGGGGCTGTCAGGGTCGGCCTTTCTCTGTGGCAGCAGTGCCAGATCCTTACCCAGCTCATTGAGTGCAGGTATGGAAAGATTGAAGGATTTTATCGACTTGCCAGCGGCCAGCTCGCGCACCATCTGCTGCAGCTGGTCGGCATCCTCCGCAAGGCTTTGCCGGGCATTGCGCAGAACCAGGCGCATCCCCAGCAGTGATCCGGCAAGTGCCAGCAGCGCAGCCAGCAGCAGAATTAGCGGGGATACCGTGCTCTCGGTCAATTGTTGGCCCGGGGTGAAGCTGAACTTCCAGTGGGGAGTGCTGCTTGGCAGTTGCGTGCTCAAACCCTGTACCGCATGGCCGGAGCTGAACAGCACTTGCGCGGGGCCGTTATTGAATTGCTGAGTGGCTTGTAGCTGCCCGACTGCATCGGGTATGGGCGGCATCAGCTTCAGCAAGCGCTGCAGATCTGCAGCCAGCGTCAAAGTTCCAATGACGGGCTGGTCGGCAGCTGCACGAATCGGTGCTGCACTGTAAACCACCCAGCGCTCATCGATTTTGAAAGCCTCGGGTGCCGGAGACTCTCCGGACTCAGCCCGTCTGACCAGATCCAGAGCGGCAAAACTCATGGGTGCGGCGCGCTGGCTGTTTTGTACAGCCTTGCCAAAGAGGTTGAGCTGGGCGTCGATGATGCCATCCCAGTAGGTCAGGCCTTGCTCGGTGCTGGCTATCTGCGCGGGGTCATTGCTGTTCAGCACTTGTAAAAGCTGCGGGTTGCTGGCGGCACGCTGGGTGTCATTGCTTAGCTGCACAAGCGCCTGCTGAATGACGCTGGCCTGAGTGCCGCCCCAGGCCTGTACCATCTGCTCGAGCTGCTGCTGTCGACCGGCCTGGTAGGTGCCCAGCCAGATCAGTACCAAGGCGGCCAGCAAGCCGCAAGCGGCAATACCAAGGCCTGGTAGAAGCTCTTTTAACGCCAGACTGGCTGCGCCTGGAGCTTTTGGCTCGCTAGCTACGGCTTTGTTTGCGGCAGCTTTTTTGCTTTTAATTTTTGTCATTGCGAGCCTCCTGACAAGCCCAGCTGAATTCAGTTGCTTCCCGAATGCCCAAAGCCGCCAGCGCCGCGCTGACTTTCATCAAAGCTACTGACCAGTTCGAAGTGGGCCTGAACTACCGGCACCAGAATCAATTGGGCGATACGTTCGCCCACGCTAATAGTGAAGGCTTGCTGACCGCGATTCCAGCAGGACACCATCAATTCGCCCTGATAATCCGAATCGATCAGACCGACCAGGTTGCCCAGCACGATGCCGTGTTTATGCCCCAGCCCCGAGCGCGGAAGAATCATCGCGGCCAGACCCGGGTCGGCAATGTAGATCGACAGGCCCGTGGGAATCAGCTCGGTTTGACCAGGCTGCAGGCACAGATCCTCTTTGAGCATGGCGCGAAGGTCGAGGCCGGCAGAGCCGGGCGTGGCGTAATGTGGTAACGGGAACTGGTCGCCGATGCGCGGGTCGAGAATTTTGGCTTGCAGGCTGTGCATGTTCAGTTCTGGCTCAGTCGTTGGGCAATAAAGGACACCAGCTGGCGGGCAATCTTGGCCTTGCTGGTCTGTGGGAAGCTGGTTGGCTGCAGGTCGCGGTCAATCACAGTGATGGCGTTGTCTTCGCTGTTGAAGCCGATGCTTGGGTTGGCCACATCATTGGCAACAATCAGGTCGAGATTCTTGTCGCGTAGCTTGCGTGCAGCATAGTCCAGCAGGTTCTGCGTTTCTGCGGCAAAGCCGACGCTGAACGGCCGGTCGTCACGGCCGGCCAGAGTGGCGAGAATATCCGGGTTGCGCACCAGCTCAAGCAGCAGGCCATCGCCATTGGCAGGGTCTTTCTTCAGCTTGTGCTCAGCAACCACTTGCGGGCGGTAATCTGCCACTGCGGCGGCGGCGATCAGCAGGTCACAGGGCATGGCGGCTTCACAGGCGTGCAGCATGTCCGCGGCGCTGACCACGTTAATGCGCTCGACACGATCGGGGGTCGGCAGGAACACCGGGCCGCTGATCAGTGTGACCCGGGCACCGGCTTCGGCGGCGGCTTCGGCCAAGGCAAAGCCCATTCTTCCGGAGCTATGGTTGGTTATGTATCGCACCGGATCGATGTTTTCCTGGGTAGGCCCGGCGGTGATCAGTACGTGCTTGCCGGTTAGCAGCTGACGCTCGAAGGTATCGGCGGCGCATTGTGCCAGCTGTTCGGCTTCGAGCATGCGTCCGGGGCCGACATCTCCACATGCCTGGGTGCCGGCTGCCGGGCCGAACAGGCGCATTCCGCGGGTTGTCAGGGTCTGGCTGTTGTGCTGGGTGGCGGGGTCGCGCCACATTGCCTGATTCATCGCCGGAGCCAGGGCGATCGGTGCGTCGGTGGCCAGCACCAGGGTGGTCAGCAGGTCATCTGCTACACCTTGTGCCAGACGTGCCATCAGGTCGGCAGTGGCGGGCGCTATCAATACCAGGTCGGCCCAGCGCGCCAGTTCGATATGGCCCATGGCAGCTTCGGCTTCAGGATCCAGCAGATCCAGCAGCACCGGGTTGCCGGACAGCGCCTGCAGGGTCAGCGGGGTAATGAACTCGCGCCCGCCGCGGGTCATCACCACACGTACTTCTGCGCCCTGATCGCGCAGTCTGCGCACCAGTTCGGCACTCTTGTAAGCGGCAATGCCGCCGCCGATGCCCAGGACAATGCGTTTCTTATAAAGCCGTTGCATGGGCATGCCCTGTTTGATGTGTGGTCTGCATGTCGCGGGTCAGGTCGCTTGTGCTGCTGGAAACGTCGGCTACATTATCACAGCGCCACTGATGGAGCAGTGGGGCGCGTCTAACAAGGAGGTGGTATGAGCATTCGTGACTGGCCGGCGGCAGAGCGACCACGGGAAAAGCTGCTGGAATTGGGTGCCAAGGCTCTGAGCGATGCTGAGTTACTGGCGATTTTTCTGCGTACCGGTGTAGCAGGGATGTCTGCGGTTGATCTGGCACGCCAATTGTTGCTCGATTTTGGCAGTTTGCGCGCCTTGCTGGAGGCCCCGCAGCCAGATTTTTCAAGGCGATTGGGGCTTGGCCCGGCCAAGTATGCGCTATTGCAGGCGGTGCTGGAGATGTCTCGCAGGCATTTGGCTGAGCGGTTGAGCCGTGAGTCTGCTCTGGAAAGCCCGCAGGCGGTGCGTGATTACCTCAAGACGCGCTTGCGGCATGAGCCCCATGAAGTATTCGCCTGCCTGTTTCTCGACAGCAAGCATCGGGTACTGGCCTTCGAGGTGTTGTTCCATGGCTCTATCGATGGCGCCAGTGTGTACCCCCGACAAGTGGTCAAACGCGCCCTGGCGCACAATGCTGCTGCCTTGATCCTGACGCATAATCATCCATCCGGCGTTGCCGAGCCGAGTCAGGCGGATCGCCAGCTGACCAAGCGGCTTCAGGAGGCTTTGGCATTTGTGGATGTGCGGGTACTTGATCATTTCATTGTCGGAGATGGCGAGCCGTTGTCTCTGGCTGAGCACGGTTGGATGTGAAAGCGCTGATTAAGCGATCTACGTTACGGAGGATTTGGTGAAATTCTTGCTGTGCTATGGTGTTTCTGATATAAAGGCGCGCTCTTTTATAGGGTCCCGACTCGCTGCTTTGCAGGCTTATCGGTAAGACCCTGAAGAAACGTGGCGCTGAGCGCTAAATGACTTTGAGTTTAAGCAGCCAACCCATGCCGGGTTGGGCATGTGGTTTTAGAGGGCTGATGGTATGTCGAGAGTCTGTCAAGTAACCGGTAAGGGTCCGGTTACCGGGAATAATGTTTCCCACGCACACAACAAAACCCGTCGTCGTTTCCTGCCGAACCTGCAGCATCACCGTTTCTGGGTTGAGACCGAGAATCGCTTTGTGCGTCTGCGTTTGTCGACCAAGGGAATGCGTATCATCGACAAGCGCGGAATTGATGTCGTTCTCAAAGAGCTGCGTGCACGCGGCGTAAAGGTTTAAGGAGTTCGTTATGCGTGAATTGATCCGTTTGGTGTCCAGTGCCGGTACCGGCCACTTCTATACCACCGACAAGAACAAGCGTACTACCCCCGACAAGATCGTAATCAATAAATTCGATCCGGTTGTACGTAAGCATGTGCCGTACAAGGAAGCCAAGATCAAGTAATTGATCTTGTTTCAGGAAAGCCCGCTTCGGCGGGTTTTTTCTTGTCTGCAGGAAAGTGCCGGATTGGCAATCCGGATTCATAAATATCCTCGGCATATTCCCCGTAACGCAAAAAAATGCCCGCCAGGGGCGGGCCAGGTTGACGCCATGAAACTGCAGCAGGGTTACGCCTGTTCGAAAATCACATAGACCTTGCGGGTGTCTTCCAGCACTTCCCAGGTACCGGAGAAGCCGGCGGGAATGACGAAACGGTCGCCGGTGCGATAGGTCACGGCGTTGCCGTCCTGGTCACGGATCACCGACACACCCTGCAGAATTTCGCAGTACTCGTGCTCGGTGTAATTGATGTTCCATTGGCCAACGGCGCCTTCCCAGATGCCTGCATTGAATTGCTTGCAGGGGCTGGAGTAGTGGTTGCGCACACTTTGCGCGGGGTCGCCCTGGAGAATATTTTCCGCTGCAGGATGGTAATTTTCCGCCGGCGTAGTGGCTTCGGCAAAGTTGATCAGCTGGTCAATGTTCATGGATGAATTCCTGATGTGGAGCGGTTGTGGGGTTTGCCGGCAGTGCAGGGTTGCATTGTCAGTGCTTGCGTTGTGTATATCGATCGGCCATTGGTATCAATTGCGTTGTTCTTGAGCTGCTGGCTGACAGGGAAGCGTAGCTGGCAAAAACGCTATTTCGGCAGTGTATGTTTAAAAAAATGAACAATACAAGGCGAAACAGGGGGTAAAGTGTCAATTATATTGAAAACCCCTATTCTCTGGTTTAGGGTTGCGCGCATGATCGCCTGCAGGCTTTCCTTGCAGAATAATTTACATTCAGGCTGTTCAGCCAACCTTGCATTCCATTGATATTGAGGATTATCCCGATGACATCCCTTACCCGTGCCGACTGGGAGCAACGTGCCCAGGCGCTGGCCATCGAGTGCCGTGCCTTCCTGCATGGTCAGCCTGCTGACGCTGATTCTGGTGCAACTTTCGACTGCATCAGTCCGGTGGATGGCCGTTTGCTCGGCAAGGTAGCCAGTTGTGATCTGGCTGATGCCGAACTGGCGGTAGCGGATGCGCGGGCAACCTTTGAATCTGGCGTGTGGTCGCGCCTGGCGCCGGTTGAGCGCAAGAAGATCATGCTGCGTTTTGCCGATCTGATGGATGCCCATGCGCAAGAGCTGGCGTTGCTGGAAACCCTCGACATGGGCAAGCCGATTGGCGATGCATTGAGCGTCGACGTGCCGGGTGCTTCGCGGGCAATCCGCTGGAGTGGCGAGGCGATCGACAAGATTTACGACGAAGTGGCAGCTACCCCGCACAACGAACTGGGTCTGATCACCCGTGAGCCGGTAGGTGTGGTTGCGGCTATCGTGCCGTGGAACTTCCCGCTGATCATGACTTGCTGGAAGCTTGGGCCAGCGCTGTCGACCGGAAACTCGGTCATCGTCAAGCCGTCCGAAAAGTCACCGCTGACAGCTATTCGTCTCGCGCAACTGGCTATCGAGGCAGGCATTCCTGCAGGCGTGTTGAACGTTCTGCCGGGCTACGGGCATACCGTGGGCAAGGCGCTGGCCTTGCATATGGATGTCGACACACTGGTGTTCACCGGCTCGACCAAAATTGCCAAGCAGCTGATGATCTATGCCGGCGAGTCAAACATGAAGCGCGTCTGGCTGGAGGCTGGCGGCAAAAGCGCCAACATTGTCTTCGCCGACGCGCCAGACCTCAAAGTCGCCGCAGAAGCTGCCGCAGCGGCAATTTGCTTCAATCAGGGCGAGATGTGTACGGCGGGCTCACGTCTGCTGGTCGAGCGTTCGATCAAGGATGAATTCATGCCGCTGCTACTGCAGGCCATGCAGG
>Ga0102814_10002376_pt1 | contig 12764 bp, 10 predicted proteins | sample ColrivemetaGS741_FD_79112 | JGI IMG/M metagenome (GOLD analysis project Ga0102814, IMG submission 79112) | Estuarine microbial communities from the Columbia River estuary - Flood tide ETM metaG S.741 | ecosystem: Environmental > Aquatic > Marine > Intertidal zone > Estuary | place: USA... | reverse complement strand
GTATATGCAGATTGTTGAGATAGAAACTCAGCATCGTCAATACTAAATATCTTTAATTGCGAGGTACTTACACCATTTAATAAAAATAATTGGTTCATTGACTTAGGAGTGGAAATAAGAATGTCTACTCCCTCAAATATTTCTGATTTTTGCACATCAATATGCAGCTGTTCGTAGCCTACATAAACTCGTAACGAATTATACTTAGTATATGCTAAAAACTTATCATATAATTCTAAGGCTTTTTCCTTATTTTCTACAAGAACTACAGCTCTAGGCGTATTTCCAAAGGCCACACATTTTAATTTTTGCAAGGTCGTAAGTATAAGTGTGGTTGTTTTTCCACTGTCTTTTGGAGCAGTACAATAGACATTGGCACCACTTTTAATTATTGGAATGCTTTTGCCCTGAAAAAGGGTAGGTGTGGTTATTTCTTGAACCTCTAGTTTCTCTTGTATATTAGAATGTAATTTTTTAAAAGGCATAGTAATTTAAGAGATAACAGGTTAGGTGTAGTATTTATAGTAATTAAGACAAATATACTACCTGCAAATTAAATAAATCTATGATTAACGAATTCAATTAACAATAAGCATACATGAGTGCTCAGCCGTGCCGATAAACATTTTTTTTATTTAGAAGGTAGCGTGCATAGCAAATCGAAGTATTAGAGACCAGCATAATGTGTTTGTAAGCTATTTTTTATTATTTTAGATTTTCAAGTAGGAGTTTTAGACATTGAATTGTTTTATTAAAAAACACTATAAAAATTTTAAAACATGAAAAGATTACTTTTTATTTTATTAGCATTAACAATTTTTAATTGTTCAAATGACGATGACACTGTCGAGAGCATTGATCCTACAATATTTAATTCTGAACTTTCAGTAATGGAAAACTTAGAAAATGGCGTAGCTGTTTTAGAAATTACAGAGCAGCTTGGAGTTCAAGCATTATACGGAATTGAATATGGTGGAGGTTTTATATTTCATGTTGATGAAACGGATGATTCAATAATGGTTGCTAAAGATTATTCTGTTATTGGTTCTACTTCCTGGGGAGATCATTTTGATTTAACTAATAGTGCTCTTATTGGAGCTGGACTGGAAAATACGCAACAAATAGTTGATGGAAACTTGAACGATAATAGTTCGGTGCCTAATGGTCTAGAATTTGGAAGTGACGATTATGTCTTTAAGATAGCCTCTGATTTAGAATATAGAAATTATGATGATTGGTTTATACCAAGTAGTGGTTCTATGAAAGCTATATTTGATAATGTTCATTCACAAGGTTTAGGCGATTTTGATGAAACACTTTTTTATTGGACATCAACAAAAGAAGGCTATCAACCTTATGTTATGAGTTTTAATTCAAACTTTTTTGGTGGTGATGCCTTTTTAGGTTCTTGTTTTGATTCTAATGCCATTTTAATAGTTAGAAAATTTTAATTGATTTAGGTTTTATATAGTATAATGTGTACGGAATATTAACGTCTTCGCTGACCAGAAAACTCCATAGCTTCTCCTTTTCCAAAGCCATAACTAATACCAAAAGTTACAAAGCGTCCACGTTGCCGTTTATTAAATAAATAAAAGTTTGTTTGAGATGTGGTCGTTTCATCAACTCGTGAAGAAAATAAATCGCGAATACTTAAATTTAAAATAATTCTGCCTTTGAATATTTTTTTTCTTAAACCAATATCCACAAAAACATTATCTGAAACTACTTGTTGTAAAGATTCATAATCAGAAATATAATCACCAGACATTTCAAAATCAAACTGAGCAGGCAATTTAAATTTCGATGTTAAACTAGTCGACCATCTATTCCCTTTAAAATCGAAAGACTCCGATTCGTAAACCCCTTTTCTATCAAAATAATTAATATTAAAATCTCCGTTTATTGTTAGCCAGTCCAAAGGATTGTATTTTCCGTTTAGCTCAAATCCTATAGTATTGTTTGTACCAACATTTTCTGGTCTAGAGATACTCACATTGTCCTCAAATTTAGTGATACGTTCTACAGCATCTGTTGTGTATCTGTTGTAAAAACTAAAGTTTAATGAACCTTTATCAAATTTATGAATGCTTGTTAACTCAAAAGAATCTGTATATTCTGGTTGTAAATCTGGATTTCCTTCTGAGATACTAAAATTATTTCTAATATTCGAAAACGGATTTAACTGCCGTAAATTTGGTCGGTTTATACGTTTTGAATACCCAATTTGTAATGAAAAATTATCTGATATTTTATATGATGAATGCGCACTTGGGAATACATTAGTATAATCTTGAGTACTGGATTCGTTTGTAGTTTCCAATAAAGTATCAATATGAGTATTCTCAACTCGGAGTCCTATTTTTATTCCCCATTTATCACCTTCAAATGCTCCTGTAGTATAAACAGCCAAAACATTTTGATCTAAATCAAATACATTGGTTAAATCAATATTATTAACCCAATTGTCATCAATAAAATCGGTTACTACAAAATCGTTAGATACAGTGTTAATTGCATACTGCGCACCAGTTTCTAAAGTATACTTTTCTAAAAACGGATGTGTATAATCTAATTTAAAAGTATATTCTTCCAATTTATAATCGGTTCGAGATTCCTGTTTAGAAACTTCTAGGTCTCCAAAAGTTGTAATATCATCAAATTCTGAGGATTGATCTTTACGAAAATAGCGACCTAAAGCACTAAACAATAGTGTTTGATCTTTGTGCCTTTTAAAGTCGGATTTGTATACTAATTCGTAGCGTATTTTAGGATTGGTAGCTTCGGTTTTTTCATCACGAATCCAATTATCTGTAATAGTATTGCTGGCATCCCATTTATCGAAATCTGTTAAAGCCAATTGCTCTTCAACTTCGTAGGCATAAGAACCAGAAAGCGTTATCACATTTCTATCATTTAAATGATAATCTGTACCAATAAGTATATTGCCAAATTTTTCATCAAATTCACTTTCGCCATTGCTATTAATAGTGCTGTTATTAATTAAATCTTTGTTAACGGATTCTCGCTCATCTGGATAGGTTCTTAATCCAAATCCTAATTGACTAAACAGGTTGAATTTTTCGGTTCGTTTATTGACGCTTAAACCAAAGCTATTGCTACTAGGCACACCAACATTTAGAGTTGCAGAGCCATTTAAACCTCGTTTTTCAGATTTTTTGATAACAATATTAATAATTCCTGCAGTTCCTTGCGCATCATATTTAGCCGATGGATTGGTAATAACCTCAATTTTTTCAATCATATCTGCCGTTATAGTACCAAGTGCATTACCATCGTCGGCAGCTAAAACCGAAGGTTTACCATTAATTAGTATTTGCACACCTTGACTGCCACGCAAACTAATTTCACCTTCAATATTTACATTTACAGAAGGTACATTATTTAATACTTCAAGTGCGCTTGCTCCTGTAGAACTTAGGTCTTTGCCTACATTAAAGATGCGTTTATCCAATTTAAATTCTGTTTGAGATGTCTCAGCGCGTACTATAACTTCATCTAATCCTGTAAGAACCTGATCTATATAAAGGGTTTTCAAATCGGCAGTACCATTTACAATATTAAAATTTGTAATTGTTTTTGTTTCAAAACCTATAAAACTTATTTCTATATAAAAGTTTGAAGATTCTGTAGTTAACGAAAAAGAACCATCTTCTTTTGTAATAGCACCTGTAATTGCTTTTTTAGAATCGGTATCAAGAATAGCTACTGTAGCAAAAACAACAGGACTATTGGTTTTATTTTCTAAAACCTTGCCAAAAATTGAAATGGTGTTTTGCGCGAGAATAGGTGTAAAACACAACCATGTTAAAACAAAAACAAGAATGTAATTACGTTTTGTAATCATAAATAGGTGTTGTTAATAAAACGCTGAAATATAGCTTTTAAAGCAGCAATTTAATATTCTTATTTATAAGTATATTATATAAATTAATAAATAGTCTTTATAATAAAATTTATTCTCAAAATGGTTCTCTAAAAATCAAATGGAATACGTTTTGCCCGAAACGACGATAGGAGCGAAGTGGTAGCAATTTACACCTATTTTTTATGACTAATATCATGAAAAATGGTAGCATCATTTTATAACTTTAGATACTTCAAAAGTTAAATTATGAAAAATTCAAACCAATCATTCATTAAAACTATCTGTCTAAATTTATTTATTCTTGGATTTTTATTTTTATTAACGGCCTGTAATAACAGCCCTTCAAAAGATAAAACCACTAAAACTGAAACAGAGGAAATTGTAAAAGTTAACGATATCTATTGGAATGTAAAAGCCATTCATCCAGATGGACAAAGCTTAGATATTAAAGCCTTTGATGACACAGGAAATGCATTCGACCTAAAGGCAATTCAAAACTCCGATCAAACAAACTTCTTAGATGTAAAAGTAATTATTGATGGTGAGAAATTACCAGTTAAGATGTTAGAGAGTCATAATCACTTTGTTCCTGTTGCAGCTATAACTAATGAAGGAAATAAGCTTTACATTAAAGCAATAACAGCAGAAGGAGAAAAACTGGAAGTTGAAGGTGTTGAAAGATTTGGAAATATTGTCATTATGAAAGCCATTACTAAAAAAGGAGATTTCTATGGCGTAAAAGCTATTTCACCAGACGGACAACTTAATGATATTAAAGGCATAAAAATTAATAGAGGCGAAAGAGAGATGGCTTACAAAGGTATAGGCATCCATGCTCATGTTAAAGCAATGCACCCAGCTGTTAATGAAGATGCATTTAAATTACCTGCAAAAAATAAAAAGAGAATAAAATATACAAATGATTTTAAAAGAATTATTTGGAATATTAAGGTGGTAACTGCGGAAGGTAAAAACCTAGATGTAAAAGCTTTTGATGCCGAAGGCAATACATTTGATGTAAAAGCAATACAAGATTCTAAACAACATAGTTTTATGAATATTAAGGCATTTGTAGAAGGTGCCGAACTACCTGTTAAAATAATGTATAGTACAGACGAATATAAACCAATTAGTGCTATTGGAATAAACGGTACTATTTACGAAATTAAAGCAATAACTGAAAATAATGTAACACTAGATATAAAAGGCATTAGTCGTTCAGGTAATATAATACATGTTAAAGCTATAAATGAAAATGGGGAATTTTTAGGTGTTAAAGCTTTCGCTCCAGACGGAAAACTTAATCAAGTAAAAGGTATTAAGATTTTTGATAGCGAAGTAGAGATGAAAGTACAAGGAAATCCAGTATATGCACATTTAAAAGCTATTAATCAATAATCGGCTATCGCATTAATGGTGTCTTAACTATTGTTTAAATTTTCGTGAATCTCGCATGCTTGATTTCTTTTTATCAAGTAAAATAAAAATAATCAAACCTTAAGGAATTCTGAAGTATCAAAATCTATTTTACATAATATTAATAGAATAAGTGCATACGATAATCGCGTAGAAAAATATTAGATGTACAATTTATCCAAATACCCTAAATTTTCAAATCCTCGTGAATCGCTTATTTAAAAATTTATGTGCAATGGTTCATAATAATCGATTTATTAAAGTTTAATATTTCAAGATTAACAAAACACAATAATGTATTACATAATTATGTAGCTTATAAAAACGCTAAGTTATGAGGACACAAATTGCTTTGCCATAAAATCTATCTTTATGTAACTAATAGTCACAGAACTTATTTTATGTACAAATAGTGTAGCTATACGCAATTTGTTATAAATGTACTATAATTTATATTATGTAAAATAGTAATTTAAAAAACAAAAAAAACCATACCCTATTTCTAAAGTATGGTTTCTAGTTATAGTACGATATATATTAAAGCCATTCACGGAAATATGTCATCATGTCTTCTTTTAAGTCATAATGCATTTTAATGTACGTTCTCATATCTTCAGCAATTGTATGTTGCTCTCTTTGTAAACGTCCATCAATTTGTTCTTCAAAATCTGCTCTATCAATATTTTTCAATTTTCTTTTGCAACGATGCATTAATTTAGAAATCGCATCTTTCTCTATCATTATTTTGTTTTGGAATTTTTCTAATGGTACTGTTGCACGTTTTCCAAATTCTCTTGCTGCTATTTCTTCTAATTTTTCTTCAAACGTATCCATTTCATTAAAATGAAAACGTAATTCTCTTCTCCAGGTTTCTAAATTAAATTTTAAATCGCTTAAATATAATATCTTCGCTTGCATATTATGTTGTTTTTATGTATTAAACTTCTTCTTTTACTAATTCCTTTTGAACATTTGCTGGTACTAATTCATAAGATGAAAAAGTTGATGTAAATGTTGCTTTTCCTTGTGTTAACGATCTTAAGTCTGTAGAATAACCATACAACTCTGCTGCTGGTGTTAAGCATTTAAGTACCTGATAGTTATCAAGGTTTTCAAACCCTTGAATTAACGATCTTCTAGACTGTAAATCTGTCATTACATTACCTACCATTTCTTCTGGAACCTTAACAACCAATTCGTTTGTTGGTTCTAAAAGCTTAGGATTTGCATTTAAGAATGCTTCTTTAAATGCATGTGCTCCTGCTATTTTAAATGAAATATCATTTGAATCTACAGAGTGCATTTTACCATCGTATACCATTACACGTACATCTCTAATAAACGAACCTGTTAATGGACCTTCTTCCATTACTTCAAGTACACCTTTCATTACAGAAGGTAAATAGCGTTGGTCTATTACACCACCAACAATACAGTTGTAGAATACTAATTTTCCACCCCAAGGTAAATCTACTTCTTCTTTACCTCTAAGGTTAAAGCCTTCTGGTTCTGGCATACCTTCAAACCAAGGTTCAATTTTCATATGAACTTCTCCAAATTGTCCAGATCCACCAGATTGTTTTCTATGCTTATAACTTGCACTAGACGAACGTTGTATGGTTTCTCTGTATTGGATTTTTGGTCTTTCGTATTTTGCTGTAACACCATAAAGATTCTTTAAGGTCCAATCTATAGTTGCCAAATGTAATTCGCCCTGACATCCTAAAAGTTGTTCTTTAGTTTCATTAGAGAACTTAATTATAACGGTTTGATCTTGGCTATGTATACGTTTTAAAGCTTCAGATAGTTTTTCTTCATCCTTTTTATCTACAGCAGTAACACGTTTCGTTATTCTTGGTTTTGGGAATTGAATTTCCTTAATTGTTATTGGCTCTTTACCACTATAAAGGGTATCGTTTGTTTTAGTGTATTTTAGTTTTAAAGTTGCACCAATATCACCAACAGTAAGCTTTTCAACAGGTTCTCTGTTCTTACCATCCATTATAAACAATTGATTCATAATTTCAACTTCATCTGCTCTAGAGTTTGTTAATTTATCATTTGCATTAACTTCTCCAGACTTCACTTTAAAGAAAGTAATCTGACCTAAATTAGGCTGATATAAGGTCTTAAAAACAAATAAAGACGTTGGAGCGTCTTTACTAGGTACAATATCATTGCCTTCTTTACTTTGTTCTCCTTTTAACTCTGAAGCTCCAGGAGCAACATTATCAATGAAGCCCATCAGACGTCCAGTTCCCATATCGTTTAAAGCAGACACACAGAATACAGGAAATAATTCATGGTTCATCATTCCTATTTTAATTCCTTTACGCATCTCATCTTCGTTAAGCGAGCCTTTGTCAAAGTATAATTCCATTAATTCTTCATCATTTTCAGCAGCTTTTTCAACAAGTTCGTTATGTAAAGCATCGGCTAATTCTTTTTGATCTTCTGGGATTTCTAATTTTTCTGGCTTACCGCCTTCTGGACCAAACTTATAACACTTCATTTTAAGCACATCTATAATACATTGTGCACCATCTAAAATATATGGATACTGAATTTTAACAGCATTATTTCCTACTAAACCTTTAATGTTATTAAAACTTTCGTCAAACTTAGCATCAGGATGGTCTATTTGGTTTATAACAAATAAAGTTGGTCTGTGATACTTATCTATATAATTCCAGATAATTTCTGTTCCAACTTCTACACCTTGACGTGCATTAATTACATTTACAACAGTATCTCCTACTCTAATTGATGAGATAATCTCTCCAATAAAGTCGTCTAAACCTGGAGTGTCAATAATATTAATTTTGTAGTTACGCCACTCTGTATGCATTGGAGTTGCATAAATTGAAGCGCCTCTTTCTTGCTCTATCTCATGATAATCTGAAACTGTGTTTTTGTCTTCTACTGTTCCTCTGCGTTTTAACAATCCTGCTTCAAAAAGCATGGTTTCAGACAAAGTGGTTTTTCCACAATGGTGAGCACCTACAAAAACTACGTTTTTGATGTGCTTATCGTCGAATACTTTCATATAATTGGGTTTAATTTTGAGTACTAAAACTACTCACATTATAGCTTCGAAAAAATGATATTTGTTAGCTTTTAATTAGATAAATTTTTTAATACCTATAAATTTAATATTTAGAAGTATTAATACCTAAAAATACATTATATTTTTCAAAATATAAAACAAGAAGTTGTACTGTTAAAAAAAACTTTAAATCCTATTTCTAATTTTATATTAGTTTATTTTTGTGTTCTTAAATTTAATACATATGTTTTCTTTTATAAATATTTTTAGAATTGTTGCCTTTTTAGAAGGTGTTTCATTTATTGCTTTGCTATTTTTTGCAACGCCTATGAAGCATTTTTACGACGATCCTCAGTATGTAAAAATGCTAGGTATGCCACATGGTATTCTTTTTATACTATATATTGTTATAGCTATTATGCTTAGAAACGAAAATATTTGGTTTAAAGACAATTTTAAATTTGTTGTACTAGCATCTATTTTACCTTTTGGCACATTTTTGCTGGAACGTAAAATTCCTAAAACACAATAATTATGGAAAGAATTAAGCATTTTGTTTACGATTACTTATTAGAAATTGGCGTTTCCAATACTGTTGCAGTCTATCTTAATATGCTAATATTATTAATTCTGTTATTCATAGTTGTTTTTATTGTTGATTATGTTATTAGAAAGGTTCTAAGAAATATTTTTTCTGTATTAGCAGGACGCACAAAATCGAATTTTGACGACATCATGATTAAGAATAAAGTGCCTAGAAATATTGCACATATAATTCCTTTTGTTGTGGCTTATAAGTTTGTTCCTATGGTGTTTTCAGATTTTCCGTATTGGGAAAGTTTATTGGAAAAAGCGCTTATAGTTTTTGGAATTATATTAGTACTATGGTTGGTTAGAAGCTTTCTTAATACATTAAAAGATTTTCTTAAAACCTTACCTAATTTTAAAGACAAACCAATAGATAGTTATATTCAAGTCTTTATGATTTTTGCTTGGGTTATAGGTATTTTCTCTGCTTTTGCAATTCTTACAGGTCTTTCTTTTTGGAAATTTGCTACAAGTTTAGGTGCAATTTCTGCCGTATTGCTTTTGGTTTTTAAAGATACTATTCTTGGTTTTGTAGCAAGCATACAAGTAACCATTAATGATATGGTTCGTATTGGAGACTGGATTTCTTTTGATAAATATGGTGCAGATGGTGATGTTATTGAGATAAACCTATCTACAGTTAAGGTCCAAAACTGGGATAAAACCATTACTACAATACCAACTTATGCATTGATTTCTGATTCGTTTAAGAACTGGAGAGGTATGATGGATTCTGGAGGAAGACGTATAAAACGTTCTTTAAATATTAAGTTAGATAGTGTTAGGTATCTTTCACAACCTGAGATAGATAGCTTAAAAAAAATTCATATTATTTCAGAATATCTTAATTTAAGACAGAAACAAATTGATGTGTATAATTCAGAACATAATATTGATAAAACAGTCTTACTAAATGGAAGAAATCTAACCAATTTAGGAGTGTTTAGAAAGTATATTGAGACTTATACAGAAAATCATTCTGCAATAAATAAGGATATGATGATAATGGCTAGACAGTTACCTCCTACTACCCAAGGAATTCCATTGGAAATTTATGCCTTTAGTTCAGACAAACGTTGGCAAAACTACGAATATATCATGTCTGACATCTTCGATCATATTATTGCAGCAGTACCTTATTTTAATCTTGATATCTTTGAATTACCAAATAATTCAAACTTTAAAGACTTAAAATAACAGCTCTTGTTAATAACATCGTTAACAATATAAAGCGGACCCTATTTAAGCGTTTTAAAGATTCTATATTTTAGATACAAATCTAAACGCCATGACAAATAGAAGCCTCGACTTAAAGCGTATTCGTCCTGACCATATTACTACTACTATTAATTCTGAAATGAGCTTAGACGAACGTTTTCAGAACCTTACGTTACGACCAGTTATTAAATTTCAGCATGATTTATTGATTGAAGCCTTTAAAAATTATGCATCTAAACACAAAAATGTGTTTTACGATTTATCTGTAGACAAACGCATTGACTATATAGAAAATGCTATTCATAAAGATATGAAGTTTAGAAATAGCCTAAAAGGTATGGTTATAGGTGCTTTTAGTGTTGAAGAGTATAATCTATACATAAAGAATTCTTCTGCATTAAATAAACGTATGATGTCTATTGTAAAGAACAGATTAATAGATAATATTCAAGCTATTTCAGATATAAGTACACTTGCAGCTGTTTAAAGTAAGGATTCTCCATTAAGATTAGTGGTGAGTACATCACTCATATAATCAAAATAAGGTCTAACCGCTTTAAAAGCATCATGTACTGTATCTAAGAAGTCTTTTGATAGCACTTCTTTATCTGTAAATTTTTTGGTGAAAATATATTGCTTCTTTTTAATGAGGTCGATGTTTTTATCTTCTTTATTAAAGCCTTTCGGTGCTGTTTTTACTTCATCACCTTCTAGTTCTCCCCAAACCGATTTAAACATTTTATTATTAATAATCTCACGCATTTCATTAGCATCCATTTCAAATTCTTTACGCATACGTAATAAATCTGCAGGATTAGGCTGCCAAAAACCTGTTGCTAAAAAACTCTCGTTATTAGGTGAAATATGCAAATAATAACCACCTCTTAATTCTGGCTTTTTACGATGGAAACTGCCACCAAAATGTGTTTTATAAGGTGTTTTATTTTTTGAGAAACGTACATCACGATATATTCTAAACAATTTTAGTTTATCTACTTCATCATGAGAATTTAATTTGTTATAGATTTCGTTATAAACCAGTTTTACTTCTGTTTCTATAGCTTTAAACTCAGGTTTATGTTCTGTAAACCATTCTCTATTGTTATTTTTTTGTAATTTTTTAAAGAAATCTAGTGCACTTTTTGGAATAGCTGTACTCATAATGTTAGTTTTTATTCAAACTCAATTTTATTAAGAATCAATCCTGAAGCTGGAGCGATATAGTCCATTACTTCTGTACTTTCTGGTAATAAGCTTTGTCGAATATACTCTAATGAAATTTCACCACGACCTAATTTTATTAGAGCTCCCATTATTAATCGAATCTGATTTCTTCCAAAACCGCTACCTTTAATTCTTAATATATATGAAATTTCAGGAAAGAAAGAAGCTGTATAGATGGTGTTTTCTATGATCTCGCAAATAACAATGGTTCTATTATACTTTCCATTTTCTGAAGGTTTATAAATATAGGTTTTAAAATTATGTTCACCTTGAAATAATTGTGCGCCTTTTTGCATCAATTTTATATCTAACGGTTCTAAAATGGTAGCAATTAGTGGAGCACAAAACGGATGGTTTTTTTTACCTTCTGTAAATAAATATAGGTATTCTTTAGTTTTCGAACTATTAATAATATTAAAATCTTCACTTACTTCTTTTATAGAAAGTGCTTTAATATCTTGTGGTAGATTTGTATTAAAAAGCTCTAGAAAATCATCTAAATTATCAAGTGGTTTATCATCTAAAAATAATTCTATTGCTGTTTCGTTTGCAGATACCATAGCATCTGTACGTCCAGCAGCTAATGTTTTAAAAGATTGATTTTCTAGAATAAATTTAAGTGTTCTATCAACCATAAATTGTAAAGTTTTCACTTTTGGCTGTTTTTGCCAACCATGAAAACGATACCCTAAATACTGGATTTTTATTAAGTAATAAAACCGCTTATTAAACATAGCTACAAGAAAGCTAATTTTTAAGCATCAACAAAATATTAATGTCTCGATTTTAGGACTTCAACAATATCATTAAGCTTGTATCCTTTAGCTTGTAATAAGATTAAATAATGAAACAATAAATCTGCACTTTCGTTTAAAAACAGGTTTTCATCATTGTCTTTAGCTTCAATAACCACTTCAACTGCCTCCTCGCCTACTTTTTGTGCTATTTTATTGATCCCTTTCTTAAATAAAGAAGCTACATAACTTTTGTCTTCAGAAGCGTTTTCTTTTCGATCTGTAATTACGTTTTCAAGTTCCGAAAGGAATCCGAATTCTTGAGTATTGCTCTCTTTCCAGCAGGTATCTGTACCTTTATGACAGGTTGGTCCCTGTGGATTTACTTTTACTAACAGTGTATCATTATCACAATCGTTACTTATAGAAACTAAGTTTAAAACATTGCCGCTTTCCTCACCTTTCATCCATAAACGTTGCTTAGATCTACTAAAAAAGGTTACCTTTTTAGTCTTAACTGTTTGCTCAAGTGCATCTGTATTCATATATCCAAGCATTAAAACTGTTTTAGTTTCGGCATCTTGAATAATAGCTGGTATTAGTCCTTCTGAATTATATTTTACTTCCATTTTATATGTTTTTGTCATTG
>Ga0102814_10002374_pt1 | contig 12766 bp, 15 predicted proteins | sample ColrivemetaGS741_FD_79112 | JGI IMG/M metagenome (GOLD analysis project Ga0102814, IMG submission 79112) | Estuarine microbial communities from the Columbia River estuary - Flood tide ETM metaG S.741 | ecosystem: Environmental > Aquatic > Marine > Intertidal zone > Estuary | place: USA... | reverse complement strand
CATTTAACCGAAAGATTTATGCAAAAGGACGAAAGTACATTTCTGAGACACATTCCCTGTGAGAACTGCGGCTCGTCCGATGGCAACTCTTTGTACTCGGACAATCACCAGTTCTGCTTTGCCTGCAACACACACGTCAAGGGTGACGGTACATGCACGGACGCACCAGTTCAGACCGAAAAGAAGGAACGAGGATTGATCTCTGGGTCATACCAAGACCTGATCAAGAGAGGTATCCGCGAGGACACCTGCAGGAAATTTGGCTACCAGGTTGGAGAGTACCAAGGGCGCACTGCCCAGATTGCCCCGTACTACGATGCGAGTGGAACCCTTATTGCCCAAAAGATCCGTACCCCCAGTAAGGACTTCCCGGTACTAGGGGATACCAAGGGCCAGTCTGCGTGTCTCTTCGGATCTCAGCTCTGGAACTCAGGCAAGAAGATCATTGTCACTGAAGGTGAGATCGACTGCATGACAGTCTCTCAGGTTCAGGGCAACAAGTGGCCAGTGGTCTCTGTACCTAACGGTGCCAGTGGTGCAAAAAAATCCATTGCCAAAAATTTGGAGTACCTCAACAAGTTCGAAGAAGTCATCTTCATGTTCGACATGGATGAGCCTGGAAAGGAAGCTGCCGCCGAGTGTGTGCAGCTCTTCGAACCTGGCAAGGCCAAGATCGCCACGCTGCCCTTCAAGGATGCCAATGAGTGCCTCCAGAAGGGCCAGCCTGAGGCGATTGTTGCAGCCATGTGGAACGCCAAGGTCTACCGCCCTGATGGTATCCTGGCAGGTGAAGATCTCTGGGCTGAGGTCTCCTCCAACGAGGTGATTCCTTCGGTAGCCTATCCCTGGGAAGGACTCAACAAGATCACTCACGGTGCTCGCAAGGGTGAGCTGGTGACCATGACTGCAGGCTCAGGTGTAGGTAAGTCAGCCATAGTCCGAGAGATCGCCCACCACCTCATCAAGTCTGGTGAGACAGTGGGAATGATCATGTTAGAGGAGAACCCAAAGCGCACTGCACTGGGTCTCATGGGTATTGAACTTAACAAACCGCTCCATTTGAGCAGAGAGGGTGTAGATGAAGTTGATATTAAGAGAGCGTTTGACAGCACTGTCGGGTCTGGGAAGGTATTTCTATACAACCACTTTGGCTCCAGTGACATTGAAAATCTGGTTTCCCGTGTTCGCTTCCTTGCTCGTGGGTGTGGTTGTGGCTGGATTGTTCTCGACCATCTCAGCATCGTAGTTTCAGGCCTTGGGGATGGCGACGAGCGCAGACTCATAGACAATGCGATGACCTCCTTGCGTACCCTGGTCGAAGAGACTGGGGTAGGGATGTTCCTCGTGTCACACCTTAAGCGTCCTTCGGATGGCAAAGGGCATGAGGAGGGGGCCAAGACTTCACTGTCTCAGCTCCGTGGCTCAGCAGCTATCGGGCAACTCAGCGACATGGTCATTGGCCTTGAGCGTAACCAGCAAGGTGAGGACCCCAACGTAACAACTCTGCGTATCCTGAAGAACCGCTTTAGTGGTGAGACAGGGGAGGCCGGGTACTTACTGTATAATCGTGACACTGGTCGTCTCTCAGAGACTTCTGGTGATTTCAAAGACGAAACTAACTCGGAGTTTTAATGAAAGTTGTTCCCAAGCCAACCGTAATCGACGAGATTTACGAACGCATTGATGACGCCAAAAGGAACCACCGTGAGGTGGCCCACATCTTGGTTACGCCGGAGGAATACGCCGAAATTGTCCGTTGGTCACAAAGCCCCCCTCGATCTGCCAACCTGTCACCAAACGCCGATAAGCTTCCGACCGTCTTGCTGGAGAATTCACACCAGAATTACGCCGCTCGACGCTTCACCGCACATACGAAGTTCCTTGAGTTCCCCCTGTACGTAGTTCCGCCAGAATACATTTCCTGAGTGAAAGAAGCCATGACACAGAACGACATTATCCTTCACCACCTTTATCGCACCGGCAGCATTTCGCAGCGTGAGGCACTGATCGACTACTCGATCCAGTCCCTGACCAAACGTATCAGCGAGCTGCGGGACGAAGGGTTTCAGATCGAGACCCAGCATAAGAAGCACCCGGTGACCGGCCAGCGTTACGCTCGGTACGTGATGGGCAAATAATTTAGCTCGAAAAATTTTTAGCTAGTCGAAAGGGACAGCGTGGCAATTGTATTCGATTTGGAAACAGATGGATTGCTGGATGAAGTTACGAAGATCCATTGTTTGGCAGTGAAAGATCTGAAGACTGGTTCAGTACACACTTGGGTTGATAAGATTGAGGAGGGTTTGAAGCACCTCATGGCTTGGGCTGCTGAGGAGAGAACACTCTCAGGCCACAACGTCATCAAGTACGACATCCCTGTGATCCAGAAGCTCTACCCTTGGTTCACTGTAGACCAGTCTAAGGTCTTCGATACTCTAGTTGCCACGCGACTGATCTGGGCCAACATCAAAGACACAGACACTGCCCTCCTCAAGCAGGAGAAACTCCCCGGCAAACTCTTCGGGTCTCACTCACTGGCTGCTTGGGGCTATCGCCTGGGCAACTACAAGGGTGACTACTCGGGGGGCTGGGAGACGTTCTCTCAGGAGATGCTTGACTACTGCGTCCAAGACGTAGAGGTCACCGCATCCCTGTACCAGAAGATCATCGACAAGGACTACGCTCAGCAGTCTTTGGACCTAGAGCACCAAGTGGCTTGGCTCATGGCTAAGCAGGAACGCAACGGCTTCCACTTCGATATGAAGAAAGCCGCTGAACTCTTGGGCACCCTGGTCCAACGGAGAGGGGAGCTGGAGAGGGAACTCAAAGAGTACTTCGGCTCTTGGGAGGTACCGCTCCCCGACTTCGTGCCTGCTCGTGACAACAAGACCCTCGGGTACAAGAAGGGTGTCCCGGTCAAGAAGATCAAGACAGTGGAGTTCAACCCCTCGTCTCGTGATCACATTGCAGACAGGCTGATCACACTATACGGGTGGAAACCTGCAGACTTCACTGAGGGTGGCAAGCCCATGGTGGACGAAGTGGTGCTGGGGAAACTCAGCTACCCACCCTGCAAGCAGCTCACAGAATACCTGTTGGTCCAGAAGCGCATCTCTCAGCTTAATGAGGGAGGCCAGGCTTGGATGAAGTGCGAAAAGAAAGGCAAGATCCATGGATCGATTAACCCGAATGGAGCAGTCACTGGACGTGCTACGCATAGCTACCCAAATATTTCTCAAGTGCCTTCTTCTGGTTCTCCTTACGGGCCTGAGTGTAGGGAGCTATTCACTGTGCCTGCTGATTGGCTCTTGGTTGGGGCTGATGCTTCTGGCCTAGAGCTTAGGTGCCTGGCCCACTTCATGGCCAAGTGGGATGGAGGTAAGTACGCGGAGATCCTGTTGGGTGGAGACATCCACACGGAGAACCAGAAAGCCGCTGGCCTATTAACCCGTAACCAAGCAAAGACTTTTATTTATGCATTCCTCTACGGAGCAGGTGACGCAAAGATTGGTTCCATTACTGGTGGAGCTGCAAGTGAGGGACGGAAGCTCAAGCAAAAGTTTCTACGCTCACTGCCAGCCCTCGGACGACTTGTCGAAGCCGTTCAAGGAGCTGCTAAACGAGGCTACCTTGTTGGGCTGGACGGAAGGCACATTCATGTTCGCAGCTCACACGCTGCACTGAACACTCTCCTGCAGAGTGCTGGGGCATTGGTCTGCAAGAAGTGGCTGGTCCTCTTGGAGGAACACCTACAGGCTGCAGGCCTCAAGCATGGATGGGACGGTGACTACGCCTTCTGTGCATGGTCTCACGACGAGTGCCAGATTGCCTGCAGATCCCCAGAGATTGCCGCGGCTGTCCGCAAGATGGCTGAGGATTGCGTCCTGAAAGCAGGGGACTATTTCGGTTTCCGCTGCCCTACCGCAGGGGAGTCCAAGGTTGGAAAAACATGGGCAGACACGCACTGATATGAACCGAACCGAACTTCTTCATAAGGTTTACCGCAGTGGCCTTTCTCTCCAGTCAGGCACGGCGCGACAGTTCGACCAAGAGATTGCCGCTCTGGCTTGTCTTGGTTTGATCACAACAAAAGTAGCCCCACACCAGTACGGGCGTATATGGCGAATAACGGAGGGGGGTCTGGGACTTCTCCGTGAAGAAGGATTTCTATGAATGAAGCTATTGAACAGCAGGACGAAGCTCAAGAACTGTTAGATCACAAGGTGTATCGCCCAGAGAACTTGGTGTTCATGGGCCGGAATATCTCGGTGCAGTTTCTTGAAGAAGGCCCATGGGGATCTGATGCCTTTGGTGACTTTTATTCCAAGGAACAACGCATCCGAATTTTGGAAGGCCTGACCCCCGTCGAAGAGATGGACACCTTCCTGCACGAAGTGATCCACATGATCATGTATTACATGCGCATCATGATGGGCCAAGTAGACGAAGAGATGATCACCCACAGATTGGCCACAGGACTGTCCTCAGTTCTCGTGGAAAATCCCCACGTAGCAGAATACATTGCCGTCATTTCCACCACCAGTACTACAGAGTTAACCAAGGAGTAAGATGAATATTGCTGACATGAGTGTTGAATTTCTGGACCATATGGGTTCAGACCTGACCGTTGTGAATGCAGCCCGGGTTAGCTTTGCCAAAGAGCACGACGAGTTTGACCAAACAACTGACCGGGGACTCATCAAGTACCTGGCCAAGCATAACCACTGGTCTCCCTTCGCTCATTGCTCAGCATCCTTCCGCGTCAAGGCTCCGATCTTCGTGGCCCGCCAACTCGTGAAGCACACGGTTGGCTTTAGCTGGAACGAGGTGAGCAGGCGCTACGTCAATGATGATCCTGAGTTCTACATCCCAGAGGTGTGGCGCAAGGCAGCAGCCAATGTGAAGCAGGGGTCCAGTGATGAGGCTGCAGACATTTCACCGCAGTTTGCTGAGAGGGCTTCAGAAGATGCTCTGGCTACTTACAAAATCCTGTTGATGGAAGGTGTCTGTGCTGAGCAGGCACGGATGGTTCTCCCTCAGAACACCATGACCGAGTGGATCTGGAGTGGCACCCTCTACGCTTGGGCTAGGATGTGTTCCCTGCGACTAGACTCCCATACCCAGAAGGAAACCAGAGAGATTGCTCAATTGGTATCCGACACAATGGGGGAGTTGTTTCCAACCTCTTGGGAATTTTTAATGAACATTGAACCAAAGGAAAAGACTTGCGCACTGCTCTCATCGACGCCGACATCCTAGCCTACCAAGCCGCTGCAGTAAGTGAGAAAGCTACTGACTGGGGGGAGGGGCTGTGGACCCTTCACGCCTTCGAGGAGGAAGCTGCCCTGGCCTTCGAGACTTCCCTGAACAGGGTCCTTGAGAAGGTCGAGGCAGCCAACTTCCTGCTGGCATTCTCGGACTCCATGAACTGGCGCAAGGATGTCCTGCCTACCTACAAGGGCAACCGTGCAGAGACCCGTAAGCCCCTGCTTCTCAAATGGGTCAGGCAATATGCCAATAAGTACGACTGCATCAGCATCCCAACTCTTGAGGGCGATGATGTTCTAGGCATCTGGGCGACCACCAAGAGTAAACTAGACCCTGCCCGTGAGTTCATCATCTGCACAACCGACAAGGATCTAAAGACGATCCCCGGTAAGCACTACAACTTTGGTCGCGATGAGTTCTTTGAGATCACTGAGCACCAGGCTGACAAGTGGCACATGATCCAGACCCTCACGGGGGACACCTCGGATGGCTATGCAGGCTGTCCAGGGGTGGGACCTGTGGGTGCCGAGAAGATCCTCCAGAAGGCTCTTGATGAGGGTACCCCATGGGCCAACCCCAAGCAGCTCAAGGAGATCTATTGGAAGCACGTTGTCGCTGCCTACGAAAAGGCAGGGTTCGGTGAAGAAGAGGCTCTTACCCAGGCCCGTGTTGCGCGTATCCTTCGGGCAACTGACTACGACGACATTCAGAAGAAAATCATTTTATGGACTCCGACTTGAACCACATCTTTGGCGACCCGCTCGCTTCATTCCCCGCTATATCCTTTGACTCGCAGGAAGATAAATCCCACCATCAGGTAGGTGGCACCCACTATTTCAATCCTATTCAACCGTGGGATATTATCCGTGCTTGGGATCTGAACTACTGGGAAGGGAACATTGTCAAGTATGCCCTGCGCCACAAGGGCAAGGGCAAGGTCGAGGACTTGGAGAAAGCCAAGCACTACCTTGAATATCTCATTGAGAATTACGAGGAAATCTATGCGCCTGAATGAATACATGCATGGGGCGCTGAGGTTCCGCCTGCCTTCAGCTAACGCCCTCTACGCCCTGATGAATCTGTCAGGGGAAGTTGGAGAGCTGATGTCGCTGGAAGCAAAAGCTATCCGTGATGGGGCCAAGAGCGACTATCTGCAACAGGCCAAGAAAGAACTTGGAGATATCCTGTGGTGCCTTACGGCAGTCGCAAGTGACTACAACTTTACTCTAGAGGATATTGCTGTCGGCAACATCGAGAAGCTGTCAAATCGAAAAACCAACAACACAATACAAGGCAATGGTGACGACCGTTAAGATTGATTATTCCAGAGATAGCCTTCTCACTCCGTTTGGTATCACCACACTGGCTGACCGCTATTTCGCTGATGGCGAGAAGTCCCCTCAGGATGCCTTCGCCCGTGCAGCCGAGGCTTTCTCGGACAGCCCCGAAATGGCCCAGCGAATCTATGACTACGCCTCGAAGCTGTGGTTCATGTTCTCCACCCCCATACTCTCGAACGGAGGAACAAAACGCGGGATGCCCATCTCTTGTTTCCTCAACTTCGTCCCGGATAGCCGCGGTGGGCTGACGGGGCACTACACAGAGAACGCCTGGCTGTCCTCCATGGGAGGAGGCATTGGTGGCTACTGGGGTAGGGTCCGTTCCAACGGTGTCAACACGTCCGGAGGCAGCCGCTCTTCTGGTGCCATTCCTTTCCTGAAGGTTGTGGATGCGGAGGTTCTTGCGTTTGCTCAGGGTGTGACCAGGCGGGCTTCCTATGCTGCCTATCTCGACATCTCCCACCCGGAGATCGAAGAGTTCCTGGAGATGCGCAAGCCCTCAGGTGGTGACTCCAACCGCCGATGCCTGAATCTCCACCATGGGGTGAACATCACGGATGCCTTCATGGTGGCAGTAGAGCGTGGGGCAGATTGGGACCTGATTGACCCCCATTCCAAGGTGGTCGTGAAAACCCTCCCGGCTCGTGACCTGTGGCAGCGCCTCCTTGATATGCGGATGCAAACTGGAGAGCCGTACATCCACTTCATCGATGCCTCCAACCGGGCACTCCCTGAGTCACAGAAGCAACTGGGCCTGGCTGTTCACCAGTCCAACCTCTGCTCCGAGATCACCCTTCCGACCAACGATGAGCGCACCGCTGTGTGCTGCCTGTCGTCCGTGAACCTGGCGACCTGGGATGAGTGGAAGGACGACCCTCAGTTCATTAAAGACTTAGTGAGGTTTCTAGATAATGTCTTGTCCTACTTCATTGAAAATGCTCCACCAGAACTTTCAAAAGCTGTGTATTCGGCAAGTCAGGAGCGCAGCATTGGTCTTGGCGCTATGGGTTTCCATGCCCTACTGCAGTCTTATGGCCTGGCGTTTGACTCCCCGATGGCCGTGGGCATCAACCACAGGATCTTCAAGCAGATCAAAGAGCAAGCAGCCAGAGCCACCCGCGAACTAGCAGGGGAACGAGGGGCTGCCCCTGACTCCAGCTTGAGCGATCCTGTACGCAACATGCACCTGATGGCGATTGCCCCCAACGCATCCTCATCGATCATCTGCGGGGATACCTCTCCATCCATCGAACCGTATCGGGCCAACGCCTACACCGCGAAGACCAAGACTGGCTCCTTCCTGGTGAAGAACCCGTACCTGACTAGGGTGCTCGCTGAGATGGGTAAGGACACACACGAGGTGTGGTCCTCGATCATTACCAATGGGGGCTCTGTGCAACATCTGCAGTTCCTAGACGAAACCCAAAAGGGCGTGTTCAAGACCGCCATCGAGATTGACCAGAGATGGATTGTAGATCATGCAGCCGAACGACAAGAGTACATCTGCCAAGCGCAAAGTGTAAATGTGTTCCTCCCTGCCAATGCCGACGTCACCCTGCTTCACCATGTACACTTCCGTGCATGGAAGAAGGGCCTGAAGTCCCTATACTATTTACGCTCCGAAGCCATTCGACGTGCCGAGACAGTCTCAACAAAGATTGCCCGGTCCGCTCTGAATGACTATGAGGGCTGTTTATCCTGCGAAGGTTGATATGTCCCTGCTTGTACCCCGTACTAATTATAAACCGTTCCAGTATCCGTGGGCCTTTGAGGCCTACAAGGCTCAGAACCAGATGCACTGGTTGCCTGAGGAAGTCCCTCTTCACGATGATGTCGTGGATTGGAATACGAAGCTCTCTAAGGAAGAGAAGAACCTGCTGACCCAGATCTTCCGCTTCTTCACTCAGGGGGATGTGGATATTGCCGCAGGCTACATTGATAAGTTCCTGCCTGTATTCCAACCCCCAGAAGTCCGCATGATGCTGACCTCCTTTGCAGCCATGGAAGCTGTTCATGCTCACGCCTACAGCCTCCTTCTGGATACGGTGGGGATGCCTGAGGCCGAGTACGCTGCTTTCACTGCTTACAAGGAGATGGCAGAGAAGCATGACTACTTCGCTGGCTTCGACACCAAGGGTTCAGACAAGTCCAAGATCGCCAAGACGCTGGCTACCTACAGTGCCTTTGGTGAGGGCCTCCAGCTCTTCTCCTCCTTCGTCATCCTACTGAACTTCTCCCGGTTCAACCGGATGAAGGGGATGTCACAGATCGTCACTTGGTCGATCCGTGATGAGTCCCTGCATGTGGAGGGGATGATCAAGCTGTTCCGAGCATTTGTGGATGAGCATCCTGAAGTTGTCACCGACGAATTCAAGAAGGACATCTATGATATCGCCCGGGAGATGGTCCGGTTGGAAGACAACTTCATTGATCTGGCCTTTGAACAAGGAGGTATTCAAGGCCTCACCCCTGAAGAGGTGAAGCAATATATCCGCTACGTAGCTGACCGGCGTCTGATTTCGCTGGGCCTGCGAGGGAACTTTAAGGTCAAGGACAATCCCCTTCCATGGTTGGATTGGATCTTGAATGGCGTTGAGCACACTAACTTCTTTGAGAACAGAGCTACAGAATATGCCAAGGGTGCACTGAGCGGATCTTGGGCGGATGTCTGGGCCAACGACTAAATGACTACCAAACGAAACAGTAAGTACCGTGCAAAGGAGACGACGGGCTCAATCCCTCTTCTCCCTAAGAACGACAAACAGGCTGCCTACATGGAGGCTCTCAAGAGTTCCCCACAGGTGATCGTCACAGGCAGCGCAGGAACGGGCAAGACCTACATCGCCGCATCCTGGGCTGCCCGACTGTTTGCTGCGGGGAAGGTCGAGAGGATCATCCTGACCCGTCCCAACGTCCCGTCAGGTAGATCGCTGGGGTTCTTCCCTGGCACCATGGAGGAGAAGATGGCCCCCTGGGTGATCCCCTTCACCGATGTCATCGAGCAGCACCTGGGTCCTGGGGCCTTTGAGACCTCGACCAAGAAGCGTTCCATTGACATCGTCCCCTTTGAGGTCATGCGGGGGCGAACCTTTCACAACGCTTTCGTGATCCTCGATGAGGCACAGAACACTACCCCTTCAGAAATGAAGATGTTCCTCACCCGGATCGGAGATGAAAGTCAGGTGGTGATCAACGGAGACATCAAGCAGTCTGACCTCAAGGCTGACTCCGGGTTGCTCACTGTCCTGAAGATGATCCAGAAACAGTCCCTGCCTGTCCCTCACATTGAGTTCACTGTGGACGATATTGTAAGAAGCGATATATGCGCCATGTGGGTCAAAGCGTTCGATAAGGTTGGCATTTAATGGTTGCCCAATTGGAAGACTATGGATAACTTAAGGTTTCCTTTAGTAGATAAAGAATTACTCACGGAGTTGGAGAAACGATTTCCTGACAGAATGCCTGATAACGGTACTACTATTGACCAGTATCTGCAAAGACAGGGAGAGGTTCGGGTTATTCGCCTTCTCCGACACCAGTTCGATTTACAGAACCAGAACATTTTAGAGAAATGAATTATGTGTCTTTCCCCCCCTAAAGCTCCTCCCCCACTTCCGCCCCCAGCTCCTGCAATTCCTGTATCTCCGTTGGCGACTGTGGCTCCTGCAGAAGGAAGCAATCGAGCGGATGCTGGCTTGCTGGCGGCTAACCGTGGTCGTGGTGCTCTTCGCATTGATCGCACTCTGTCCGACACCGGCTCGTCTGGTAGCGGCCTGAACATTCCCTCTTAAGGAAGTCAATGGACGAGAAGAACGAAAACGAGCAGAAGGTATCGGCAGCCAGTCTATACGAGCGGCTCTCAACAGATGACCGCCAGAGTTTCTTGGACCGCGCCAGGGACTGTTCCAAGTACACAATCCCCACCCTTATTCCCCCTGATGGGCACTCCAGCGGTACCAAGTATTACACTCCATATCAGGGCATTGGTGCCCGCGGGGTGAACAACCTGGCCTCTAAGCTCCTCCTCGCCCTTCTCCCTCCCAACTCCCCGTTCTTCCGCCTCCAGATTGATGACTTCACTCTGGAACAGATGACACAGCAGGAAGGCATGAGGGCCGATGTCGAGGAAGGCCTGAACAAGATTGAACGCTCCGTCCAGTCCGAGATCGAATCCGGTGCAATCCGGGTGTCTGGCTTTGAAGCCATGAAGCATCTCTTGGTTGGTGGTAACGCCCTTCTGTATCTCCCCGATGAGGGGGGTATGCGAGTGTTCCCCCTTGAGAAGTATGTGGTTCGACGTGACCCTATGGGCAACGTACTGGACCTGCTGGTCAAAGAGTGCATTGCAGAAGACGCACTTCCCAAGGACATCCGTGAGATGTTCGAGGGGGAGGATGGCCAAGAGAAGAAGAGTGCCGGTAAACAGGACGTGGATTTGTACACCCACGTACATCTCGAAGACGGTAAGTGGAAGGTCTATCAAGAGATCAAAGGTGCTGTTGTTCCCGGCTCTGAAGGCACCTACCCCAAGGACAAGTCTCCATGGATTCCCGTGCGGTTCACTAAGGTGGACGGTGAGAACTATGGCCGATCCTATGTGGAAGAATACCTCGGTGACATTAAGTCTCTCGAAGGTCTGTCCCAATCCATCGTTGAAGGCTCTGCCGCTGCAGCCAAGGTTCTGTTCATGGTCAACCCTAATGGGACCACCAGCCAACAGAGCATTGCTGAAGCTGCCAACGGTGCCATCATTGAAGGAAACGATCAGGATGTGACTGTCCTCCAGCTCAACAAGTTTAACGACTTCCGTGTGGCTCTGGAGACAGCAACCCGTATCGAGGAACGCCTTGCCTTTGCCTTCCTGTTGAACTCTTCAATTCAGCGTGGCGGTGATCGAGTGACTGCCGAAGAGATCCGATACATGGCCAACGAGTTGGAAGCAGCTCTTGGTGGTATCTACTCGATCCTCTCGCAGGAAATGCAGTTGCCGATGGTCACCCGCATCATGTTCTCCATGGAGCGCAAGAAGAAGATGCCGGTGCTGCCTAAGGGTACCGTCAGGCCTGTCATAGTGACTGGCATTGAGGCCCTTGGACGTGGCAATGACATGACCAAGTTGCAGGCGTTCTTCCAGGCTGCTGCACTGATGGCCAACCTGCCCCCCGAGATCAATCGTGAGGATGCTTTGAAGCGTCTTGGCACCTCTCTCGGTATCGACATGAAGGGCCTTGTGAAGTCCGCTGAACAGCTCCAAGCAGAACAGCAGCAGGCCCAACAGATGGCAATGATGCAGCAGGCCATGACCCCAGTGATCAATCAAGGCGGAGCCTTGCTGAAGCAGAACATGGCTAACCAAGCCCAACAAACACAAGGAGCACCTGGTGGCTAACGCTAACCCAGCTAGTGCTGCCCCTAAACCCCCTAAGATTCCTAAGGATTCTGGGGGTCCCAAGATCGAGTATTTTGGTGAGGGTGCAGACAAAATTAAATTTACAGTAGATCCTAAAGCAAGAGCCGTTCGCGTATTTGCCAACGGCGTTATTTTGACGGACTACTAATAGGAAACCAATGGTTGATACTGTAGTTATTCAGAGTACTCCCCCGGCTGCCCCGGAGGATCATGATCAGAAGATGATTGATAAGGTCGATGCGGCCTCCAATCCTCCCATCGAGGGAACTGAAGGTACTCCCCCTGAGGATCGCCCCCAGTGGCTCCCGGAGAAGTTCAAGTCTCCTGAGGATATGGCCAAGGCCTACGCCGAACTGGAGTCCAAGCTGGGCAAGGCTAAGCCTGCCGATCCTCCTGCGGTAGATCCTGCAGTTACGCCTCCCGCTGATCCACAGGCTGCTCTGGCAGACAAGGGCCTGGATCTCCAGGACTTCTCCTCTGAGTTCGCCCAGAGAGGTGAGCTGTCCGCAGAGAGCTATGAGAAGCTGAGCAAGGCAGGTTACTCCCGCCAGATCGTTGACCAGTACATTGACGGCCAACGTGCAGTAGCAGCTCGATTCGAGACTGACATCATGTCTGAGGTAGGTGGCGCAGAGAAGTATTCTGAGATCACCGCCTGGGCCAAGGCCAGCCTGACCCCTCAGGAGATCGCTGCGTACAACGCTGCAGTGTCCTCGGGTAATGCGGATCAGGCCAAGCTGGCTGCTCT
>Ga0102814_10002372_pt1 | contig 12778 bp, 8 predicted proteins | sample ColrivemetaGS741_FD_79112 | JGI IMG/M metagenome (GOLD analysis project Ga0102814, IMG submission 79112) | Estuarine microbial communities from the Columbia River estuary - Flood tide ETM metaG S.741 | ecosystem: Environmental > Aquatic > Marine > Intertidal zone > Estuary | place: USA: Columbia... | reverse complement strand
GCCTCCTTGCTGGTCGCGTCTGGTGTTGGCTCATCATCAAGCCAATCGACCTTTTTCATCTTGCGAACGACGACGAACTCGTCCCGGTTCGAGCCCACGGTGCCATAGTAGTTGAAGCCGTAGGATTGCTGGGCATAAGCGCCGATCATATGGGTCGGTTTCAGCGTGGTGCGGGTCACAGAATTGTGGATCCCGCCCCGATTGCCGGTTTTCTCCGAGCCGGGCGTGTTCACGATCTTCTCTTGCGCGTGATACATAAAGGTCGAGCCCTCCTTGATCCGCTGCGAGACAACCGCGCGGGCCGTCAGAGCACCGTTCACGTTGTAAAGCTCGATCCAGTCGTTATCGACGATCCCGGCCTTTTTCGCGTCTACCTCAGAGATCCAGACCACCGGCCCGCCCCGGTTGAGCGTCAGCATCAACAGGTTGTCGGAATAGGTCGAGTGGATGCCCCATTTCTGGTGCGGCGTGATGAAGTTCAGGATCAGGCTGTCGCCGTCGTCCAGAACCTCTTTGGTGATCGTTTTCAGATCGACCGGTGGGCGATACGACATGAAGCCTTCGCCGAACGCGCGCATCCACAGGTGATCTTGATAAAGCTGCTGACGCCCAGTCAGGGTGCGCCACGGGATCAACTCGTGAACGTTGGTATAGCCCGCGTTATAGCTGACCTTCTCGCTCTCGATCCCAGACCAGGTTGGGCTGGAAATGATCTTGCGCGGCTGTGCGGCAATATCCCGGAAGCGGATCTTGTTGTGATGCTCGCCTTCGGCCAGATGCGCATGTTCGCGCCCGGTGGCTTTCTCCAAGGCTTCCCAAGCCTTAACGGCAACTTCACCGTTGGTTTCCGGGGCCAGCATCAAGACCACTTCGCAGGCATCAATCGCGGTTTCGATCTTTGGCCGACCCGCCGCGGCACCGTCCAGTTGCACGCCGTTCAAAGCCGACAGATTGTCGATCTCAGTTTGCGTGTTCCAGTTGATCCCTTTGCCGCCGTTCCCCAGTTTATCAAGCATCGGGCCAAGCGCCGTGAAGCGGTCGTAGATCGCGGTATAGTCGCGCTCGACGGCAATATAATTCGGCGCAGTCTTGCCGGGGATCAGATCGCATTCGCCTTTTTTCCAGTCCTTCACCTGATCCTGCGCGATTTCGGCAGGGGTGTCGTGCAGGATTGGCAGGGCGACGATGTCGGTTTCTTTACCCAGATAACCCGGCGCAATCTCTTGGAACTTCTTGGCCAGCGCCTTGAAGATTTCCCAGTCCGATTTGCTTTCATAGGCCGGGTCCACCGCTGCCTGAAGCGGGTGGATGAACGGGTGCATGTCGGACGTGTTCATGTCGTCCTTTTCGTACCAACTGGCGGTTGGCAGAACGATGTCCGAATAGACGCAGGTGGTGGACATCCGGAAGTCGATGGTCACCAGAAGGTCCAGTTTTCCGCGCGGAGCGTCCTCGTGCCAGATGGCCTCTTTGGGCAATTGCGCGCCTTCTTCGCCCAAGTCTTTGCCCATCACGCCGTGATCGGTGCCCAACAGGTGCTTGAGGAAATACTCGTGCCCCTTGCCAGACGATCCCAGCAGGTTCGAGCGCCACACAAACAGGTTGCGAGGCCAGTTTTCCGGCGCGTCCGGGTCTTCGCAGGACATCTGCAAGTCGCCGGATTTCAATTGCTCGGACACATAAGCCGGGATCTCTTTGCCTGCGGCTTTTGCGGCCTTGGCAACCTCGAACGGATTGGTTTTCAACTGCGGTGCAGAGGGCAGCCAGCCCATCCGTTCGGCGCGGATGTTATAGTCGATGAGGCTGGCATCCCAGTCGCCTTTGGGGGCGGTTGGCGACAGGATCTCTCCTGAGGTCAGCGTCTCATAGCGCCACTGATCGGTATGCGCATACCAAGCGCTGGTCGAGTTCATGTGCCGAGGTGGGCGGCTCCAATCCAGCGCAAAGGCCAGCGGTTGCCAGCCAGTCTGCGGACGCAGCTTTTCTTGGCCGACATAATGCGCCCAACCGCCACCGGATTGCCCAACACAGCCGCACATCACCAACATATTGATAACGGCGCGGTAGTTCATATCCATATGGAACCAGTGGTTCATCGCCGCACCGATGATGATCATCGACTTGCCGTTGGTCTTTTCGGCGTTCTGGGCGAACTCGCGAGCGACATGGATGATCTTGTCGGCTTTGACGCCAGTGATCTTCTCGGCCCAGGCAGGCGTGCCGGGCATGTCGTTGGCGTAGTCATTGGTGACCCACTCGCCGCCCAAACCACGATCCAGCCCGTAGTTGGCGCAGAACAGATCAAACACCGTCGCGACTTGAATCTCGCCGTCTGCGGTCTTGATCGTTTTCACCGGAATATTGCGCGGCAGGACATCGGGGTGTTTGGCATCGGTGGCGAATTGGCCAATGGCCTCGCCGCCGAAATAGGGGAAATCAACCTCGGCCACGGCGTCGTGATCCTCATCGAGGACCAACGACATTTTCAGCTTTGTATCGGCTGTCGCAGCACGTTCTTCGAGATTCCATTCGCCCTGTTCGCCCCAGCGATAGCCAATCGAGCCATTCGGCGATACCAGTGCTTTCGTAGTCTCGTCCCACGCCACGGTTTTCCATTCCGGGTTGTTGTCTTCGCCCAGCTTGCCGTCGAGATCATCGGCGCGCAAGAAGCGACCGGGGACCAAGCGCCCGTCGTTTTCCTCAAGCTTTACCAGCATCGGAAAGTCGGAGTATTTGCGGGTGTAATCCTCGAAATACTCGGTTTGGGTGTCCAAATGGAACTCGCGCAGGATCACGTGGCCAAAGGCCATACCCAGCGCGGCATCGGTGCCTTGCTTGGCGTTCAGCCAGACATCGCCGAATTTCGCAGCTTCGGAATAGTCAGGGCAAATCACGGCAGATTTGGTGCCCTTGTAGCGCGCTTCGGTATAGAAATGCGCGTCAGGCGTGCGCGTCTGCGGGACGTTGGAACCCCAGAGCAACAGATAGCCCGCGTTATACCAATCAGCCGATTCCGGCACGTCGGTTTGCTCGCCCCAAGTCATCGGGCTGGCCGGTGGCAGGTCGCAATACCAGTCGTAGAACGACATGCAAACGCCGCCCATCAGCGACAAATAGCGCGAGCCCGCCGCGTAAGAAATCATCGACATCGCCGGGATCGGTGAGAAACCGAACACCCGGTCGGGGCCATAGGTCTTAGCGGTATAGGCGTTGGCGGCTGCGGTCAGCTCGGTCGCCTCGTCCCATGTGGCGCGCACGAAGCCGCCCTTGCCGCGTGTTTCAACATACGAGGCGCGCAGGATCGGGTCTGCTTGGATCGCGGCCCAAGCCTCAATCGGGGATTTCGTCTCGCGCATTTTGCGCCAGACCTTCATCAGCTTGCCGCGCACCAGCGGGTTCTTCACCCGGTTCGCGGAATACAGATACCAGCTATAGGATGCGCCACGGGCACAGCCGCGCGGCTCGTGGTTGGGCAGATCAGGGCGCGTGCGCGGGTAATCGGTTTGCTGGGTTTCCCAAGTCACGATCCCGGACTTCACATAGATTTTCCAGCTACACGACCCGGTGCAGTTCACCCCATGAGTCGAGCGCACAACTTTGTCGTGCCGCCAGCGGTTGCGATAGGTATCCTCCCAATCGCGGTTCTCAAGGGTGGTTTGCCCATGCCCATTTGAGAATTGGTCCAATTCCTTGGATTTCAGAAAGTTCAGTCTGTCGAGAAGATGACTCATGGGGGATGTCTCCTTGGGCTACGTGGGTGCGCGCCTTCACGCGCACCCTGTGGCGTTAGTGGCTCAGCACGGGACCGGAGCGTTCTTGCGGCTGTAGTAGATCCAGCAGATCACGGCACAGACCGCATAGAAGACTGCGAAGGCCCACAAGGCCGCTGCTGGCCCACCCGTCATGGCGATCGAGGTGCCATAGCTTTTCGGGATGAAGAACGCGCCATAGGCAGCGATGGCCGAGGTAAAGGCGATGATGGCCGAGCTTTCCATTTCGGTCTGCTTTTGCAGCGCAGCACCCGCAAGGTTCGGTAAAGCGCGCGGCACTTCCTGCTTCATGATCGACGGGATCATTTGGAAGGTCGATGCGTTGCCGACGCCGGTCAGGAAGAACAGCGCCATGAAGCAAGCGAAGAAGCCCCAGAAGTTGCCGACATTGTCGCCCAGTGGCAGGAATTGCAGCACACCGACCACGGCTACGATCATGCCAAGGAAGGTCCAGAACGTCACGCGGCCACCGCCCCATTTGTCTGAAATCCAACCGGTTCCAGCGCGGCTTAGTGCGCCAACGAGTGGACCAAGGAAGGCATATTGCAGCACGTCAACCTCTGGAAATTGCGTGCGCATCAGCAGCGGAAAGCCAGCGGCATACCCGATGAAGCTGCCGAAGGTGCCGGTGTAGAGGATACACATGATCCAGTTGTGCTTGCGGCTGAAGATCGACGACTGCTCGCTGAACGAGGCTTTGGCGTCGGCAATGTCATTCATGCCAAACCAAGCGGCGATTGCGCCGACGATCAGGAACGGCACCCAGATAAAGCCCGCGTTTTGCAGCCACAGTTGGCCGCCATCAGACAATTGCTGTGGCTCACCACCCAGCGCGCCAAAGACGCTCATGGTGATCACCAGCGGCACGGTGAATTGCATCACCGACACGCCCAGATTGCCCAGACCGGCGTTCAGTGCCAGTGCGTTACCCTTGGTCTTTTTGGGGTAGAAATACGCGATGTTGGCCATCGACGAGGCAAAGTTGCCGCCTCCGAAGCCGCACATCAGCGCAAGCAGCAAAAAGGTCGTGTAGGTTGTTTCAGGGTCCTGAATGGCGAAGCCGATGCCAATTGCAGGCAGCAGCAAGGACGCTGTGGAAATGGCGGTCCATTTCCGGCCCCCGAAAATCGGGATCATAAACGTATAGAAAATCCGCAACGTCGCACCCGAGAGGCCCGGCAGCGAGGCCAGCCAGAACCGCTGTCCGACCGAGAAATCGAACCCGATCGCGGGCATCTTGGCCACAACGACCGACCACACCATCCAGACCGAGAAGGCCATCAAAAGGTTGGGGATCGAGATCCAGAGGTTGCGGGTGGCAACGGCTTTGCCGCGACGGTTCCAAAACTCAGCATCTTCTGGGCGCCAGTCGATCAGGGTGTGTCCCTGCTGAGCCATATTGTTTGAGGTCGCCATGGGTTGTCCTCCCCTATTGGCGTGAGAGAATGCGGGCCGCCTAATACGGCCCGCCAATGAAATCAGGTGTTTGGTTGCGCCTTGCGGGCGTCGATTGCAGCCAAGCCAGCCGAGAATTCAGCATTGGCGCGCTCAGCCTTGCGGCGCAGCGTGTCGATGTTGGCTGCGGCAAAGGCGGCGCGCTCTTCGTCTTCCTGCTTGGTCGAGAACCGCACGAAGAAGGCGAGGAATGAGGCGCAGGTCACAACGATCCCGAGGATAAAGAACGCCTCGTTCCAGTTGACCGTACCTTTGAACAAGAACCCGGCCAGAACCGCACCCGCGTTGCCGCCAGCACCAACCACACCGGCAACAGCGCCCAGTGCTTTCTTGTTGATGAACGGTACTACGGAATAGGTGGCACCTTCGGCCATTTGCGTGAACAGCGAGAAGACGATCAAAGCGGGGATTGCTAGGAACAGCACCTGCATTTGGCTGAAGATCATCAGCGCGATGCCCTCGAACAAGATGCAGATGAACAGCCAGAACGAGCGGCCACGAAGACCCCAGAGCGAGCCAAAGTTGTCACCAAACAGACCGCCCAAGGTGCGGGCAAAGATGTTCATCAGACCAAACGAGGCGGCGACCAGACCGGCAGCCACCAGCGTCAGGTCAAAATAGTCGATGAAGTAGAGTGCGGCGACGTTGTTCACCGTCAATTCGATGCCGAAGCACGCACCATAGATCACGAACAGCACCCAAACCCGCGGGTCTTTCAGAGCCGTCCAATAAGCCCCGGTAACGCTCTTTTTTTCAAGCATCATGCCCTTGGCGCGGAGATCGTCAAAGTTGCCGTCTGGCGCGTCTTGGGTCAGGAAATAATAGCCGATGCCGATAAGGAAGATGATCACGCCGACCACGACCATCGACAGCCGCCAGCCCATCGCTGTGGACATGCCAAAACCGACCACCATGACCGAGAACAGCAAGGGCATCACAAACTGCGTGACGCCACCGCCAAGGTTACCCCATCCCGCCGAGGTCGCGTTTGCCTGACCCACCACGTTGGGCGCGAACATCACCGAGGTATGGTATTGTGTGATCACAAACGATGCACCAATGCCGCCGATCAGAACCCGGAACAGCAAGAACGTCTCGAAGCTTTGGGCTAGGCCGATCCCCATCACAGGCAGCGACCCGAGAATCAGGAGCCACGTGTACGATTTGCGCGGCCCGATCCGGTCAACCAGCCAACCGATGAACAAGCGCGCAAATACGGTCATCGAGACCGATCCGATAATTGCCCAACCAATTTGTTCGCGTGTCAGCGCCAATTCGTCACGGACCACAGACATCAGCGGCGCGATGCCGAACCATGCGAAAAAACACGCAAAAAAGGCGAACCACGTCATGTGGAATGTCCTGATCTGGACCATCCTCACATCAAAAAAGTTACCCCAGAGGCTTGTGGCTTTGTTTTGTAGTTCCATCAAACTGTCCCCTTAGAACGTCTTGTAACCGACCTATTTTTCTAGGCTTGGGCTCAGGACTGGGGCACTGCGGCGGATAGTTACTTGATCTAGATCAGGAAACGATTTTTATCGTTCAAAATAAACAGCTTAGCAAATAATGTCATGAGGTTCTTTGTTGTGGATCAAGCCAGCAACGTGTGCAAATCAATTGCTCAGTTGACAAATGTCAAGTTTGGAGGTGGAATGGCGCCGCATCCCCGCAGGCAAAGAAGGCAACGATGGCAGACTCGTTTTTTCCGGAAATCCAAGCGCTGAGCCTCTTTTCTGCAATGGAAGCTGAGAGTTTTAAGGCGCTCATGCGGGGGTCTTATGTGCAAAATTTTCCGCCGCAAATCGAGATGATCTCAGAAGGGGATCCTAGCGATTTCCTTCATGTCGTGTTGTCGGGCTCCGTCGAGCTGTTTTCCAGCTGGAATGGCCGCGAGACGACGATGGCCATCGTCCGGCCTGTCACGACCTTCATCCTGGCTGCGACAATCAAAGAGGCGCCCTATTTGATGTCGGCCAGAACGCTGGAAAAGAGCAGGGTTGCTCTGATCCCCAGTCAGGATGTTCGCGCGATTTTTGATACCGACGCCTAATTCGCGCGTGCCATCGTCAACGAACTCGCACAGTGCTACCGCAGTGTTGTCAAATCCACCAAAGATCTGAAATTGCGCACGTCTTTAGAGCAACTGGCGAATTTCTTGTTGCGCCAACAACGCCGCTCGGATGGGCCAGAAACCTTCAGCTTGCCGACGGAAAAGCGCCGATTGGCATCGCAATTGGGGATGACGCCAGAAAACCTGAGCCGGGCGTTCAAGGGGCTGCTGCCTTATGGGGTCATCGTGAATGGCAACCAAGTCACGATCACCGATCAAGCCGATCTGATCGCTTTCGCAAAGCCGTCGCCGCTTATCGACGACTATCACAGTTAAGGCCCCCCGTTAACGTAACCGCCTGCCATTTTCGGCATCAAAGAACAGCGCGGTATCCGGCAGCACCGCCAATCCGGACGGTGATCCTGATTTTAGCGCTGTCTGGTCATGCGCCTCGACGGTGATGCGGGTTTCGTCGGCAGCCCTGATGTAGTGATAGCTCACCCCACCGAGACGTTCGCTCAAGTCGACAACGTGGCTATTGCCCGCGACCACCGAAAGATGCTGCGGGCGCACGCCGACCACAACCGGACCAGTCGCCGGGAGCGACGGCAAGGCCGGCAGATCAGCGCCGCCAAGGCCGGGCACATTGACTTTTCCGTCGTTCACCGTCGCGGGAAAGAAATTCATCGCGGGTGAGCCAATGAAGCCCGCGACGAACTGATTGTCAGGGTCGTTATAAAGGTCGAGGGGCGCGCCGGTTTGTTCAATACGGCCCGCGCGCAAGACCACGATCTTGTCGGCCAGCGTCATCGCCTCAACCTGATCATGGGTGACATAGATCATCGTCGCGCCAATTTCCTGATGCAATCGCGCCAGTTCGACCCGCATTTCGACCCGCAACTCGGCGTCGAGGTTCGACAAGGGTTCATCGAACAAGAACACCTCGGGCCCGCGAACGATGGCGCGGCCAATCGCAACCCGCTGACGTTGGCCACCTGACAGAGCTTTGGGTTTGCGGCTCAGATACTCATCAAGCTTCAGAACCCTAGAGGCCTGAGCGACTTTCTCGCGGATCTCGGCTTTGGGATGGCCGTTCATCTTCAGGCCGAACCCCATGTTTTCTGCGACCGTCATATGCGGATAGAGCGCATAGGTCTGGAATACCATCGCCACGCCGCGCTCTGCGGGGTCGGCCTTGGTGACGTCCCGCGCCCCGATCTGGATTGAACCGCCTGAGGTGTCTTCAAGACCCGCGATCATCCGCAGCAAGGTCGATTTGCCACAACCGGACGGCCCGACAAAGACGCAAAAGTCACCATCATCCACATGCAGATCGATCCCATGGATCACTTGGGTGTCGCCATATTTCTTGATCGCGCCAGTCAGTGTCACGCCAGACATCGGGTTTCCTCCTAATTGGCTATGGGTTGACGGCGGGGAACTGCCAAGCAGAGGCCGCGTCGCCGATCTGTTTTGCGGTCGCAACGAGGTCGGGTTGGAAAACCCTAAGGTCGTCGAGGGTATGGTGGTCCGTTGATGTGGTGATCGAAATCGCCCCGATCACGCGGCCACTGTCGTTCATGATCGGGGCCGCGATTGCAATCGCGTGCAACTGATATTCCTCACGGTCAAACGCGACGCCCGCAGCTTTGATCGTCGCCAACTCGGCGCGCAGGGCTTGCAGGCTGGTAATCGTAACCGGCGTGCGCGTTTCAAAATGCTGTTGGCACAGCGCACGTTCCTGCCGCTCGGGGCTCAAATGAGCCAAAATTGCTTTGCCGACCGCCGTGCAAAAGGCGGGGGCGATCAATCCGGGTTCAGCCAAGAATTCGAGCCGGGCGTTCATTTTTATCCGGTCAACGAAAAGCACCTGACCGCTCTCTAATTGCGCCAGATGCACAGGACCGCTGGTCTTCGCCGCGAACGCCGCCAGAAAGGGCCGCGCGACGGTCGCCAGCGTCGCCTGTTTCCAAGCAGAATGCGCGAGCGTCATCAGTCTGAGGCCAAGGGAATAGGCTCCGGTTTCCTCGTTATGGGCCAGCAGTCCTTGATGCGTGAGGGTCTGCAAGATGCGGTACAGCGTTGCCTTGGGATGGGGGCTTTGCGCAAGCAGCTCAGAGAACTTGACCGGGCGACCAACCGCGGCCACCGAATCAAGGATTTCCATAGCCTTGCCAACAGTTCCGTCTGGAGCCTTTGTCATGACGATCCTCTCGCCCAAGCCCCGTTGCCTGACGAACGTGTTGACAGGAATAGCGGGCGTCATGCATCATTTCAACTATTGAAACTAAGTTTCATTATTTGGAAACACAAGGGAGGAAACCATGTGTTCCATTTTAAAAACCCCGCTGGCGGTTCTAGCGACATCTGTTGCGCTTTCGGGCGCAGCTTATGCGGACGACCTGTCTGGGACGCTTCGTATCTTCTCGGATATGTCGAACCCGGCACCGCGCGCTATCATCGAAGAACTGACGGCAGAGTTCGACGCGATGCACCCGGACCTGTCCGTTGAGCTGACCGTCATTGACCGTTAGGCGTGGAAAACGCAGATCCGCAACGCTTTGTCGGCCAACCCGCCGGATGTCGTGAACTGGTATGCCGCCAACCGCATGGGCCCCTATGTCAACGCTGGCTTGTTCATGGATGTCACCGACATGTGGGACGCTGGCGACTTTGCCGGTCTTGAATCGGTGCGCGGCGCGATGACCATTGATGATCGCCAATGGGGCGTGCCCTATTCCTACTATCAGTGGGGCATCTATTACCGCGAAGACATTTTTACTGAACTGGGTCTGTCAGAGCCAACCACATTCGAAGAAGAGGTCGCCAACTGTCAGGTCATCGTTGATTCTGGCCGCGCCTGTTATTCGATTGGCTCCAAATTCCTGTGGACCGCAGGCGGATGGTTTGACTATCTGAATATGCGCACCAATGGTTTTGACTTCCACATGCAACTTGCCCGTGGCGAGGTTGAGTGGACCGACAGCCGTGTGCGCGACACGTTCGCCAACTGGCGCCGGTTGATCGACATGGGTGGCTTCGTTGCTGATCACCAGAACTATAGCTGGCAGGAAGCGTTGCCGTTTATCGTCAATGGTGAAGCAACCGCATATCTGATCGGCAACTTCGCCGTGCCGCATCTGCGTGAAGCTGGCCTGACCGATGATCAAATCGACTTCTACCAGTTCCCCGCCATTCACGAAGGCATGCCGATGGGTGAAGACGCGCCGACCGACACGTTCCACATTTCGTCGGGCGCAACCAACGTCGCCGCAGCGCAAGAGTTCCTGCGGTTCGTGACCTCGGCAGAGGTTCAGGGCCGTATCAACGGGCCTGATGGCCTTGGCCAGCTGCCGATCAACGCGAATGCGTCGGTTGCGGATGATGAATTCATCCAGCAGGGCTTCGAGATGCTCTCGCAGAACGCTACGGGCGGCATCGCGCAGTTCTTTGACCGCGATTTCCCGGCTGAGATGGCAGCGCTTGGCATGGAAGGTCTGCAAGAGTTCATGGTCATCCCTGATAATCTTGATGACATCCTGAACCGTCTGGAATCTGCGCGGCAGCGTATTTACGAATAAGCCACATGAATTGGCCCCGCCCGGCGTTTTAAGCTGGGCGGGGCCATCCAGTTTTGCCAGTATCGCAAGGGTCGCAGCCTTCCTCAGCTGGCGCAGTTTTTGGCACCGTTAAATGGAGAACAGGACATGAGTTCCGTCACAAGCGGGTCGAGCTGGCTTCAGCGCAACCGCATGACCGTAACCCCGCTGTTGTTCCTGCTGCCGGGCGTTCTGTTCTTCGCATTCTATGTCGTCATCCCTATTTTTCAGTCGTTCAACATCTCGTTCTATCGCTGGGATGGGTTGGGCGAGGCCACCTATATCGGCTTTGGAAACTACCGCGAGTTGATGGATGACCGCGCTTTCGGCATCTCGTTTTGGAACAATGTGAAATGGCTGTGCCTCTATTTGCTGGCGGTCCCGCTCGGCCTGTTCATCGCGCTCTTTCTGAACCAAACTGTCACCGGTATTCGGCTTTATAAGTCGCTGTTTTTCTTTCCCTTTGTCCTTAGCCAAGTGGTTGTTGGCCTTGTCTTTTCGTGGTTCTTCCTGCCCCGCGAAGGCTTGCTGAATGCGGCGCTTGGCTTTTTTGGCATGGGGTCGATCAACATTCTTGGCGATCCGAAGCTCGCGACTTATGGTATCATCGCCGCAGGCCTTTGGCCGCAGACCGCTTATTGCATGATCTTGTATCTGACGGGCCTGAACGACGTTGATCCTGAACAAATCGAAGCGGGCCGTTTGGATGGTGCGAAAGGTTGGCGCATGCTGTGGCATGTTGTGCTGCCGCAACTCCGCCCGGCGACGTTTATCGCCTTTGTCGTGACCATCATTGGCGCGCTGCGCTCGTTCGATCTGATTTCTGTTATGACCAACGGCGGGCCGTTCGGCTCTACGCGGGTGCTCAGTTTCTATATGTTCGAGCGCGCGCTGGGCGAATACGGGTTCCGCATGGGCTATGGCTCGGCGATCGCGGTGGTGCTGTTCCTGATCATGCTGGTGTTCATCTGCTATTTCCTGTGGTCCATGTGGCACCAAGAGCGGAGCCTTACCCGATGAGCGCGTTTCGAGAGGCCACCAACACCCTATGCGCCAGCTTGCCCGGCGCCGAGCACTCTGACCCTTGGGGCGGGGGGCATGATGCGTGGAAAGTCGGCGGTAAACTGTTTGCTGTTCAGGGGGGCAATCCGGGTCTTTCGGTGAAGTGTGGGGATATCGAAACCGCGCAAATGCTGATCGAGGGCGGGGTCGCCCAAAAGGCCGCGTATTTCCACCGCTCATGGGTGCATTTGCCCGATACCACCGGCCTCGACGAAATGCGCCACCGTGTGGCTGTGTCTTACGATGTTGTGCGGTCCAAACTGACCAAAAAGGTGCAAGCCGCGCTTGCATCGAGAGAGGGCTGACCCATGTTTCCGACGCCCATCCAAAAGCGCTCCCGGGGCGTGCAGCTGACCTATCAAGCGCTGCTGCCCGTCGCCTTGGTGTTATGGCTCATGCCCTTGCTGGCGGTTGCCCTGTTCTCGATCCGCCCTTTGACGGATTTTACCAACGGCAATTATTGGGGTCTGCCTTCGTCATTTGACCTGTTCGCCAACTATGGCCGGGTCTTTTTCGAAAGCGATATGCCGCGCTATTTGTTGAATTCTCTGTGGATCACCGTGCCAACAGTGATCGGTGCCGTGGCGTTGTCCTGCATGACCGGGTTTGCACTGGGCATTTATCGATTTCGCGGGAACTTGCTGATCTTCTTCATGTTTATCGCTGGAAACTTTGTGCCGTTCCAGATCCTCATGGTTCCGGTCCGCGACTTGACCATCTCAACGGGCCTCTATGACACCAAACTCGGCCTGATCTTGTTTCACATTGCCTTTCAAACCGGGTTCTGCACCCTCTTCATGCGCAATTTCATCCGCGCCTTGCCGTTTGAGCTGATCGAG